>Ga0129306_1003232_pt1 | contig 12551 bp, 18 predicted proteins | sample P827metagenome_FD_94438 | JGI IMG/M metagenome (GOLD analysis project Ga0129306, IMG submission 94438) | Capybara group fecal microbial communities from Wisconsin, USA - P827 metagenome | ecosystem: Host-associated > Mammals > Digestive system > Large intestine > Fecal | place: USA: Wisconsin...
AGCCGTTGTAGCCGCATCCATCGAAACATGACTTTCGCCAAGAAGCGCTATCATCGGAACCTTCCATGCGTTCCATAACGCGACCCTTGGATTATCAAGTACGTCGCTCATGACCACACCTCCTTCGCTACTTCGACGACAACCATAATCATTGCTTGAAGTGAATGATACACGGGCATGTAAGCACGATTGCCGTAAGTATGCCTTGATTCTCCGTTCTTGTCCGTATACCACCAACCATGCGGATCGTAGGCGTGTTTTTGGTCGGGATATGTACCGACGCCGTAATCAGCTCCAATGGGGAGCGGATATCCTCCTGGTGGAGTACCGTAGGTCCAGCCCGAAGAAAACTCGATGAACAGGGCATTTTCCCCGCCATTCATCTCATAAACGACAGTCACAGTCTTACTGTCACTGTTGATGCTATACAGTTTGGTCCCAACGCCCTCTGCGAGCTCAGGAGGCACACCGGCTATAGTCGTTTTAACGACATTGATTCCAACCTCTGCAAGGCGGCTTACAAGAAGTTCATTCTTTGCCTGAATCTCTCTTTTGTACGCCCGTATCTGCTCGATTGCATCATTCAGTGAGGATTGCGTGAGTTTGGCTTTTATGGTCTTAAGCGCCATTCTCATCCACCTCTTGTCCGGTCCCGTCAAGCCGTCTTAATGCGTACCGTCTGAGCGGGGCTTTCTGCGACTTGATGATCCTCTTGATGACGTAATCAGGAGGAACGACAGGACTGATGCCGTCAGAACCAAGTGCAATCGTCCCATCGGCGTTAAGAGTCGGAGTCACATCCACCCAACAAACCATACCCTCGGTCGGGGTAAAGTTTTTGTCAAACGAAGTGATATATCTGCTATACGCCGGGACGAATCCAAGTCCCCATACAAACGGTTGACCCGCAGTCATAGACACAGTCCCGCGATGCATTTCTGGCTTGCCGTAAGTAGCTACAAGGTCGCCGTCAGCATCGCTTGCTTCAGTCTTGACCGCAAAATAAATATCTTGTTTCTTGGTGTATCGACTCCTCATTGCGCTCTCCCTTTCGAGACATATACCGCTCCCCTCCACCGAATGCGATATTCCCTGCGACGTGCCGGGAGGATACAAGCCGCGCACCGTCTCTTTTAAACTATTGTCGCAACAGGAATGATCTGTCTGAGGTAGCTCCTTGGCGTTCCGGCATCGGAATACGTTGTCTGCCAACCGGATTCGGTGTAGTTCACCATGCCCTCGACGCCACGCTTGTCATAGTGATATTCGGCTATCCTTCTGACAACGCCAGGATATCGTTTCAGCGCCAATGCATTTGCGGCCTTGATTTCAGCGTCGCTTGACAGTCCGCGAGGATACATTTCGTTCCTCACTTCCTCAATCGCATCATCGATAAGCGTCCGAAGAAACTCATCCTGAGAGTCGTCATAATCATCACCGGCATAGGTGATTAACTTGGCAAGCAATTCATCCATAATGCCACCTCTTTCTTAGCGCTTGCCGACCTTTCGTCTCCCGCGTTTGCTCGGAGCGTCCGATGATACCGCGTTCGTTTCAAACGTGATCTCTTCATCTCTCAACGGGGTCGGGTCAGCCGCTACACTCTTTGCCCCCTCGCAAGGGACATCGGTCCCGGCGGGGTAATACACCCCGTCGAGATTCACGATGTACGGAAAAATCATGCTTTAACCCTCTTATGCGGTCTTGATGACATAGGTGCTGTCCATTCCCTCGTAAGACGGAAGGGCAAGCTGAGAAACGGAAGTGATGATGCGCACCGGCGGGCCCGCCTCGGTCTTAACCGCAACTGCAACGCCACGATCAAGGACGGAAACATTGACGGACGGGTCGCCCATAAGGGTCCGCTCTTCCGGAGTCGTACCTCTCCACAGGTAACCGAGCTGCTCGTCGCCGATAATGGTGACCTGATTGTCCGGATAGAACTTGGTCGCCTGACCCGCATAGTTGAGATACTGCTTGTCGTAAATCAGCGGGGTCAGACCGGTCTTACGGACGAACACGTCTCTCACGGCGTCGTTGTCGATGTAGCTAACAGCCGTACCGGAGATGGTGACCAGGGCGTTTGCGATCTGAGTGATGTCAGCAAGCGCATTGAAGGTCACGGAGTTCATCAGAGCGTACTTCGGATTCGCGCCGATGGAACGCAGATACTGAACGCCGGTGTTGATGTCGGTCAGCGGCTTCGCGGTCGCGGCGTTCGCAGCCTTCCACTGAGCATTGCCGGAAAGCGCAACGTAGTGGGTGGCGGCATAAGTGCCGTCCGGATCGTAGTTGTAGGTGTAGATGGTGTTGTCCTTGGTGCCGATAGAGATCTGCGGAGTACCGGAGGCAGTAGCGAGAAGCTGCATCCTCATTGCCTCTGCCGCAATATCAGCCGCATCGATAAGGGTGTTGGTGTCATCGTAGATGTCATCAAGCACGGATGCGATATACGGATCATTGGAATCCTGGATACGTGCCATCTCCATCATGTCCTCTTCCTTCACGTGCATGGACTCACGGAAGAAGATCATCTGGGTGGACTCGATCTTGAAACCTTCACGGTTTCTGATGACCGGAATGGCATCGAAATTAGACGGAGCAAGGATCGCATTCAGCCCCTTGTGGGTCTTGATCCACTTGAGGTCCAGACCGACCTTCTTGCGGTTCGGGAAGAAGGACTCGCCAAGGAACGGAATCTTATTAGACTCGACTTCAGTGCGGTTAGCCGCAACAGTCGCTGCGCTGAAAATATCGGAAATTCTCATATTCGCTTTTCCTTTCTAGTTATTTTTCGGTGATTAAATTGCGGGCTCGAACACGATCATCGGGAAGAGAGCAACCAGAGCGGCGTTGTAGGTGAGACCGGAGTGAGCCTGAGCGACCGTAGAATTGATATAAGCTTTCTTCAGGATCGTACCCTGCGGTCTGTCCTCGTAGACGTCGTGCAGAAGGATGCCAGCCGCACCAGTCCACGGAGTTGCCGTAGCCGGAACGCCAGCCTCGGTAATCGGAGTGCCGGCCTTGACGATCTTCTTGCCGGTGGCAGAATCAGTGTTGGAAACACTTGCAAAATTAATCGTGCAGGAAACGCCCTCGAACGGAGAGCGGTTAAGGATCTCCACAGCAACATTAAGGCTGTTGGAGGTGTAAGACATATCGCCTCTTGCCATAATAAATATCTCCTTTGTTAGGTGTAGTGTTTCAGGATGTCAGTGTTTGCATGTTGCAGACGAGCCGCAGATGCTTTGGCTTTTTCTTTGCCAAGCGCCATCTTGTCGTCAGATGGTCCGCTGCCGGCATTAATGTCCGGGCGCTCCTTGAGGAGCTCCATGCGTCCCTCTTCCTTTGCGGCTTTGATGAGTGCATCGACATGCTTTGACAGGGCTTCAAAAACCTTGTCGGATGCTCCTTCTGCGAAAGACTTCGCGCATTCACCGGCTGTCTTCTCATCCATCCGAAGTCCCATGAAGGACTTGGTCGCCTTGATGATCTGAAGCTCTTGGCGAAGACTGTTAAGCTCCCTGTCTCTTGCCTCGTTCGCTTCCTTTGCGGCGATATCTGCCTGTTCCTGAGCCGAAAGCGTGGAGCGATACTGCTGCTCTGCTTTCTTCTTTTCCTGAAGCGTCTTGTCAAGCGAGGCCTTGTACCTTGCGGCATTAGCCCTCTCCGCTGCAAGTTGCGCTTGCAGATCCTCTACAGACGGATTGTCCGTGCCGGAGTCCGACGGGTTGTTTTCCGCACCATCTGCGGAGCCGGGATTCCCTTCGCCAGCGTGAAGCTGAAGGTTCATCTTGTACGGGTTTTCAAAACTCTTTTTCATAGCAGTTCCTTTCGTGTTTTTAGGTCTTCTCTGACCGGAATAATGGTGTGCTTGATTACCCTCGCTTCTCCGCGAGTTTGTGGGATTAACGTCCTTCTCTGGACGTCGTCTATAAAAAGAGGCCCCGTTAAAGGACCTCGTTTTACCGATATTCGACGGAGCACCGGCAGTTGATTATTTCCTTCGGGTCTGCTCCGTAAGTATCTTGGTCGCCCGGATAAAGCATCAGGCTGCCGTTAACATCAAACGGCTCCATAATCTGGACGGTCTTGCCCTCCATCGCGACGTGGGACTTGCGCTCTCGCTTGTCCAACACCCCGTGCCATGTCTTGGTTGTCTTACCGGCAACGAGGGCATCTATAAATTCATCATGGTTGTATGAATTGTTCGACTCATTCTCAGCCATGAACATTGCGCGGTCATCCGAGTAGTAGTAGATGTCGTCTGCATTGTCCATTGACGTAGCCGTAACAAATGCGGCGAACGCAGCCATATGCTCGACCATGTACGAGTCAGCATCGACAGCACCTTCTATGCCGTCCATGTAGGCTTTCTCAAACTCTTCCTGGATAACAGCCCGGTCAATGCCTCCGTCCTTTTGCATGGCAAACATGAGTGCCAAGACGAACAGGAAATTGCCCTCGAGCTTCTCCGCAAGTTCAATTCGCTTTTGCTTCTGCTCGTCCGTAATATCCATCACGCCGAAGTATTCGTCATACGGTTCTGCTTTTTGCGTGTCGTTCAGAACATTCAACTCGTCAAACGAGCTCACATTAAGCGCCATGGAGTCCTCAAATCTTGTCCGCTATCGGACTGTTGCCTAACTGGTCCGAGTTATCTTGGAGCGACGTGTTCTCAAGACCGAGGTCGTCGGTAGTACTGCTCTCTTCCTTGGACACGATCGACTCCTGAATCTTTTCAATCATGTCCTTGGAGTCTGCCCATACCTGTTCAGCGTTCTCAAAAGCATCAGCCGTCTTGATGACGTGCCGCCCGTTGAATCCCTTCGCAAGGAGCGTCGCCATGAAGTTCGCCTTTGTTGCCATGTCGTAGTTTCTACGGCGCGGGAAGTGGAAATCGACGTCTGTAGGCTCGATGTTCCTCAACTCGCTGGTCTCCGGCAGAACGCTTGACGGAAGCAGCTTAATGGCACGGAGGATGAGTTCAAGCTCTTCCCGTTTGCCTCGTTCCGTCATCTGCTGTTCACGCATGGCGTCTAACTCTGCGGCACTCCACCCGGACGACATGTCGGTAGCCGTTCCTGTTGAGCCGCCACCGGAGGACTCGTACTGAATCGGGACCTTGCAGTCCTGAAGGATCCTTGTCCGCGATGCCGTGATTGCATTAAGCGTGGAGCTTCCCGTGAAGGCACTGGACATAGGCTGAATCTTCGGGTTCTTATCCCCGCCGCTGAATGTCAGCACCCATTGACCACTGGTCGGCTTTATCGTCTCGCCCGTGGTCTGGTCCTTCGGGAACTCAATGTCATTGCCCCACCAGATTTCCTGTGTCCTCTGAGACACATCGTTGGTGTAGTCGGACATCATGATATTCAGGGCGTCAATCTCGGAGATCTTCCGCTCAAACGAACCGGTCCTGTCAACGGAGCGCTCATACTCGACTATCGGAATCATCATGAGCGGATTCACAACGACTTTGGTTATTTCCCATCCGCTGATCTCATACCGCAGCTTGTCCGTAAAACACGTGAAGAAAATCTTGCCGCCGCGTTTAACGAACGTCACTCCCATGAGCTTTTTATGCCCCGGACCGTTATGATAGACGCAGAACGCATAACGGGAGTCAAGCGCGTAATCGTTGAACAGGTGGTCTTTATCGACTGAAATATCGACCATCGTGTGACCGATTCCCGTGACCTCGATGAACTCAGCCATAATCAGGTCCTTCGCCCCGATATGCTCCTTGTTCTGCAAGAGGCTGTTCAGTGCCGAAATCGCATCATCGTTTGCCTCATGTCCCTCAAGTAACAGGTCCTTGTTGCCCTTCCTCACGAGAAGTGCGGGACTGGACCAGTTGTAGTCAAGCTTGAACTCCTTGATGTAGTTCGCGACGCCGGACGCAACATGGATGTCGATTTCAGGGCGAATCAGCTTCGGCCTCATAAGGGGCTGAATCCCAAGTTCGTAGTCAATGAGAAACTGCATGTCGTAGACATTCAACCTGTGCTTTTCGTAGCTTTTGCGCAGTACGTCCACGACGTTGCTCTCCGTTATTTCCTTTTCGTCTGTCAGGATCTTGCGGCGACCCAACAGTTCTGATGGACGCATGGTTAAACGCATATGCCAATACCCCGTTCTGGACACAATAAAAGCGCTATGCTCATCACGGCACAGCGCATGTCTTTTAAAATTAATTCTGCTTTGAACGATTCCCAATCTGCCAACTTGGGCTATTATAATTATCTGACGCGAGACCCGAACATAACGAACAAGTTTCAGCTTTTTTCCATGAATCGCGTAAATGCCATCCTTACACTGTCGGCGGTGTTGTCCCCACCAATCTTCATTGCGACCGCCGTCCATGACATCCGTTGAACAAAGCGGAAGTTGATGATTCGACGGATATATGCGTCATCTAAGCTTGCCACGAACATCTCGACATCCTTGACTTGTCGTACAAGGTCGAGTTGAATCAGTTCGAGGGTTGACTTGCGCTGACCAAGCAAGGCTTTCTTCAGCCGGAGCTTTTCGCTCTTGGTGTAGTACTCCGGGACCGGGATTCCCTCGATGACGAACCCTTGCCATCCACCTTCGCCGCCATACACCTTGTCCTTGACGGTCTCATTCTCCTCGATTCGTGCAAGCTCATCTTCGGCGGACTGTATCTCCTTCTCAAGGCGCTTGATCTTAATGCCAAGTTCCTCAACCTCTTTCAGCGTGTCCATGTAGTTCACTAAACACTTCTTGGATAACACAGGTCCTCCTTTCGACTGGTCAAAACGGGCTGTTTACCACAATAGCCGGTTTCGATGCCCCGTTCGACACGAATTCCGCAAACATTGCAAGGGAGTCGGCAGCGTCATCGTGCTCGTTCGCTCCGACCATGACCGTCATGCAAAGCTCGTCCATTGCGGCTTGATATTCTGCGGTGCGATATCCAGGGGCGAGGAAATGGAATTTCCGCTTGATGTCCCCGGAGTACATGATGATTTTCTCCATTTTCGCCATCCGCGACGGAGCTTTCTTGTAGGTGCATGAACAGTTATACTTTTTCTCACGGAGGCGGTCATCCACGTACTGACAGTACAGTTCACCTCCATTGTTTGCCTCAAACCGAATCTGCCGTATCTCGTTCGCCATGATACGACCTACAACGAGGGGAATCGTGACTTCCTTCGCGCCACGGTTGAAGACCCAGTCGAAGATATAGACGTCTCCACTCTCGTACTCGCGCCCAATGGGCATCGAGGTGCTGTCACCGCCTCCCCAAGCAACGTCTACTACGGACACGATGCGGTAATCGCCCTCCGGAAGTACGCCGTTGTAGTAGTGCAGTTCATCCGGCGGGAAGACCAGACCTTCACGGACATACGGCTTCTGCATGAATTTCGCCATCCACTCAGCGTTGTCGAGACGGTCCCGCATCTCCCGGTAGTACTGCGTGGAGAAGCCGTTGACCTCATAGTCAAAGTTGCTCTCATCAGTGACCTCGTCAAGGGCCGGAATTCTGCGGAAAAAGTACCGTGGGTCGTCTTGGTACTTGATTCTCGTCCTTTCCATCGGGTCCAGTACAGACCAAAGCGTTCCGACGTTCAGCTGCCGTGCTCCGTCATTCATACGGTCAACCATTTTGTTCAGGTACTCCTGATACGTGTTCTCCATACGCGTCGGAGAAAGGGAGTGCTCACGGTCTCTGACGATATCATCGACATACAGATAGCCGTCATTTGAGACGTCAATAGCACCGGTCCATGTACCGTCAATGCCTCGGCACGTCATGGTCGAGAAGCGGTCCGGTGCTCCCAGGTTGATCGTGAACTGGTCAGCAGACTTCTTCTGCACGACACCCTTGTGACCGTAACTCAGCAGTTCCGGGAAGATTTCGGCGTAGGTATACTCCGGTGTCTCGATTAGATTCAGCAGTTCCTCGTAGAACCCTTTCGCAAGGATTCCAGAGTGACCACCCATCGCATTGTGACTGCCCGGTCGCTTGCCCATGATCCACGACATGAAGAAAATGCAGAGCGTGGACTTGCCGACTCGGCTCGGAAGAGACAAGCCGTAATAAATCCACTCCCCGTCCTCCAGCCGCTGAAGGTCATTCGCGGGTGTCTGCAGCGTCTTTCGCCTCGGTTCAAAGAACCTCTTCTCCGGGTTCCTGTTCTTCTCCATGTAGAGCATGTAGGACTCAAAGAGATACGGTGCTTCGAGCAACAGGAAGTGCCAGTAAAGCTCAAAAAAATTCGCGCCGTCCGTAGATGAAGTCAGCATATAGTCGCACATCTCATGTCCGTATTTGCTAACCTTCATCGCATACTTCTGAACCGCGCGATCCTTAAACCCTATTTCGTTTTTTAAGTCGTAAAGGCACTGGAAGAGGTCTAAAAGATTCCCATATTGCCGAAGGTCATCCTTCATAACCGCGCCAATGACATTCTTGTATTTTTGCAGTCTGTCCATATCTCACCCTTTGTGGGGTCCCAGAGATTCACCGGAGGGTGGCTCCTCTCTCAATATTTTTGGGCGGGGACCCCAACGCGCCGAGACCAGAACCACGGAGTCGAACCGTGACCGTCATCGCAGTTGACCGTGCTGCCGTTACACCAGTTCCAGTAAGGACACGAGCAGGCCGTGCCGTGTCCATTTTGACGATTGATCCGCACAACCGCAAGCGGAGGTCAACCTTAGATGGTTGACGATCTTATCTGCCGGTTTGATCAGGAATCGGTTAACAGATAAAGCCCCATCGGGACATTTGAGGTCCCTTTAGTCACAGCCATTCGCCGTAATGGGGAGGAGGAAGCCGTCATGAATGGCCTCCCGGGGGACAGAGGGCGGGAAGAAGTAAAAAGAACCGCCTTCCGTAACAGGACTACCCGGACTCGAACCGGGAAAATGACGGGATCAAAACCCGTTGCCTTACCGTTTGGCGATAGCCCTATACCGTCACCCAAATCGCAATGATTGAGAGCAGAAACGTCGCAAGCATGAGATGGAGCAAATAAATGTTATCCGGTTCTTCGTGGAGTTGGACGGCCACAAGAATCGCGCACACCCAGAAAAGAATCAATGCCGTGGCGATGGCTTTCGTGTAAAGCGCAATCATACGCGGACCGTCCTTTGCCGTACAAAATGCATGAGCTCCAGGAGGACAATTTCGGAGAGGTCCTTGTTGCCGACAAACGGCAGTCCGCAGACATCTTGTGATTCAAGCGCCATCTCGATGACCTCGCGGACCTTCTCGTAGTAGACCGCATCATTCTCCAGCTCCTTAACCACCACGCCCTCCGCTTGTTTTACGGCATCCTCGGAGAACCGTAAGCTAATGTCGCAGAGCGAGTCGAATTCCGGGACCGTGCTGTTGAGTTCAAAGGTCGCTCTCGGAATCTGATCCACACCTACGTCGATGTGGGCACTCCGAACGTGCCGAAGCGGCACACCGTTAACTCGGGCGAGGAACCGTAACGGTTGGCTCTCAGTCAATCGGTCGAGTTTTACGTTGGCGAGAAATCCCATTACTTCCCTCCCCGCTCATCGAGGTATGCCCTGATAAGCTCATCGATTCCGTCCATCTTGTTCGGACGAACGTACTTCTCGTAAAACGGTTTCATCATCTCCGCAAAGGCGAGGTATGCCGCCGCAAACGCCAACTGGTCTTTACCGGACATTTCGCTCGGCTTTAAGTCACTTATGCCCGAGATGATCTCCACTGCCTCATCGAACTTCATGTTCGCCTCGCTCATGACATTCTTTCTCCCATCGTGATGAACTCTGAGTGCGGCAGCGTCTCGATCCAACGGCAGAAAACGTGCCACTCATCCAACTTGTGATTTCGCCGCGAAAAGTACATAGCCTTTAAGACCTGATAGTTGAGCATAACGGTTCTTCTTTGGTTGTACGAAGACGGCAATAGCTGGATCAGTTCGTACCAGTCGCCTTTAGACTTGTTGATACGATATGCGTCACGCTTTGAATTCAATCTCCAAATGGTCTGCTTCAGCACATCAAGACCCGTCTCGGAAAGGTTCTCGGTGGAGAAATCCTGAAGTTCAAACTCTTTTGCGGTTATCTTATGCATCGTACTGCACGAATTCGCCACAGTGCCAACCTTGTAGGTGTCATACTCTTTCCACCAGTAAAGAGGTGCTGTGATGTCCGTATACACCGGGACCATTCTTAGATACTTGGCATGGTCGGGTCCGCTTTTAGACAGGGACATCAAAAGGCTTAAATCCTTTTCACCGATGACCAACGGATGATAGGAGCTGTCGGACATGCCCCATGAATTCATCGGGTTCCTTGCTCCCATAATGACTGACCGCCACTGCTCATCTGATGCATTGACCGTATTTTCGATGGTAATCAAGATGCATACCTCCAGTGTCGCCGCTTTCCATCCACCTTACCGGCACTGTTCTTTCCACCGGACGCTAATGCCCTGAAAATATTCGGTGACGGGATAGAAAGCTTTCTTGCGGCATCACGAACCCCGTCAAACACTTCCCCGGTCTCCACGCAGAGAATCTTGACCGACATGGGGTTGTCTGCCCCAAATTTACCCCACCGTGGATGCCGTGTAATATCTTCCTTCCAGGCTCGCTTCATTCCTTCGGAAATGTGTTTCTTAGCTTTGTCATCAAAGTGCTTACCGAAATTCCACGGTGTCCTTCCCGTGTTCGCTTCGGATATTTTGGTCCTCATATCGTCAGGTAGACTCTTGCCCAACCAGTACTTCGCACTGTTTTCCGATATCTTCTTCCGAGTCTCTGCATCATGATGGATTCCGAGTGCGGGTTTAACCCCGCCAATGGAAACATTGTAACCATACTCCGGGTCAGAAGACTTAAACAAGGCGATATAATATTTCTCGCGCTCATCAGCCTCTTCCCTTGTTAATCCATCTTCAAGAACATCGCCAACGAACGCACCCCACCCGAATTCAGCAATCGCTCTTCCCATCCTGCTTTTTGGCAGGTATCCATTTCCGTTATTCCATCTCTTGCGAATGGGTTGCGAGGTCATGCCGATATACACCATGTTGTTGACGGTGTTCGTGAGTCTATAGATCTTATAGACTCCGGTCCCATCTACTCTCATCTCGCCCTCCTATCACCTGATGCCGGTGCTTCCGAAGCCTCCGCGTGATTCATTTCCAAGACTGCTCACGACCTTGATGTCGCACGGTTTCTGCTGTTTGACGATTCTGAACTGGCAGATGCGGTCGCCCTTGTTGATGTGGCACTCTCTCGTGGCAAGCGCGGGGAAATGCCAGATGTCCGTATCGCCGCAGTACTTGTTGTCAATGATGCCCATCCCGTTTACGAGGAGGATGCCGTAATGCTTGAAGGTCGAGGACCTCGGCAGCACGTGCGCCTCGTATCCTTCCGGGAGTTCCATCGCGACTCCAAGGGAGATCATCCGGAAGTCGCCCTTGATCATGTGGATGTCCTCTGCAGCACGGAGGTCGAACCACTCGCCGTCATGAGCAGAGGTGATCGGCTGAATGTTATACGCGTCATTCTCGTACTTCACCCGGATGTTCAAGCCTGGACCCCCTTAGTCATGCGGTCAACCCTCTCAGCCACACTTGTGCCGTCACCGGCAGCATCCACAGTCTCCATCTCCATGACCGTCATGATGCAGTAGTTAGCCATGTCAAGAAGGGTGTCCGTAAGACTCTCGTCGTTGGCAGAGATGTCTGCATGAGTCGCCAGCGTCACAAGACGGTTGTACTTGTCCGTAATGCGAGTGACCGCTGAGATGATGCCGAGCTTTCGGTACGTCTCTCCGAAGGAATCGCCATATGCGGCGTTCTTCTTCCGGTACGTGTCGTTGAGTTCCTTGCAAATCGACCTGTGATGATCCACCTTGTTCATCGGACTCCCCTCCCTGAAACACGGATTGCAACCACTGGTTCTCTCGTATCGTTTTTTCTGGATGCTGCGGGTGAGGATTTGCACCTCACAGTTCGAGATGGACGTGGGTCTGACGTCTCGAATCACTCCCACCGCTTTGCCATTGCGACTACCTTTTTCGCCACCGCAGCAAAATCGGAACGGGTGGTGTTGCACCACCTTGGATGGAGGCCCCATCCTTCACCTCGGTGCGTTCCGCAGTAGGAACTCACGGGATCGAACCGTGGACTGATCGCTTATAAGGCGATTCCTCTAACCGACTGAGGTAAGTTCCTCTGGACAGGTTCCGATTGCAGAAGGTGTTGCCTTTATGGTCAGCACCTCATTACGTTCCCTGTCGGGCAACTGCAAGGGGCATTTTCATTCTCTGTGAGGGTTTTCCTGCCGTCCTCTCACATCATCCGGGAGCGACCCGGCAACTGTGCCGTGGTTGGAGTCGAACCAACCTTGTTTGCGACCAACCGTAAACGGTCAGCCGAACAATGAATCCCGTCCGGCACCGCATCGCGCGTCCGCAATACGTTTCTGTGCGTCCCGTGGGATAAGTGGTTGAACGGGCTCTCTGCTTATCCCCTACACATAGCGCACGTTAAGGGAATCGAACCCCTGTCTCCGTAGGTTAAGCGCGCTCCC
>Ga0129306_1003233_pt1 | contig 12550 bp, 15 predicted proteins | sample P827metagenome_FD_94438 | JGI IMG/M metagenome (GOLD analysis project Ga0129306, IMG submission 94438) | Capybara group fecal microbial communities from Wisconsin, USA - P827 metagenome | ecosystem: Host-associated > Mammals > Digestive system > Large intestine > Fecal | place: USA: Wisconsin...
AACAGACGGATGGCCAGCTCGGTGCCGACGTCGCCCCAGGCAGTCACGATATGGGCACCTTCCACCAGCTGACCGGCATAGTGAGCATCGCCGGCGGACATGCGGTAACGCAGAGTAACCTTTTCGCCAATCATAATAAAATCCTCCTTGTATATGGGAAATTCCCAAAATATATTACAGGGTAGCTCCCTTGTAACCAATGGAAAGTCCTATGAGATTGCCTAAGACATAGGCAATCATCGTTCCTATATTCAGAAATCATTTCTGTTTTTTTGATATAAAAATATGATGCTTCTTTGCCCAAGTACTTCATTCTGCCAAACGGATAACTGAACTGAATCCTGATTCATACTGAGCGGAATTATTGTTCCTATATTTAGAATACATTTCTGAATATATGGTATATAAAAACTGCATTGATTTCCTGCGGCATAGAAAAGGAACCGCGGGCTTCCCGGAAAATGAAACTATGCACAGAGTCAAGCGACTTCAGGAACAGATCAGGATGCAGAAACGGAAACTTTTTATTTCAGCTTTATTATAAATGCTTTCCGTTGGAAAAATCAACTATCAAATTTACTAATTTTTGAATCATTATATTATTATTTCACACAATGAAGCAAGGAGAAAAACTCTGAAATGACGGCTGTCATTTCAGAGCCTCCTTTTCTTCAGTGGGCCGATATCCCAAATCCCAGGAAATACGGCCGCAGCAGTTGTGAATCTCCCGCACGATTTCCAGGCGGCGCTCCTCTCCCATACGATTGGCAGGGGCACTGATACTGACCGCGGCCACAATATTCCCTGTATAATCACGGACAGAACACGCCACGCAAATCAGTCCCAGGCCGAACTCCTGATTGTCCAGCGCATAACCGCGCTGACGCACCAGTCGGATATTCTCCAGCAGATCTTCCACGTTGGTGATTGTGTTGTCTGTAAAACGGTGAAAAGTGTCTTCGCCCTCAAAGAGGGATCGAATCACCTGTTCGTCCATCTCAGAAATCAACATCCGGCCCAGAGCCGTGGCATGGATAGGCTCATGCTCTCCAGCAGGCATACCGACCCGAAGCCCACTGTTAAGCCCCTCAATCTTCGAGATGATAATGGTCTCGTTGCGATGGAGAATGCCCAAGTTTACCGTCTCCCCCGTCTTCTGGCTGAGCTTTTCAAGAGGGGTGGAGTCCAGATTAAACACCTGATTCTGCTGGGGAACACGCTGGCCCACGGAATACAGTCCCCAACCCAGGCGGTAGCGGTTGGTCTCCCAGTTTTTATCCACATATCCATAGTACAATAGCGTATCCAAAATGCGGTGTATGGTGCTTTTCCCCATGCCCATCTCACGGCTCAATTCCGTGATGCCGGCGCCGCGGTTGCTGTTGTCCTTTGACAAATAATTGATAATCTCAATCGCTTTGCTCACGGTTTGCACCGGATATTTGGGCTTTTCGTCTATCATGGCAACCTCTGTTTTTAGAATGATTTTTGATCGTTTGGAAACTGCTTTCTTGAATAAAATTATATAATAAAAAGGGAAAAAAAGCAACGGAATCTGTCTGAAATTCCCTTCTCTTTTGCCTGAAATTTCAGAGAACTCAGGAACCTTGAAGCCCCTGGAAGAAAAGAAATTCAGAATCCGGTGCAATCCAAAAGCAGTTGTGATAAAATATAAAATTATATTCTAATTATCAGAATAATCAGGCAGAGACATCCACCGCAGATACTGACAAACCACTTACTCCGTTCTTTCAGCTTTCTCGGCACAATGACAAAAGACACGGCAATTCACCGTGCCTGAACTGAAAATGAATTATAACAGGAGATTGTCATGGGAATGATATAAGATGCATGGGTTCAGGTTGATCAGAAAAAACTGTCCCACAATTTTATGGAGGTCCGCCGGGCAGTGGGCGACAGCGTAGAGATCTGCGCCGTTCTGAAGGCCCAGTGCTACGGCCTGGGCGGCGTGCAGGCAGGTGTCCTGATGGACGGCCTGGGCGCGGATTCTTTTGCCGTGGCGGTTCTGAGCGAGGCCATGGAGCTTCGGGAAAAGATTCCGGACAAGGAGATCCTGATTCTGGGCTATGTGTCGGAACGAGGATATGATATGGCAATCGAGCATGGGATTACCCTCACCATGTATCGGGAAGATGCGATGCGGAAGCTCAATCAGCGGGCGGGCGAGTTGGGGAGCAAGGCCCTTGTTCACATCAAGATCAACTCCGGTATGAACCGCGTCGGTTTTATGCCTACACAGTCCGAGGCCGACACGGTACTGCGCTGTATGCGGCTGCCCAACCTTCAGATCACGGGAATCTTTACTCATCTGGCCACGGCGGATGAGGCGGACAAAAGCGGCGCCCACATGCAGATGCGGCGCTTCGACGCGTTTTTGGAGATGCTCCGCAGGCGGGGCGCTGAGATTCCGAAGGTACATGTGCGGCAAGCCCCGCCATCTGCGATATACCGGAATATGACAGGGACATGGTCCGTCCCGGTCTGCTGCTCACAGGCTACTATACATCGGAGGACGTCAAGCGGACGCGCATTCATCTGCAGCCCTGCGTCAAGCTGAAGGCCCGTCTGGGCAACATCCTGCCGGTCAAGGCGGGAGAGGGCGTTGGCTACGGATTCACCTACCATCTGCCGGAGGACACTTTGGTGGGACTTCTGCCCATCGGGTTCTCAGATGGATTTACCCGGGCTTTCTCCAACCGCTTTTTCGTCACCATCCGGGGCCGCCGCTGCCCAGTCATCGGCAATATCTGCATGGATCACTGTATGCTCGATCTGAAGGACGTGCCCAACCCCCAGGTTGGGGAGGAGATTGTGGTGTACGGCGATGGAGTAAACGGGGCTGACGGCGCCATGAATATCGAAGAGGTGGCGGCGCTGCGCGGCACCATCGTGGACGAGGTACTGACAAACCTGGCCGCCAGACTTCCGAGAATTTATGTCTGACCCGGCACAGGGTGGACTCGGTTTCAACTCCCATGGTCCAGCCAGGCGGAGAGTCGATGGCTCCCCGCGCGGCGGCATGTCTGATACCGCCGCCATACAGGCAGTTTTTCGGTAAAGGAGCACCCCGATATACATTCCATCCTACTCTCTCTATTTTCCATGCAGGAAGATGGCCGGTACCCGGAAAGGTACCGGCCATCTTCCCGCGTCTGGCTCAGTGTCCGTTGTGTTTTTCCCGGCGCTTTTCCTGCCGGAGAGCGAATTGCCGCCGCTGCTCCGCCTCCCGGTCCTGCCGGTTACGGATCTGCCGCTGCTGTTTCGTCTGCTCCCGCTGGAGATGCAGCGCCTGCTGGGCCCTTGTTCCGATACCCTCCGGCGGCTGCCGCCGCAGCTCCCGCTGCAGCCGCTTGGGGCTGATCCGCCTCTCCTCCGCCTCTTCAGCGGGCAGCGGCGGACTGAACCGCAGGTGATGCCAGTTCTTCAGCAGGAACTCATAGACCTCCCCATCTCTGGGCTCGGCGCCGAACACGATTCGGCAGACTGTGTAACAGCCCGCCTCCTCCCGCTGACAGAGTCCAATCCAAAATGGGGCCTCAAACAGAATGGTCAGCCGGGTTTTCGCGATTGCCATACGCAACTCCTCCTTTAAGCTCTCTCACGGAGAACGGACAACCAAAGGAGGCAGGTTACTGACGGCGAAGAAATTCCGCCGCTCCCGGACTACCAACCGGGACGTGTTTTTATCTCCGCAGCCTCAGTATATCATGTTTCCCGGTCAAAAAACAGAAGCCCGGTGGAAAAACCCCGCCCAAAAAAGAACTTCGGAGCCAACGGGTGCTCCGAAGTTCTTTTTTCTCATGCTGTTTCGTGGCTGTCGCAGGCGCAGCAGTGCTCGCAGTCCATGGCCAGCTCGTCGCCGTAGGCAATGCCGTTTTTGTCATAATAATCCTTGATGGCGGCCTTCACCGCCTCCTCCGCCAGGACGGAGCAATGGATTTTGTGGGTGGGCAGGCCGTCCAGAGCCTCCACCACCGCCTTGTTGCTGAGCTTCAGCGCCTCGCTGATGGGCTTACCCTTGATCATCTCCGTGGCCATGGAGCTGGTGGCAATGGCGCTGCCGCAGCCGAAGGTGTTGAACTTTACATCAGTGATGGTCTGTGTGTCGTGATCCACCTTGATATACATCCGCATGATGTCGCCGCACTTGGCGTTGCCCACCTCGCCGATGCCGTCGGCGTCCTCCATCTTGCCCACGTTCCGGGGATGCTGAAAATGGTCCATGACCTTGTCACTATATAATGCCATATCTGTGGTTCTCCTTTCCTCAAATCAAGTGCCTTCGCTGTCCGTGCTCCAGCTCATCCCAGACGGGAGACATCTCCCGCAGATAGGACACGATGCCGGGCAAAACCTCCAGGACGTAGTCCACGTCCGCCTGTGTGTTGTTTTCGCTGAGGGTCAGGCGCAGGGAGCCATGGGCAACCTCATGGGGCCGGCCCAGGGCCAGAAGCACATGGCTGGGGTCCAGGGAGCCGGAGGTACAGGCGCTGCCGGAACTGGCGGCGATGCCCTTGCCGTCCAGAAGCAGCAGCAAAGACTCGCCCTCAATCCCCTCAAAGCACAGATTCACATTGCCCGGCAGACGGCGCACGGGATCACCGTTGAGGATGCTGTGAGGAATCTTGGTCAGGCCGGTGATCAGCTGGTCCCGCAGGGGCTTCAAATACTCCGCGTTAGCCTCCATGTGCTCACAGGCCTCCCGGAAGGCGGCCGCCGCGCCGCAGATGCCGGGGACATTCTCGGTGCCGCCCCGCTTGCCCCGCTCCTGAGCGCCGCCCTCGATGACATTCGACAGGAAAATGCCCCGCTTGGCGTACAGCACGCCCACCCCTTTGGGGCCGTGGAACTTGTGGGCGGAGAGGGACAGCATGTCGATATCCATGGCCTGAACGTCGATGGGCAGATGGCCCGCCGCCTGGACAGCGTCGGTGTGGAACAGGACACCGGCCTCATGGCAGACCTTTCCGATCTCAGGAATGGGCTGGATGGTACCGATCTCATTGTTGGCGAACATCACCGTGACCAGGCAGGTATCCGGCCGGATGGCCTCTCTTACCTGCTCCGCCGTAATGACGCCGTCGGGGGGAATATCCAGCAGGGTCACCTCGTAGCCCTGACGCTCCAGCTTTTTCAGGGTGTGCAGCACCGCGTGGTGCTCGAATTTGGTGGAGACGATGTGGCGCTTTCCCTTCCGCTCTCCCAAAATCGCCGCAGAGAGGATGGCCTGGTTATCCGCCTCGCTGCCGCCGGAAGTAAAGAGGATCTCCTCCGGACGGGCGGCGTTCAGGTACTTGGCAAAGGTCTCCCGGGCATCTTCCAGCCGCTCCTTTGCCTTCTGCCCCAGCGTATACAGACTGGAGGGATTGCCATAGTCTTCCGTGAGACAGGGCAGCATGGCATCCAGCGCCGTCTTGCTGACAGCAGTGGTGGCCGCGTTATCCATATAGATCATGGTGAGAACTCCTTTATTTCATATATGATTACTATGTTTTATGGCATACCATAGTTTTTCTCACTTGTCAAGTAGCATTTCCCAAAATCCGCTGTTTTTTCAAAAACCAGTCTCATTCCCAGCAGACAGCAGCCTGTCGGAGGAGCTTTTCCGATCCATCGGAAAACGCCCTGATTCCCGTGGGAATCAGGGCGTTTATCGTCGTCTTTGTCAGCAGCTGGCATGCCTCTTGGGATGGCGGCCCTTTTTCTCCTCCGCCGCCACCAGATCCGCCAGGGTAAATTTGTCAATATACTGGTTAATGACCGCATAGAGCCCGGTCCAAAAATCCAGGGTGGCACATTCCTCGCACCGCTCACAGCGGTTTTCCCGGTCCTCCAGACAGGCCACCGGCGCCAGGTTTCCTTCGGTCAGCCGCAGAATCTCCCCTACGGTGTACTCCTCCGGAGGCCGCGACAAGCAGTAGCCCCCCTGGGGCCCCCGGCCGCTGCGCAGCAGACCGGACTTGCTCAGCATCCCCACGATCTGCTCCAGATATTTCACGGAAATGTCCTGCCGATCCGCCACATCCCGCAGAGAGACCAGATTGCCGTCGTTATGCTCCGCCAGATCAATCATCAGCCGCAGGGCATACCGTCCCTTTGTGGAAATCTTCACGGGAAACACCTCACTTTGTAAAAGATATCTCATAATCCCGATGGATTTTCTCTCATTGTGCCACAAGAAAAGGCCTATTGCAAGGGAAAATTCAGGGGAACAGCATCGTTTTCTCCGAGGTTTTGCTTAAAGCCGCGCGTTCTGTGCCGAGTGAAGTACGCGGACTTCCCAGGCAAAAGCGGGTCACCCTGCCGTCAGCAGCCGCAGGACGGCGTCTGTCAGAAATTCCAGATCCCCGGCAGCGGTTTTTTGGATCTCCCCGAAATCAACGGCCCCTTTGACGGCGCTGAACACCGCCGTGATGCCGCAGCCGTACACCGCCTCCGCGCCCTGTCCCACGGAGCCGCACAGGGCCACGCAGGGTACACCGGCCCGTTTGCACCGCAGGCCCACGCCCATGGGAACCTTGCCGTGGGCGCTTTGCCAATCAATGCGCCCCTCACCGGTAAAAACCATATCCGCATCCAGCAAAAGGCCGTCAAAGCCGGCGGCATCCAGCAGCAGCTCAATGCCCGGCTTCAGCGTCCCGCCCAGCATCCGGAGGACGGCCTCCCCCATGCCGCCGGCAGCGCCGGTGCCTGGAGTCTCTGCCAAAGAGGCGCCGTAATGCCTGGCCAGTACCTGCTCGAAATGGGTCATGCCCGCCTCCAGACAGGCCAGTATCTCCGGTTCCGCCCCTTTCTGGGGACCGAAGGTATAGGTGGCGCCGGTGGGCCCCAGGAGCGGATTATCCACATCGCAGGCGGCGGCGATGTGCAATTGAAGGGGCCGTTCCGGCTCCCGCAGCTCCTGAATTCGCTCCAAATTGATCGCCAGGGGCTCCACCTCCCGGCCGTCTCCATCCAAGAACCGGAAGCCCAGGGCAGCGGCCATGCCGATGCCGCAGTCGTTGGTACAACTGCCTCCCAATCCCAGCAGGACCTTTTGGATGCCCATGTCCTCCGCCCGGCGGAGCAGCTCTCCCACGCCGTAGGTGGAGGTGTGGAACGGATCCTTCCGCCCCTCCACCAGGGGCAGTCCCGCCGCCGCAGCCATCTCCATGACGGCGCTGCCATCCGGCAGGATGCCGAACACAGCGTCCACAGTGCCGTCCAGCGGGGCCGTCACCGTGACGGTCTCCCGCCGTCCGCCGAGAATCCGCAGGTAGGACTCCACCATTCCCTCTCCGCCGTCGGCCATGGGAATGGCGTGGATCACAGCGTCCGGAATGTGCTTTCGGATAACCGCCGCCTGGATCTCACAGACCTCCGGCGCGGTGAGTGTCCCCTTGAAGGAATCCGGCGCTAAAATGAACCGCTTCATAAAACTCCCCCATTCCGCCGCATGCGGCATAAATGAAACTTGAAAACGTGTGCTGCTCTTGGTCAAAAGTCCGGCATTTCTCTGAAAGCTTGGAAGTTCTGACCCAGCTTTTGGAAGAGCTGGCTCGCGTGGTAACCATCCGCCGCGGCATGGGAGATAGTCAGGGTCACCGGCAGAGTGTACCGGCCATCCTCAGGCGTATACCGTCCAAAGGTCAATATGGGAAACAGGGCCGGTGCCCCGGCGGAATGGGTGGCGTAACCGGTGTAATCCAGCCAAGGGACACAGCTGGCGCAAAAGAAATTCCCAGGCTGTCCTGGACGGCCCTTGATGCCGTGGTTGCCGCCATACAGGGTCAGAACCTCTTCAAAGCCCTGATAGAAATTCGGGAAATCCGGCCGGTACTCCGTCCACAGATCGGAAAAACTCTTGTCGTCCTCATGGAACACAGTAAAGTTGGGATGCACCACATCCCAGATGCCGGGCTCTCCCTCCGGGGTCACCATCATCCGCATCTCGTCCATCTCATTGACAGAGCAGGCCGCGGCGTAGAGAAGACAGCCGTAGAACCGCTTCCCTGTCCTCCGTGCGAAATCCAGCGCCTCCGTCACATCCACCCGGGCGGTGAGGGAATACCCGCAGACCACGATATTTCGATAATACTGAAAATGCTCCCGTCTGGGCCAGGTCTCCAAATTGATTTTCCGATAAGCGGGTTTGTCCATACGCACCTCCGGTATCTGTGTTTTTATATTGATATGTTTTTATTATAACACAAACCGCGCCATCTGACAGTGAAATTTATATGTTTGCGGAGTCCCAGGCGTTCTTTCCTTTTCGTGCAAAATTTTCCGGCAAAATACCGGCATATTCTCCTTTTTTCGAGTCAAACTATGCTTGCGATACCCAGAAAACCCATTAGTAAAAGCACAAACCATATTGAGAAAAGGAGAAACGATTATGTCTAACAAGAGCAATAAAATCAATGTCCCCGAGGCCCGTGCCGCTATGGACAAGTTCAAGATGGAGGCTGCTTCCGAAGCCGGTGTACCCGAACCATCTTAAAAAGTCCCACTTAATAAGGGTGAGGAACATCAACCGCCCAGCGAGTACCTATCCCATCTTAAACACGAGAGCGTTAATACTACATAAATCGACGACTATCCATTCAAATCGACGCTTTCAAGAGCAATCTGGGATTATATAATGAAATAGAGATGGACACAAGAGGGTATGCAGAAACGCACACCCTCTTGTTCTATATACAAGAGTTCTTCATAGGAGGTGAAGCCAATGGCCGCATTACCTTTTCCGTACTACGATGGGTATGAGGCCGAACAATATGCTTTTTATCGCATACCGAAGCTAATGCTTGAAGATGAACGCTTCCGGGGCGTTTCTACAGATGCATTACTGCTCTACGGTTTGCTACTCGACCGTATGACCTTATCCAGAAAGAACGGCTGGATGGACGAGAATGGTCATTTATTCATTTACTATACCGCAGACGAAATAATGGCTAAATTACATTGCCGAAGTGAAAAAGCGGCAAAACTTATGGCAGAGCTTGATTGCAAGAAAGGAATCGGCCTTATTGAGCGTGTGAGTCACGGTCAGGGGAAGCCAACCATGATCTATGTAAAGAAGTTCTCAGGCTTGCCACCCCCAGAGAGATAAAGCATATTGAGCGGACAGGATTACTCCGCCTTTTTCAGAGATTCGATTATCGAATTTCAAGACCTTCGATTTTCAAATCTCTTGACCTTCGGAAACCGAAATCTAATAAGACTGAGTATAACAAGACTGAGAGAGTAAGAAAGAATACTTACCGAGAAAAGAATAATTGCTTAGTTAGAACTTGGAGCCGAAAGGCTCCTTTTTTGTTGGAGGTGTTAGATTGAAAACCATTGCACTCGCAAATCAGAAAGGCGGCGTTGGCAAGACCACCACAGCCGCCAGCCTTGCCATTGGTCTTTCTCGGCAAGGTAAAAAAGTCCTTTTGGTGGACGCAGATGCCCAGGGCAACCTGACGCAAATGTTAGGCTGGCCCCAACCGGACGAGCTATCGCCCACGCTGGCCGACCTCATGGGCAAGGTCATCACAGACCAGCCTGTAAGTGCCGGTGAGGGCATCCTGCACCACGAATCCGGCGTGGATCTCCTGCCGGCAAACATCGAGCTGTCGGCGCTGGAAGTTACACTGGTCAATGCCATGAGCCGAGAGACGGTCATGCGGCAGCTCCTGGCCACGGTGGAAGATCGCTATGACTATGCCCTCATCGACTGTATGCCCTCGCTGGGTATGCTGACCCTGAACGCGCTGAGCGCAGCGGACAGCGTGATTATTCCGGTGCAGGCCCACTATCTCCCCGCAAAAGGTCTGGAGCAGCTTCTGCGGACGGTTGCCCGCGTGAAACGACAGCTTAACCCGAAACTGGAGATCGACGGCATTGTGCTGACCATGGTGGACAGCAGAACCACGCTGGCAAAGGGCATCAGTGAGCAAATTCGCAAAGCCTATGCCGGACGGGTGTTCGCCAGCGAAATCCCACGCTCCATTCGTGCCGCGGAAGTGAGCGTGGAAAACAAGAGCATTTATGACCTTGACCGCAACGGCAAGGCAGCAGCGGCCTACGAAAATCTGACGAAGGAGGTGCTGAATATTGGCAGGCAGCCTAAAAAACATCGGTCTGACTTCGCTCGATGATCTGTTCAAGACAGACGAGCAACGGCAGGCAGATGCACAGGAGCGAGTGCAGATCGTTCCTGCCAGCGAGGTTTATCCCTACGCCCGTCAGCCTTACTCCATCGAGCGTCCCACGCAGGATTTGGCACAGCTCATGGACAGCATTGAGCGTGTGGGCATTGCCGAGCCGCTGATCGTCCGCCCCCGAACCGAGGGCGGCTATGAGATCATCGCCGGACACAGGCGTGATTACTGTGCCAAGACCATCGGTCTGGAAACCCGCCCGGTTATCGTCCGTGAGTACAGCGACGAGGACGCGGACATTCTGGTGGTGGATTACAACATCCACAGGGATGATCTTCTCCCCAGTGAGAAAGCCAAGGCGTATAAGCTGCGGTTGGACGCCATGAAACGCAAGGCAGGACGGCCTTCCATAAATTCGGACCAACTTGGGCCGAATTTAATGGGAACAAGAAGCAACGAAGAATTAGCCCAGCAAGCAAACGAAAGCAAAACCCAAATTCAGCGTTACATTCGCCTGAACAACCTCATCCCTGAACTGTTGCAACAGGTGGACAGCGGCGTTTTGAAATTCGTTCCTGCTGCTGAATCCATCTCCTACCTCTCCGAGAAAGAACAAACTTATCTGGCGATGGTCATGGAGCGTGACATGGTAACTCCCTCCGTTGACCAGGCCAAGCGGCTGAAGCAAATCAGCGGCGAGGGCAAGCTGGCAGAAAACATCATCGACCTCATCATGCGAGAGGAAAAGCCGCTGGAGCGTAAGGTTACGCTGCGAAATGATACGCTCTCCAAATACTTTCCCAAGGGCTACACCCCGCAGCAGATGGAAAGCATTATTGTAAAACTGCTGGAGGGCTGGCAGCGAAAACGGCAACAGGAACAATCAAGATGAAGAGGCACTGAAATGTATAGAAACGAATTACCGGAATGCTGCTATTCTACGCGGCTCGATAACGGAAAACTTATAGTTCTTGTGCGAGATGACCGTCATTATTACCTATCTGAGTGGGAAACTGGAGATTGGGCGGAGAACGCCAAAATTGCCCGTGATTTTAACAGTAGGTGTGGTATTACTACTTTTCAAGAAGCGGCAATGGAGGCCGGTGCTCTGTTTGGTTGGAAAATATTCAGTGCCAATCCTCAGTGGCATCTGGATCATGCGAAATATGTGAATTGCAGCATGGTCAAGGGACATATCAAAGACCCGGTGCTTTCACTGATGTATCCCATCGAAAACTTCCTCCTGCGGTATGAAATTGCGGGAAAGCAATGCTTTTATCTGCCTTTGGCTGCAATGCCAGAGGGCTTGATGGGCGGCAATACACAGCACATCATGCTGCCAGACCTCGTACTTGGAGTTCCGGTCATGCCGGTCACGGCCACCGAGAACCAAAATGGCAGCTATACCCTTCAGCTGGAAACCGGCAGCTTCGGCGTTGGAAAAGCGATCAACGCCGAGTACCATATTTTTGCCAAGGTGCGCGTGGGAAATGCGGAGTTTGCTATCGGTGAGCATCCTAAAGCCCCCGACCGCTACGCTACATGGGAGTGCAACTGCAAAAATGACGGTGATGGCCCGCCCAACTACTTCTGGGGGCATTACGGCAATGACCGCACCGCAATGGTGGAAGATTTTTGCGGCAGAGCGAAGAATGAGTACAAAATGCTGATGGCGCGACAGAGTGAAAAAAGTGAAAAACAGCGAGGAGAAGCAAGATGAAAGAACCTACCATGATCAAAGGCGTTGTCGCGTTTCCCAACGAGAACGGGAAGCGCGACATTCGTTTTATCGACGCCTATTACAACGACCTTTTTAAGATTCCAGACCACAGCAATATCGTCATTACTTATCTGGACGGGACAAAGCGAGTTACTCCCTGTGAGTACATTGACGATACCCACGCAGACATCGGTGGCACAGCCTATCATATCTGCCAATTTGCAGAGCTGATGATGCAAAACGGCGCAACCTACGCCCCGGAGCATCCTGAACCGGAGCCGACCTACGGCACTTATGAAATTTATCAGCTTGCGCGGCCTGTGAGATACTCCTATTCGGGCTATGACTACGCCGAAAAGCAGTTGAATCCCCGCGATTACCGGCGTGTGTACGCCTATGTGCTGCCGAAAAACCTCTCGTTGGAGGATCTTTTCTTCCGCCACAACAGCGAGGCCCGCCCCTTTTCCATGCGGATGCGGTCTATGTCTGCCAGTGATGTGGTGGTTTTGACACGTGGCAACAAGCGGGAAGCATTTTATGTGGATACCATTGGTTTCAAAAAGGTGGTTGATTGTAAAATCAAGTTGGACACTTGAGTAAAAAATCCATAGTGATTTTTCTCCCCGTGGTAGAATGAAGTTACCACACAACTTCTACAGAGGGAGGGCAATCACTATGGACTGCC
>Ga0129306_1003234_pt1 | contig 12546 bp, 10 predicted proteins | sample P827metagenome_FD_94438 | JGI IMG/M metagenome (GOLD analysis project Ga0129306, IMG submission 94438) | Capybara group fecal microbial communities from Wisconsin, USA - P827 metagenome | ecosystem: Host-associated > Mammals > Digestive system > Large intestine > Fecal | place: USA: Wisconsin...
CGCCCGGAGCCTCTCCGCCGCCGCGACCTTCTCCGTTCGCTCCGCCGCGCACCTGTCGTCGTCGGCGAGCTGCTGCTGACACTTACCGCGCTCGGTGACCACCGCCGTCTCTGCCACCTTGATTTCGTCGACCTCCTTGGCCAGCGCCTCGCACGTGTCTTCCTCCGCAAGCCCTTCCGGCCTGTTCGCGAAATGAGCCTCCATTCCGCTCCGGACCTCCTCGTAACGTCCGAGCAGCCCCTCCACCTGCCCCGTGGTTGTCGCTACCTTCCCATCTACCCACGTCTCCTCTAGCGACGGAACCTTCTCCGCGACGCGGCTCACACAGGACCTGATCTGCTCGAGTTCGGCAAGGAGCGCGTCGCGCGCATTCTCGGCCTTCGGCAGCTCCGCCTTGCGGACGGCATATTCGCGCGCCGAATCCCTGAACGCGCTCTCGACGGATGCGGTGTCCTTCTCCCACGCCTCGAGCCACCCCGGCTCGGTAACGCGAGCGGAAACCTCCTCGAGTTTTTCCTTCTCTCGTCTCTCTTCCGCCTTGACGGCGTTTTCGTGCTGCGTCATCCGGCTCTTCATGTCCGACAGCGCCTTCTCAGCAATATTTCTGGCATCCTTGAATTCGCCCCGTTTCTTCTCGCTATTCCTGAGCGCCTTCCTGCATTCCTTGACCTTGTTGTCCTGCTCGTCTGCTGCGGCGAGCCTGCGGTCAAGCTCCGCAATCTTCGCATCGCAATTCACTATGGCCGCACGCACGCTCTCGGCATTGCTTCCGCCGAGCTTGTAGAACTTCGCCTTCTCGGCAATCTCCCGCTCGTCCCTGACAATCCGCTCCTTGTCCGTGGAAAGCTGCAGGGACTCCGATTCGATCGTGGCTTTGAGGCCGTCGATATCCGCACGTGCGGCGTTGTACTCCCGCTCCTTCTTTTGGGCTGCATCATCCGCCTCGCGGCATTTGGCTTCGAGCGACTGAAACAGCGCCTTGAAATGATCGCCGCCGTTGAGTTTCTCGATTCTGTTTCCGCAGATCGGACATGTATCGCCGACGTTCAGTTCGGCGACGAGCTTTTCGATTCCGTCGTCAATCAGCCGCTTCTGCTCGTCACGGACTTTCCTCTCCCTGGCGGCAGACTCCATCGCCGCTTCCATTGCGGACTTCAGCGCCGGAAGTTCAGATTCCTTCTCAGCAAGCTTCTCGCGCCTCTCCGCGATTTGCTTCTCGCGCCCCGCAACGCTTTCCCTGCGCGGGACGAGTCCGTTGATCTCGCCTTCAAGCCCGAGAAGGTCTCCACGCAGTTTTTCGGCTGCGTCCTTCTCCTTCTGGACCTTGTCCCGCCCCATCGACTCCAGCTTCTGCTCCTCAACCACGAGCTCGCCCTCGGAAACGGAGACATCCTTTTCGGCGCACTCGAATTTCTGCGTCGCCTCTTCAAGACGCCTGGCCAGCTCCGGAACCGCCCGGGCGCATCTTTCAAGCTCTTTTTCCGCCTGCGCCCTGTTCTTCCTGGCGCCGCACACGTCCTGAAGGTTCGAGAGTATGACCTCCGACGACTCCAGCATCTTTGACTTCGCGGATTTTTCGGCGAGGTACTTCCGGATGAGTTCGACTTCGGAACTCTTCCCGTCCGCCTCAGCGGCCTTCGTCTTTTCCTGCGCCTTAAGCGCGGAGAAGGCCTCGGCAAGATTGCGCTTCGCCGTTTCGGCGCTCAACTCAAGCTCTTTGCGCCGCTGAAGCCACCGGAGCCTCGAGTCCGCCGACTCGCGCCTCCTGCCGAGTTCCTCGATCTTCGACTTCAGTTCGCCGATGCGCCGCTCGACCTCCCCGCGTGCCTCGCCGAGCCCGGTCATCCTGCTGATTTCGTCTTCAAGCGTCTTCACGCCATCCTCGAGGCGCGACCCCTTTGCGGCAATCGCCTTCCCGAGTTCCGAATACTTCGACGTGTCGGTGAGCTTTTCTAGAATCTCGGCCTTCTCGTCGGGCGTCCCCATGAGGAACTTCGTGAACTGCCCCTGCGCCAGTATGGTCGTGCGGCAGAACTGCTCGAACTCGAGTCCAACCGCACGCAAGGCGACCGCCTTGCAATCATTGACCTTCGTCCAGTTCACGCCGCCGGGCGAGCAGTCCTTCCAGGTCCATTTCTCGCCCTTGAGCATTCCTTTGTTCTGTCCGCGCGAAATCGCCTCGACGGACCATTCCGCCACGTACGGCTTGCCGTCGTTTCCGATCAGCGACAGCGTGGCGCTGGCGGAAGTCGCGCCGCGGCGAACCAGCTGGCGCGCATCGTTGTAGGCGTACCCACCGATCTCCTGCGGATTCTTCACGCCGCTGCCGTCGTAGCGCGGCGTCTTTCCGTACAGCGCAAGAGTGATGCTGTCCAGAATCGTCGTCTTTCCCGACCCAGTCTCGCCGCAGATGAGGAAGAGCGGTGCCTCGCCGAGCGCGCCGTTCTCGAAGTCCAGCTCCGCCGATTCGATCGACGCGATGTTCTTGATGGAAAGCTTCTTGATTTTCATGCCTGGAGTCCCTTCATAAGCGTTCCGACGAGTTCGCGCTGCCGGTCCGTCATCTCGTGCTTCGCCGAAAGAATGTTGAGCACCTCGTCATCCGACAGCTCCTTCAGTTCCGACAGCGCCAGCGTCCTTTTCGCCGCCTCTCCCGCCGGCGCCTCGGTGCGGACGGGGTTGTTCACGCAGAACCTAAGCCCCTTCGCGGCGCACGCCTTCCGCGCACGCTCCGTCCAGTCCGGACCCGGCAGCTCGCCCGCGCCGAGGCGGACATTGAGACGGATGTATGTCTCCGCCGGGAACGCCGCCTCGTTCAGCTTCGCAAGCGCTTCGTCGAATGGCAGTCCCTCCTTGCCGCCAATCGTCTCGAGCGCGCGCAGCGGGGTGAACACCCTCGTTCTGACATCGGGCTCCTTGCCCGGCTCGACGTTCACAACGTCGACGCCGTGGTCGTAGGTCTCGTCGAAGTGGATCGCGCGCGGAGTCCCGCAGTAGCGCGCGACTTTCCTCCCGCCCTTTATCCACTGCGGACAGTGAATGTGTCCGAGAGCGATGTACGAGTAGCCCGCGCCGAGTTCGTCAAGGCCGACGCACTCCTCGCCTCCTACGACGATGGACCTGTCGTGTCCGCGCAGGTCTATCTCGCCCCTCACCGCGAGATGCGCCATGAGGACCGAGGGCTGTCCGGCGTAATGCTCCGCGACATACCCAGCAAGTCCGCCGAAGTAATCCTTCGCGCGGTCCGCGCCTTCTGCGCCTTCCGCCGACGGGAAGTTCCGCGGATGGCAGAACGGCACGGCGGCAATCACTCCCTTTCCGGGAAGCGCGACGATGTTCTTTGCGTAGTCAGCCCTTCCTTCGGCGTCCTCCGCAGGCACGCCGAAGACATGCACTCGCGAACGGAGCCAAAGCTCCTTGTCGACTATCAGCCTGGAATAGCTGTCGTGGTTTCCGGCGATCACGACCGTCTCCATTTCGGGACACTGCGCCGTCACCATGAGTAGCGCGTCGGTGAAGCGCTTCGCCACGTCGTTGCCGGGCGTGCCGGTGTCGAATATGTCGCCGCTCACGACGAGGGCGTCGGGCTTTTCCGCGCCCACGGCCTCCGCAAGCTGCTTGAAGAAACGGTCTTCCTCTTCTGTGCAGTCCCAACCGTAGAGCCTGCTCCCGAGATGCCAGTCGCTTGTGTGTATAATTTTCATATTGCTGTATTCCCCGACTTGATGCCAAGGCATTCTATGCATATTAACGCCGAGCCCAACATGACCTTACGCATTATAGCAAAACAGCGTGAATTATTCCAACGCGGCGCCGGGAGGCCACGTAAACTGCGCCTCTGGCACGCGAAAAGCCGAAGTGCGCAGGGCTATTTTGTTCCGCAGAGAATCGGCGTTCGGACGTCACCGTCCTTCGACGGCCAGATGAGCGTAACGAAAACGGATTCGGGAGTGATCTTCTCGCCAGAATACGCCACAAGCTCGTAATCGATGCTGACCTTGCCGTTCGAGACCTGGCTGGACAGCCTGCCGTATCCCTCGACGACATCTCCGTCGAACATCAAGGTCACCTTGGCGCCGTCAACGGCATCGGCCTCTATTCTCAAGATCTTGTCGACGCACATCCCGCTGCGCGTGTCGTCCACAAGGCTGCAAGTAACCTTCGGCGCCTCCGCGAGCGGCTTAATGGCGGCGGCGTACGACATCGAGCCGTCGTTGGCTCGCGCAATCTCCGCGCCTTCCGCGGCAGATGCGCCGCGCGAAAGGAACACGACGTCCATCGGCGCGGAAATCGGCGAGGTGAACCTGCTGCGGTCGAGCGAAAACTTCTTGATGCCCTTCGGGATCTTCGGACCCTTCACGTCGTGGAACTTCGCAAGGCCGGAGACTTCGGGAGGCGTGTCGCTTCCGCGCCATGTCGCGAACGGACGCGTCAGGTCGATGTCGACTTCCGCAACCTCGCCCTGCGGCTCCGCCGGCTCGCGCGCGTCGACAAGCTCAATCGACGAGTCTTCCTCAAGGGACACGTCGACGGCACGGAAGCTGTCGCGCCAATCGCGGACGAGGCGACGTCCGGAATCCATCATGAGAACATACCACGCCGCGAGGCAGAGCGCAAACGACGCGGCGATCTTCAGTGCGGGTGCGAACCACGCGACGCGCGGCGCATCCGCCGCGGACGGCTCGGAGAGCGGAACGAGCGTGCCCTCTCCAACAAGAAATTCGCGCTCGTACTTCGCCTGCACTCCCTCGCCCGCCGTGAGCCATCCGGGCTTCGCCGCGGCAATTGCGCCGCGCACCTCCTCGAGCTCGGCGAGGGAAATCTCGTCGACGCGCCAGCCGCGCGACGCGAAGCGGCGCGAGACGACCGTGGTGTTCCAAAGCTGCATGACCCTCTCGCCCACCATCATCTCGCGGTTCGAGGCGGGTGCGCAGAAGGGAGAGACGGGAACGATGCGCCAGCCGGAAAGGCGGCGATCCTCTACAACGAGCGCGACGAGCGGACGGTTTGTATCCGCAAACACACGCACCTCGCCGACCTTCACGTCTTCGTCGAACGCGGAATCGGTCTTCGGCTCGAGTCCGACAATCGGAGGGCGAACCGCGCCGCGCCGGTAGAGCTGCCACTGGGAAAGGAAAGCCTCGTTCATTCGTCCACCCCCAGTTCTTCGCGGAGCTTCCGCGGCAGATGCGCCGCGGCGGACGCTACAAGGAGCCGCGCGAAGAGGGGCGTATCGCCTCCCTCGGTGGACCTGAGCTCTCTCTCCAGCGCCTTCATCACCTTGTCCCTCCAGGAATAGACCTTAGACTTCCCCGCGCCGAGAGCGGAGAGGATGCAGGGCTCGGTGAGCGAAATGTCGTGCGAAGTCGCGTAGAGGAGAAGCGACGCGGCGTCGGGAGCGACGCGCGCACGGCGCGCGACGGCATCGATGACGCGTCCGGCTGCGGCGCGAAGCGGCTCCTCGTCGAGAAGCTCAAGGGCGTCCGACTCGCCGGCAAGCTCGACGGACGCGAGGTTCTCGTCGCCTGCGTTCTCCCAGACGACGCGGCGGCGCCCTTCGCCGTCCGCGACAGTGCGGGGCTTCCATCCCTTGAGAACCGCGATCCAGTCGAGGACGATGTCGCGGATGCGTCCGGAACCAGAACCGAAGAGCGTGCCGCAGACGAAGTCGACCATGTCGATCCCCTCGTCCTTGATGCGGTGGAGGAAATAAGATTTAAGGGGCTTCTTCGCATCGCGAGAGCCCCTGAGTTTGAAGTACGAATCGAAGAATGCGACCGGGTCCTCTCCGTGCGTGTCCGCGCGGGAGATCCCTGCGCGGGCAAGCTGGGAGTACATGGCGGACGAAACCTGCTCCGCAAGGCGACCGGCATATTCGGGACGACAGCCCGCGACCGAACAGATCTCAAACCATTCGGTCCAGGCGCCGTCTCCGGCATACCGGTCGTTCCATGCGAATTCATCTCCCATCACTCCCTATTATAGCATATTGGAGGCCTGGTTAGATTTCGACGGTAACGTCGACGTCCTTGGACTTGTCCATCGCCTTTGCGCCGTCCGGATCGTCTCCGTTCTCGTCCGCGCCTGCCTTGACCGACGTCGTCGGGAGGTAGCGGTAGTAGACCATCAGCTGGAGCGCCGCAAGGCAGGTGTCCATGTACGGACGCGACGAGTGGGCGTCCCTGTTCTCGAAGTAGCCCTGCTTGTGCTCCTTGCCCGTGAAATCCTTCACCTTTTCGGGAAGATCGATGATCGAAGACGGATAGAGCTTCTTCATCGCGAGGTTCCACTGCTGCCAGGTCACTTCGTCGTTCTTCGCCGCGCCGGCCTTCATTCCGGCCTGGTACTTGCACTGCGTAGCGTAGTAGCAGTAGTACTGCGGGCTTCCGCCGGGATTGACCGCAGACATCTTCGTCGGATCGAACTCGGGCTTCCAGTCGCGCATCACATCGAGCGCGTTCAACGCCTCGGGCTCGGAGCCGCGGCCGAGAAGCTGCATCGCGAGCGTGCCGACGCCAGCAAGGCCCGTGGCGCCGCCGTTGTTCCCGTTCGTCGGGGTGTACGTGAAGCCGCCGGACTTGGAGTAGCTGCGCTTCTTAAGGCAGTTGATCGCCTTGTTGATCGCGGTCTGGAGTCCTTCCGGATGAAGCCCCGCCATCTTACCGGCCTTGAGGGCCTGAATCGCCCAGCCAGCGTACGAAAGGTCGTCGCGCGTGGAGTTCTTGTTCAGCTTGTAGTCCCATCCGCCGGTCGACGCCTGGTTGTCGACGATGCGCTTGAGGCACCTCTCGGCCGCCTCCTTGCAGTTCGGGTTCTTCGTCATGCCGTACGCCTCGCAGAGCGCGTACGTCGCGATGAGGAAGCTGTACTCGTTTCCGTCGGTAGGATTGAAGTGAGGCGTCTGCTCCTTCTCCGGGCTGAGGTGGGTGAGGAGATAGTCGATCGCCGACTGCACCACCGGACCGAAGTCACGCTTGTACGGGGAGGGGCTTCCCGGGAACTCGCCGTGGGCGAGATAGGTGAGCACGCCAAGCGCGGTATTCGCAACGGCGTTGTCCTTGCCCCAGCTGCCGTCCGTGTTCTGGTGCGCCTTGAGCCACCACAGGACCTTCATGACGGCCGCCTCGGTGTTGGCATCGCCGTAACCCGCGCCGCCGCGCGTCGCCGCGCCGATCGAGCCAGGGGTGCGCGAACCAGTCATCGACTTCATCGTGACAGGCGACTTGACGATGGCGACCGAATCAAGCGGGGCGGGCTTCACGGAGACCTGCGCGGACGGAGGCGCCGCGACGGGGGTGACCTGCGAAATCGGCCCCGGATTCGGGGTGTCGACGGTAATCTCGACCTCCTCCATCGGCGGAGGCTCGATGTCGTCCGGAGGGATTTCCTCTTCCTCCTTAAGCTCCTCGGCTTCGTCCTCGATCGGCGCGATGTCGACGGTAATGGAGTCCTTCTTCTGCCCCGAGATCATCGTCACAACTGCGAGGACCACGCCGAAAAGCAGCGGAACGACAATAGCCACGAGCGGAGCCGCAAGGCGCTGCAGCTCGATGCGCGCAAGCTTGTACTCACGCGTGTCGCGCGGCTGGCCGAGCCCGCTGAACATATCACCCAGACGACGGAAGAATCCCTTCTCCTCGTACTTCTTGGCGATCTCCTCGAGGTCAATTCCCTCCTCGACGACTTCATCCATTACTTCACTGTTCATAGTGACCTTTCTTTCTTGTTGTGGCGATACTCCTCACCGCAAGGTAAAGGAGCATGTCTCCGGTTTTTTCCCGAAAAAAATGTTAAAATTTTTGATCATAGTTAAATGTTCATATTTTTGCAATGATTTTCATAATATTGAGCATTTAACCAAGAATCTTTTTAAGAATTTCCTTCAACTGCGCCTTGACGACATCCATGGAGAGCTCTCGTTCAAAGAACTTTCGCGCCTCGCGGAAGTACATGTCTCGGTTGGACCAGTCCGCGCGGTATTCCTCTACCGCCTTCACAAGCGCCGCTGGATCGCCCGGCGGGATGAACTTTATGGAGGGACAGTCCCTGGCGGACGGCGGATAGCCCGTGCAGAACTCGTTGATAGTCGGACGTGCGCAGGCCATGCACTCGTAGACCTTGTTTCCGATGACGCGCGCGGCCTTGGCCGTCGTCCCGAACACTCCGAGCACGATGTCGTGTGCGCAGATTACCTCCGGGACCTTGACGTACGGGACCTTGTCGAGGAAGCGGACGTTTTTGAGTCCGGCGGCCTTCGCCTCCGTCTCCGCCTTGTACGCGCCCCAGCCGAGGAAATCCCACTGTATCGGTAGGTCCTGTGTCATTCTTGCCGCCTCGACGATCACCTCCGTGCCGTGCAGCGGAAGATACGCGCCGTGATAGAGAACCTTGAAGAGAGGCGGTTCGCTGTTCGTGGCTTGTGGCTCGTTGTTCGTCTCAACAGGCTTGAAGACCGATTCGTCCGTTCCAGTGAAGAGCGGCGCCATCTTCTCGCGCGGAACGTCGAGATACTCTGCGGCGAAATCAACGTGGCAGGAAGTATCCCATGTGATGAAATCGGGCATCGACATTAGCTTCTTCTCCCACGCGAGGAGGCGCTTTGCGCGCGGCTCCTCGGCCTTCCACTTCTTCTGCTCAAGGACCTTCTTGTCCCAGGCGGAGATCATCGGGTCGAAGAGCACCTTTATTCCGCGCCTGTGCGCCCAGCGGCAGGCGGCGGCGATGTCGCGCTGTCGGCAGACGGGCACGAAAACGAGATCTGGCAGAGGGCGCCTGGAGAGTCCGCGGAGCCACGCCTCGACGTCGCCGAAGCGGCAGCACCACTTCACGTCGAAGTAGTCCACTTCCCAGCCGAGCTCCCGGAAGGCCGCGGCGTTTACGCGGTTCTTGGAGTATCCGTGGTCGAACCGGCCCCAGAAAAGGACTCTCTTGGCGCCCATGCCACTCAGTTGTCGAGCGAGAACACGCTCACGCTGAACAGTTTATTCCTGTAGCAGATGTCGAGCACGTCGACAAGCGCCTTGTGGGGGCTGTTGCCGGTGCACTTCACGATTACAGGCGTCTTCGTGTTCGTCCTCGCGATGTCCCTGAGCGCGGCGTCCAGCTCCGCGCGCTTGACCTCGCGCTTGTTGTAGAGGATGACGCCCTGCGGGCTGCCGTCGTAGCGGCGCCCGATTTCGATCGTGACGTCGGGTTCGTCCTTCGGGACCGTCTGGGTCGGCGGAGGCGGCGCGGGACGGTTGCAGTTCAGCTTTGTGAACAGATCCTCCTGCTTGATCGTGACGACGAAGAAGATGATAAGCTCGAAGACGACGTCGATCATCGGCGTCATGTCAAGCTGCGGGTTTTCCTGTGGTTTCCTGGCCATGGATTCCCTCCCTTAGTGCTTCAGCCTCTTCAGGCGCTTGCGAGAATGCGTCTTGTCCTCGCCGATGGCCTGGAAGGAGATCTTCCAGATTCCGGCGGAGGTGCACGCATCCATGACCTGCTTCACCGCGCTGTGCGGCACGGCGAAGTCCGCGCGCACAAGCACGGGGAAGTCCTTGTACTTCCTTACGCGCTCCGTGACGCGCCTCGAGATCTCGGCCGGGGTTATGTCGCGGTCACCCATCGAGATGCGCGGCTTGCCGTTCCTGAGGCCGATGTCGATCTGCATGTGCGACGGAGGCAGCTCCTCCGGCACCAGCACGATGCCGTGCTGTCCGTCCTCCAGCTCGATCGTCTCGTCCTTCTTCTGCGCCTCCACGAGGGTGACGACGAAGAAGATGATGAGTTCGAACACGACGTCGATCATCGGCGTCATGTCGAGCTGTGGATTTTCCTGTGGCTTTCTGCCCATGTTGCCGACCCCCTGTGGATCAGGCCATCTCGCCGGCGCCGTCTTCCGGCGCGACCTCGACGTTGCGCAGTCCGTTCAGGAACTCCATCGTGACGGCGGTCATGCGGAGAATGAGCCTGTTGGCGTTGTTGCGCAGCGAGTAGAACACGGTGATGGACGGAATGGACACGATAAGGCCGCCGGCCGTCGTCCAGAGCGCCTGGCCGATCGAGCTTGCGAGCGCGGCCGCGTCGCCTGCGCCGCCCTGCGCGAGGGCCTGGAAGGTCAGGATCATGCCTTGCACCGTACCGAGAAGTCCGAGGGACGGTCCGAGGTTGGAGCACACCGAAATCCACGTCAGGCGCTGCATCAGCTTCTCCTGCTCGAGGTCCGAGGCAGCGTTGACCGCCTCCTGGATCACATCGAAGCCCTCCTCGACGTGCTGGAACGCTGCGGTGAGGATGTTCGACATGACGGACGGCGTGTTCTGGCACGCCTCCATAGCGGCCACGATGTCGCCTTCGCTCATGGCCTTCTGGACCTGGTCGATGAGGCGGTTCGGCATGAGCTTCTCGGGCTTGATGAGGATGAAGCAGTCGACGGAGAAGTAGATCGCGAGCGCGCCGTCGCCGAAGAGGGCGAACCAGAGGAGCATGCCGACGATGCCGGAGCCAAACACGATGTCGACGAATCCGCCGCCGCTCTTCTTGGTGCTTGCCGCGGTTGTGTTCGCGTCTACGACGTTGCCGTTTTCATCGGTCAGCCCCTGTCCCATCGACTGGAGTGCCGCCATCGGGGCCACGCAGGTTCCGATGAGAATCATAAGCGCCATCAACGACTTTCTTGCCTTGCTCATTTGTTTTTTCCTTGGTGTTTGGGTTTTAGATTGGTTTGGTTGGTTTTATGACTTGTGTTTACGCCTAAATCAGATCTTGCGGGCCTGCGAGCGAATCTGCTCCGCGCGCGAGGCCTGTCCGAGCTTGTCGAAGCATCCGGCCGCCTTCTGCATCGCCTGGAGGCGCGCCTCGCGGCACGGCTCGTCGGCGTACATGAGCATGACACGGAGATACGCGTCCGTAAGAGCCTTCTTCAGCGCCTCGGGCGAGTCGCCCTCCGTCGCGAGGATGATGTCGCCGCGCATTACGAGCGCGCTCGCGCTTGCCGCGCGGTCGCCGCTGATCGCGGCCTTCTTGACGAGTCCCTCCAGCTTCTGGTTCTTGCCGAGCTTAAGGAGCGCCTGCCAGTACGCCGGGGCGAGATCGCCCTTCCATTCGGCGGACTTGTCGTCCTTGATGATGCCCTCGGCGGTCTCGTAGGCCTTCTGCGCGTTGTTGGCCGCGAGGTAGGCCTCCACGAGGTAGCGTCCGGCGGGCTTGTCCCACTGAAGCATCTTGTATTCCTGCACGATCTTCGTAAGGACGGCGATTGACGCGGCGCCGTTGCCGCGCTGCACGTTCTCTACCGCCTTGTCGTATCCGGCCGGCTTGTCGATCTCGAGCGCCTCGACGTCGGCGAGCGGATACTCCGCGCTCACCATCGTGTTGCCCTTCTTGAACGACACCGCGTACGACTTCGAGCGGCCCTGCCACTTGATGTCTCCCTTCTTGGAGTCGGTCGCCGTGCGTATCGTGCCCTGAATCGCCCAAAGCGGAGCTGTTGCGCCTGCGGCGAGGATCAGAATCATCAGTCTCTTCATGTGTTGCTTCTCCTTAAAGTCTTTAAATTCGTATGTGTTACTCTGCGGACGCCTCTTCGGCGGGGGCGGCCTCCGCCGCCGGCGCTTCTGCTGTAGGCGCTTCAGCGGGAGCCTCGGCCTTCTCGGCGGGGGCCTCTGCCTCCGCGGGGGCCGGCGCTGACTCCGCCTCGGCGGGCGCGTCATCCTCGGCGGGCTCCTCGTCCGCTGGCGCCGACTCGGCCGCCGGCGCTTCCGCCGTGACCTCCTTCGCGCCCTCGGCCTTTGCCTGGTTCATGCAGTTCTGGATGTCCGTGCGGGCCTTTCCGTTCGGGAAGAGCTCCATGTACTCCTGCCCGTACTTCATGACGTCCTCCGCGAACTCCGCGCCGAGCTTGGAGTAGATCGGAATCATCATCGCGAAGCAGCGCTCCAGGTTCGCGACCTCGCCCGGCACCATCTTGTCGAACGGATGCTCCTCGTTCGGACGGCGGGTCTGCAGGAAGCTGAGAAGTCCGGACGCGGCGTCCTTGCCGGTCTCGATCGCCTCTTCCTTCAGGCCCATCGACTCCTCGGCCGCCATCTTGCGCAGCTTGATCTCGGCGGACATGAGGTTGATCGTGTCCTGCTCCCACTGCGGCTTTTCCTTCCAGTAATTGCGCAGCTTCTTGACGGAGGTGATCGCCTTGCCGAAGTGCTTGGCGCGGAGACCCGCGTCCTTCTCGGTCTTGCCCTGCTCGGACGCGACGTCGATCATAAGGCGGTGCGCGTCGACGGCGATGGACATCCTGGACATCTTGGGATCTTCGAGGAACTGGTCGAGCGAGTCGCACGCCTCGGCGTAGGCCTTGCGCTTGAAGAGCGCCGTCGCCTGCCCGATGTGCGCGCGCGCCACCACGTACTGCGAGTTCGTGCCGGCCTTGTGCTTCGCCTTCTCGAATGCCTGGTTCGCGAGATCCCAGCTCTTCGCCTCGATGAGAGCCTCGCCGGCGTTCACGAACTGGGACGCCGTGTACGCGCCGTCCGTGCGGAGCATCTCCGCGTAGATGTCGGTGCC
>Ga0129306_1003238_pt1 | contig 12532 bp, 6 predicted proteins | sample P827metagenome_FD_94438 | JGI IMG/M metagenome (GOLD analysis project Ga0129306, IMG submission 94438) | Capybara group fecal microbial communities from Wisconsin, USA - P827 metagenome | ecosystem: Host-associated > Mammals > Digestive system > Large intestine > Fecal | place: USA: Wisconsin...
ACTTCGTAAATCTGGGTTTTATCTTTGTCGTAGATAACACCGTTCTCGCAGATTATTCTGTCATTGCCTGTAACAGATGAAAGCTCGGGGCATCCTGTGAATACACCTATTCCGAAAGTCTTGGTAGAACTTCCTATTGCCGCCGAGGCAAGTGCCGTACAGTTAGCAAAAGCAGCCGTGCCGATTTCCGTTACGTTACCGGGCACGGAAACAGTCTTAAGATTGTTACAACCCGAAAAAGCCGCATAGCTTATCTTCTCAAGATTAGCCGGCAGCGTAACGGAAGTCATATATGTATTGTCGGCAAAAGCCTCTTCGCCGATAACTTTTATAGTATCGGGAACAGACACGGTTGTAGCCGTGCCTGTGTATTTTATAAGTGTTGTCCCGTCAAGTTGAAAATCGGTCGCTACAGATTTGGTTTCTTCTGCCCTTGCTTCATTGGTGGGAAAAGAAGCCACCACCAATGACAGTATTATGAGCAGCGCGCCGACACACCTTCTGAATGCTCTTCGTCCCATATTGCCTCTCTTAGTTAGAGTAAGTGTATTTAAGCGATTGAGCGCTTCGGTACAGGTTTTTTGTCCTTCATGAAGAACAAAGCAATACTTATTGCCACAAGTCCCGCAACAAGGAACCACTTAGGATGGATTCCGTCGCCGGTCTTAGGGCTTCCGTCTATGGTAACGGGCTCACCCGAAAGGTTAGCCGTATTAACGTAAATTGTGTAAGGGGAGAAGTGCGTCGCCGTAAAGGTTACACAAGGTACACCGTCAATAGAAGTAAACTTGGGCTTAAGCTTATCAAGCTTTTCATTGACTACACCCGCAACCTTGTTATTACCTGCATACTGGGTCATTACATCAGGTATGGGCATTGTAATCGTAATGCTTAAGCCTGAGTAATTGGTAATGCGGTTAACACCCGATGCATCGTACAAGGAAATATCCATTGCACTGTAACGTACATTATCAAGGCTTCCGTACTCATTGGTAAGAGCCTTCTCTACCGCTGCCGTTGCCTGAGCAGTCTCGGAAATTCTGATTACGTAATTGTCCGAAGAACCGCTTACCTGAGCCGATGCAAGGCTGGTATTGGATACGCCGGGCTTGGTAATGAATACGGTTGTGCCGTTGTTCTTATTACCGGAGTTATTGCCCGAGGTAGAACCTCCACCGCCGGAACCCGAACTGTTTGAAGGAGCTTTCTTAAATGTAGCGGTTACGCTTGCTTCGTGAGCAGGCATCTTAAGGGTTGTAGCCGCAACGTTTACGCTTGCAATTCCAAGGTCATCAGTTGTAGGTACCCACTTATCAAACACCTGTCCCGAAGGAGGATTGGTACATGTGATAATAACGGTTGCACCTGCCGCGTATGAACCGGAACCATTACCGTTGGTAACTGTCAGTGTATAGAACTGAGTGTTGTTTCCTGATGTTGAGCTCGAGCCGTTACCGGAACCATTACCGTTGCCCGAATCATTACCGGAAGTACTACCCTGGTTGTTGCCGCTGGGGTCTGTAGAGTTGGTGGGCTTGAGTTCATATGTTGCAAGGATAAATGTATCTTCTTTAATCTTTAAGCCCTTAAGCGGAGGATACCAACCGGTGAAATCGTATCCTTCACGTACAGGGTCGTCAGGAACATCATCCATTGAAATGGAACCGCCGTCCTTGACAAATACCACGTCACCAATCTGGTGTCCGTTATAGTCAAAAAATCTAACCTTAAACGAGTCATCAAGCGTCTTGGTAACATCGGCACCTATATCTGCAGCTGCCTTTCTTACCGCTGAATCCGAGTATGATGTAACCTTTTTTGTATTAACGTACTCATAATCATCTGTAGTAGTCGGTGTTCCGAATGCATCCGAAGGCAAATAAACTTCTTTACCATAGCATACTACTTCAATACCTTCCATACATCCCGCAAAAGCATTATGGCCTATAGACTTAACGTTTTCGGGCAATACTACCTGACTTAAAATATCACAGTCCTTAAAACAGTTATCAGGAATGTCTGTAATAGTTTCGTTGCCGGTGAAATCTACGCCTGTAAGGGAATCACAGTTTTCAAAAGCGCCGGGTAAGATTTCTTTTACATTGTAAAGCGTAGGATCGCTCTCGCTGGGCATTACAACAGTACCGCCTACAAGCTTACCTCTTGCCGATAAAACTTCTACTATGTTGTAAGTTCCGTCATCGTTCTTGGAATAAACAATACCATTTTCGCAAAGGAAATTATCCGTTGTGCTTCCGATACCCGTAAGGTTCTTACATCCTGTGAAAGGAGCATCTCCCATTTCCGTAAGCTCAGAACCGAGATTCAAATTATTGAGGTTTTCGCAGCTATAGAATGCATAGTCCGGTAAGTACTTAACCGAATTAAATGTAACCGATTTGAGTCTGTCGTTACCGATATCCTCAAGCTCCAGAGTATCGCCTGTCGGATATTCTCTCTTGCCGTCGGTTCCCGTAACTGTACCGTAGTAATTTCTGAACAGACCACCCTTATCTGCATCCTTGTACTGCAGGAAGTAAGGCGATGTATTCAAATATGCCGATACGTTATATGAGTTTGATGCATATTCGTTACCTTCTGTAGCAGGCGAAGTATTGTTGATATATCCATTAACATCGATAGACTTTATGCCTGAAGGAACAACAAGATTCAATGCCTTCTCAACAAGTTGTCTTTCTGCTTCATTAACCGAGTAAGAATAAATGTTTCCCGATACATCAGTTTCTTCCTGACCCTGCTTCTCATATCTTTCAATTACTGAAGGATGAACTGTGTCTGTTACTATGCCTTTTGCCTGTGCATATGCATCAATCTGGTCATAGTGTAAGTAATCTACCAATGTAGGATAGCCGTTTCTGTTATCAACTATTACAGTCTGATACGTAGGATATCCGGTCTTATAGCATACTCTTGTACCATTGGTGGGATCTACATAGTTATCTATAGCGGTAGCCCATATAAATGGACCATAATTCTCATCTATATCGCCTTCAAATATGAGTCTGGAAGCTCCTGTACTGAACGCCTTCTCACCGATATTCTCAAGCGGGAAAGATGAATATCCGTCCTTAGGCGTATGGAACTTAACATACTCAAGTTTATTGCATCCTTCAAAAGCAGATGCACCAATCTTTTTTACTGAATTACCGATTTCAACTGATTCAAGCATCGCACAATCTTTGAAAGCATTAGGTGCAATCTCGCTGATGGTATCATCGGCAATTTTGATTGTTTTAATATACGGATGTACATCAGGTGATGCGAAACAGTCTGAAGCTATACCGGTAACTTTTTTGTCTCCTACCGTACTGGGAATATCCAAATCCAGACCATTTGTTTTGGCCTCATCCGCTTGCTGCGTTGTAGCAAACTCGCAAGACTGAAGAACCCCGTTATCATCAATAATCAAAATGTACTGGCCATTACTTAACTCAACCTGTTGAGAACCGTCTGTATCAATGTAAATATATGGAATATCATTGCCTAATGCGCTCTTCAATCCCCATGTTGACTTTCTGGGATATGCAACGCCGCCTGACATATTGCTCTTAGGACCATATACGCAGAAGTCTGCAGTCTTAACCGTATCATACATGGTATGAACGACTTCATTTGCTGAATTTTTCAAAACGCCATAGTTAACATAGCCGCAAGAACCTCCGGCATCAGGGAACTTAACATCAAGCAAGCTCTGACAGTTATAGAAAACGCCGTAAGGCAGTTCAACCTCTACGTTCTTACCGTAATCGGCAGGCATTATAACATGCTGGAGGTTGGTACGTCCTGCAAGAACAAAATTGCCTATCGGCTCACGTACTTCAACGCTTCCGTCGGGACGCTTTTCATTAACAGCACCTGCTATATGATCCGGGAAGTTAAATGTAAATAAATTACCGGAAACACCCTTTTCGCAGGCAAAACATGCATCACCCAATCTTGCAATATTATCTGACATTTTTAAGTCTGATAAAGCTATAGCATTATAGAATGCGAAGTCGCTGATATTACAAGCCTGATTAATAGCAGAAAGATCAAGCGATCTTAACTTCTGACAGTTGGCAAAAGCACCGGGGCCGACATAGGAAATAGACTGCGAAAGTGATGCCGTTTCAAGCATATTACATCCGTAGAAGGCTTCGGTACCGATATTAACCGTTGTATCGGAAATGGCAATCTGCGTAAGCTTTGTACAATCTTTAAACGCTCTGTTACCAATATCCTGAACGTTTGAGAACACAACCTTATTAACGAATGACTTATAGAAAGCATAGTCTCCGATGTATTTTACTTCGCCTGCAAGGTTAAGTTCTGTAACGTTAGAGGTGTTTTCAAATGCATGAGCACCGATGCCGATAACAGAAGTTAATCCAATGATTCTAAATCCGTACTCATCGTTTCTTGATGAAGAACCAAAAGAAACATTTGGTGTGCCCTTAGGCATATATACATACTGGTTGGTAAGAGTTCCGGAAGCGGTTCCGCCTCTTGAATCCTTAACAGACTCAAGTATATATGTATCTCCGCTTAACACATTGTAATAATCGGGATGTGTCTCACAGAAATACTTATAAAGACCATCTTTGTCCTGAGGCATATCTGCTACCCAACATGTTAATGAAGGGCAATAGTTCGTAGGGTTGTTTACAGTCTGATATACAGGTGAACCTACATTAGTCTGAGCAGCTGCGGGATACGCATTACTCGAACTATATTGAGGAAGATCGGGAAGTTTAGGCGCTTCTCCCGGATGCTGATATGTAGTAGGATCGTTCTGCCAATTCTGGAAATTGGTATCATAAGTAATTTTATCGGAATTGTATTTTGTCATTTCAACGACAAAATTATCATACTTAGCCTTATCACTTACCCAGTCCTCATATTTCTGCTTGTAAGCCGCGTACTGAGTAGGGAAATACTTCTTAATCCAAAAGTCGTCTTCAAGGTTGTTGTCTTCTCTTGAAGAGTCAATGTTTGGCATTACAAACTTACTTTTGCTATGAATGTCATGAGCTGTATAGGTAGTGCCGTCAACCCTCTTAATAGTGGCATATTCGCTTGAAGGGTTGGAATTCTTGGCGGTATTATGAGCAGTTACATACTCATTAAAGAAATCATTCTCAACAATGCTGTATGAAAGAGGAATAGATGCTTCAATAGAAACGGTACCGGCAGCATAAGTATCGTTATATTTGCAGACAATCGAATAAGGCGAACCATTAACTGCCTGCTGGTACACCTTAAACTGCCAGTTATAATCAAACGATCCGTCTGAAAGCTTGCTCACCATATAGGTTTTTACAAGGTGAGTTTCATCACCATTATAGCCATAGCCTTCATGTGCGGAATTGTTATATCTATCAAGAACAATTCCTGAGAGACTGCTGTCGTAGTAAGACAAATCCGTGCTGTCGCTTTCCTCCACGCCGTAACTATATGAAATCGCATGGCTTGAATCAGCTCCCGGCTCTACATAACCTCGAGTCGGTCTTGCAGGCACAAGTGCCACAATCAATGCACTTGCCATGCACACGCCCGATAAAGCCTTTCGAATGGTTCTTTTCACCTTTCTTGAAAGTTTTCTTTTACCTGATCCCATGCAATCTACCTCCTAAGTTCCATGGATTTAATCAATTCTCTTGGCCACAACCACAAATCTTCCGTTCTCCTCCTGATAATCGCAGGTGGAAAGCGTAAGTAATTTGTCTCCGTATGTGGCATATACTCCCGTGTCGATTAACGACATTTTATCCATTTCTTCCATGTAGGAGTCAAACTCCTCGGAAGAGTTAGCGTCAATAAATTGGTAATACTTAAAAGTTATCTCGTCCTGATTGTAGATACGCGACCTGAAAGCGTACATTACTTCATAAGTGCCCTTTTCGTATATCGTGTCAAAACGAATGTACTTATGCTTCTCGTAGTAATCCTTGTCAGCGTACTTAATAAGGGAACTGAACATCTTGCCGTTCTTCATGTGATGGCCGTAGAGAATCCAGTTATCGTTACCGAGAATCACGTCGCAATTGGTGTCAAGGAATATGCAACCGTTGGCATCGTTCTTTTGATTAAAGTCGTGTTTGAGGTAATATTCGTTGTCCACCGTCTGCATAACAGGGTAATCAATTATAGTATCGGCTATTTCTATCCATCCTATTAGACTTTTATTCTTATTATATAAAGCTTTATATTCGTCCAGAATGTCTGGGATGACTACAGTTTCATCATAGTCTTTCCTAACAACAGGTTCAACATTCTTAAGAACTACAGCATATTTCTCATCTTTTAGTTCTGAAAATTCGTCGGATTGTTCCTGAACTTTTCTTGCATCCTGATAATATTTTACGTAATATCCGATGGAACCTATTGCTATCAGCAAAAGAAAGCCTATCAAAATATTCCTGATTAAGTACTTGCGCTTAAGTTCCTTAATGGCGGCCGCTTCAATTTCCGCGTCGTGCTTTTTGTCTTTCTTGGAAACCGATGAAGCTCTCTCAGGCTTTTCTCTTCGCGTCGAAACCTTCCCCGCAGTTGCTTTGGGTGCCGGCGTATCATTCACAACAGGCTTGCCTCGCTTAATTGCTTCAAGCCTTTCAAAGACTTCATCATCGAAATTGTCTCCGACTTTGGTCTGAAAATGAACGGTTCTCAATTCCTTGGACAAGTCAAGCAATCCGGTCTTGGTATTTAAGTCATATTTACGACGTAATTCGTCGATAATTTTCTTGTCGGAAAGAGCAGCTTCGTATTCAGCCTTGCTCGTAAATCCTACTCCTTCAACGTAAAGCATCTATAATAAAACCTCTGAAAACTCTGATATATTTAAACCGATTGTTGAAAAATTCGATTAATAGGCATACTAATACCAATTTTATTGACATTCTAACTTTATTTTACTATATATTGGAATATTTACAAGTATAAAATCAATATCTTGTGCAAATTAAGGACAAAATAATACCCGCAAGATTATTCCTACGGGTATCTTTGAATTACAACGTCTGAATTGTGCTTATTGCTTCAGAGTAGGCTGCTTTCAGCCTTTCAAGATTATCCGTATCATAATCCATGGAGCCTGCTCTGAATACTTCCGTGATTACGCGAAGCTCATTAAACAATTTATTGAGTCCTAAATTAGCAGACACGCCTTTAAGGGCATGCGCCGCGTCAAATGCTTTGCCTGCATCCGTTCCTTCTTCAATGGCATCGCACATGAGTGAGAAATTTTTGTCGTCCTGTAATTTATTTAAACATCTGAAATATAGCGCTTCATTTTCGACAAATCTTTCCATTGTCTCTTCGATGTTTACACCCAGTCCCTCAAGACGTTCTTTCTGTAAATCCGTCATAACCTTTATCCTTCTCCCTTTTTTAATCCCAAAGTATAATATACATTCTCGCAATTTACCAAAAATTAAAGGCGACTGCCCGGTATATAGGCAGTCGCCGGAAAAACGATTTTATGCGTCCACGTTGCTCTCTGCAACCTTGGCAGCTCTTTCTTTGACCTGAGCTTCCTGAATATCGCTGGGAGCCTGCTCGTAACGATCGAATTCGTACTCGTATTCGCCGCGACCGCCGGTCATGGAACGAAGGTCTGTGCAGTAGCCAAACAAGCTCATCTGAGGAACGGAAGCCTCGATAATCTGTCTGCCTCCCGCGGTAGGATTCATACCAAGTACGCGTCCTCTTCTCTTGTTAAGGTCGCCCATAACGTCGCCGGTGTAAGCATCGGGTACGTTAACCTTAAGGCTCATGATAGGCTCAAGAAGGATGGGGCCCGCTTCCATGAAGCCTTTCTTGAAGGCCTGTGTGGTAGCCATCTTGAAGGCCATTTCCGAAGAGTCTACAGGGTGATACGAACCATCGTACAATGTAGCCTTAACGCCTACTACGGGATATGCTGCAAGAGGTCCTCTGAGAACGGATTCCTGAAGTCCCTTTTCAACTGCCGGGAAGTAGTTCTTGGGAACTGCGCCGCCGACAACTTCTTCGGCGAACTCATAAGGTACAGTGATGTCGGCAGAAGGTTCGAAACGCATCTTAACGTGACCGTATTGGCCGTGTCCGCCGGACTGCTTCTTATACTTATATTCAACGTCGGATTTCTTTTTAATCGTCTCTCTGAACGCTACCTTCGGCTTCTCGAGAGTAATCTCAACCTTGTATTCGTTCTTAAGAATCGATGTTACGATATCAAGGTGCATGTCGCCCATACCGTAAAGAAGTGTCTGTCCGTTGTCAGAATCGTTAACGTTCTTAAGGGTAAGGTCTTCGTGCATCATCTTCTGGAGTGCCTGAGAAATCTTATCTACGTCGCCCTTGTTGACAGGACGATATCTCATGTAAGTATAAGGCTTGGAGATTTCGAACATACCATACTTGATGGTGTTAGCCTTAGTGGATAATGAGTTACCTGTTCTTGCGCCGGTAAGCTTAGCTATAGCGCCGAGGTCACCAGCATGAAGTTCGGATACTTCAACAGCCTTGCCACCCTGCATGGTGTAGAGTTTGCTTACTTTTTCCTCAATGTCCTTATCAAGGTTATAAATCATGTCATCTGACTTGAATACGCCGGAGCAAACCTTAATAAGTGAATACTTACCGATGAAGGGATCCACGATTGTCTTAAAGATAAATGCGGACTTAGCCTTTGAAAAGTCGTAGTTGGCTTCAAAGATATCGTTGGTCTTCATGTTAACGCCTGCAATCTTACAGTTTTCAGGGCTCGGGAAGTATTTAACAATATCGTCAAGGAGTGTGTAAATACCGTAGCAAAGAAGGCTGGAACCCATAGTCATGGGAACTACGCTGCCGTCGATGATGTTGGTTCTCAACGCTGATCTGATTTCTGCTTCTGAGAAAGTTTCACCTGCAAAATAACGCTCCATGAACTCTTCACTGGTCTCTGCAACCGTCTCCATCAGAGTATCTCTGTACTGCTGAAGGTTGGGCTTGGAGTAATCGGGAACGGGAATTTCAACCGCTTCCTTACCCTGCCACTTGTTACCGGTCTCGGAAATAACGTTAACGTAACCGATAAGCTTCTCGTTTTCACGAATAGGAAGGTGGAAAGGAGCCATTCTCTTTCCATACTTTTCTGTCATGGTCTCAAGAACGTTTTTAAAGGATGCATTGTCTACATCCATGTCTGTTACGAATACAAATCTGGGAAGTTTATGCTTTTCGCAAAGATCCCATGCTTTTTCGGTTCCTACTTCGAAACCTGACTTACCGGATACTACGATGATTGCGGCATCTGCTGCTGCAACTGCTTCTTCAACTTCACCAACAAAGTCGAAATAACCGGGAGTATCAAGTAAATTTATCTTAACTCCTCCCCACTCAAGCGCTATAAGAGAGGTATTAATTGAAAACTTTCTTTTCTGCTCTTCTTTTCCAAAATCACTGAGGGTATTTCCGTCGTCAATTTTGCCCATACGGGATGTTAATCCGGCAAGATACGCCATGGCTTCTGCCAAAGAAGTCTTTCCGCAGCCGCCGTGTCCCAGCAAAACTACGTTACGTATTTTGTCTGTTGTGTAAACGTTCATAAAAAAATCCTCCAATGTATTTCTTTTGAGCTTCTTTGTAAAAAATCCCCAAATACATTCTTTAAAAAGAAAAACTCATGTCTATATTTTACAAGAACAGACCCATATTTACAAGTAAATTGTGGAATAATTGTATTAAAAATTTGAAAATTTAAAGGGTTTAAAGAAATAGAAAAGACAGTTTATTCTATACAATTGAAATGGCACACAGATGTCCCTGCACCGGGGCAAAAATAAAAGGCGCTTCCCGTAGGAAACGCCTCGTTAAATCAATATTTATTGCAAGTTATTAAACTCGTCGACCGTCTGATAAGTCTCGATTCTGGCCGCATCCATCTCAGGCATACCGATAAAAATTGCACCGTATGAATAGCCTTCATCAACCTTCTCGATTCTGACAATCTCAAGGAATGCATGAATCACTTCTCTGGTCCAGATAGTAAGATATGCTTCGTAAACAGCACCTATGGAAAGAGCCTTTCTCGAGGTGAAGCCGACACCGGATTTAGACACGTCGCTGATATCGATGGTAGCCTCTTCAACTTTGGAACCGTCAAGTCTCTTTAAAATAATCTTTGAAAGAAGTTCTGTACGTTTACTTTTTCTCTTTTCAAGCATATTCGTAACCTCCGAGTTAATTACTTCCCACTTACATTGTAATCAATTGTACCTGATATGTAAAGAAAGATGCCCCAAATTTCTTTACTTGGTGAACTTGGAGTAGTCAGGCGTGTAGTTCTGTTCGACAGTCTTAACCTCTATACCAAGCGCATCTGCTATATACTTGTAGTAATCCGTGTCCATAATCTTCTGAGACATCGCCCAACGGTTGTTAAGAGTTCTCTTACAGTTCTTAAGGTACTCTTCGTCGGGAATCTCATCGGTTAAATATGTGTATTCTTTGGTCTGGGAGTTATACATTACTTTATCCGTAATATAACTTCTGTTGATGAATATGATGAAGCCTTCCGTATCGGAAAGAATATCTCTTCCCATGAAAAGTCTCGAGTCATAATCAAGACCGAACAGATTCATAAGCGTAGGAACTATATCCATACTGCAGCATTGCTTGGTAATATGGATAGGCTCTTTTATGGCTCCGCTCCAAAGAATAAGGTTGCTCTTATAAAGTTCGAAGTTTTCTTCAACGGGATGACCGAGAATCTCTGAAATCTCGTCATTTGTAAGACCGTAAGGCCAGTGGTCGCCGGTAAAGCAGATAACGGTTCTGTCGGCAATGCCTTTCTCTTCCAACTGCTCGATAAGATACTGCATCGCAAGATCAAGCTCCATGTTACAAGCGATGTATGCCTTACAAGGTTCCGAATAGGGCAAATCCTGAACATCGTCATAGTGAATCTTGGCGCAATAGTTACCTGCGAAATTGTAATTTAAGTGACCGCTTACAGTCATGTAATAGATGTTGAACAAATCGTCATCTATGTACTCGTTAAGCGTCGACTGCATCATCTCAAGGTCAGACTCGGGCCAGTGCTTGCCTACCACTACACCGTTGCCTACACCCTGGTAATAATAGCCCATACCCGGGTATGTAATGTCACGTCCGTAATACTCGTAGTCATTGTCATGATAAGCTCGGCTGGTAATTCCGTAAGTACGGTTAAATGTGTTACCGAGCGAGAACGGCATACAGTTCTGTCCGACAATCTTAAAGTTCTTGGCACCGCCGTTGGTCGGTACTAAGCTGGTGGAACATACAAACTCTCCGTCACTGGTAGATCCGCCAGTTCTGGGATTGTAGAAGTTTTCAAACACAAAGCCTTCATTGACCAATCTGTAAAGAGTGGGCGTGTGTTTCTCGTCCACAGCCATTCTTGAGAAGCCTTCGGCTGTAAGGAATATAAGGTTAAAGCCCTTAAACATTCCGGTGTATTCGTTCTTGTATGAAGGCTCGACTGATGCGAAATACTTGTGGATTGCCGCAACGTCTTCATTGGGCTCATTCTCAGCCAAAGAAACAAAATCTATATCAAGGATATTGGGTGAAGTATCAATCTTCTTAACAATCTCCTGAATAATCTCAGCATCGCTTCCGGACACATCAGAACCCGAAACATCCGCGCTTACGTCAGTTTCTTCCGGTTCTTTGTTATCGTCGGGATTGTATACCCATACGCCTAAATCCTCATCATCCAAGCGCATTGAGCGAGGGAAAATAAGGTTTCTAACCTGAATCTCACTGGTGCACACCGCACCTAACTTTTCAAAAGAATACTCAGTGGTATTCTCATATTTCATAAGATCGTAAGCACTGAAATCATCATCGCCGTAAAGCGGCACAATAAGGCATGTAAGCCCGATTACAACCGCGAGATAAACAACAGGTATGTAAATGCATTTAACTGACATGGGCTTATACTTAAACACTCTGAAAACGTTAAGTAATATAAGCGCAACTACCGGTACAATTATTACGGCAAGAAGCATCAGAGCATTATCTTTAATACCCTGGATGATCTCTCTGTAGTACTGCACAATCTTGGCATTATTCTTATCTATAAACTCGATGGAAAAGAAAACCTTGAATATCTGATGATAAAGTACTTCCACGCAATACAGGATAATCAGTAACGCCGTCAGTACCCACGTAACAACTTTATTGGCCTTCCTGCCCCAGAAAGAAACAAAAAACGAAAGAATTACGGCAGTGGGAAGACACATAAATATCTTTAACAGGAAATATAAAGATATTCCGTCAAATGCCCAGAAATGAAAAATTGTCTCTTCATATACCAAAAACAAAAAGAACCAAAGAATTCCCCGCCACGAACGCTTAAGACTTTCCTTGAATATATCAAAGTAAGTCTTATCATTCATGTCCGGAAATGCCGGTCCTATATGTTCATTATCCATATCATAAAGATTAATAGAATTCATGATTGAAAATACTACCCCTTATTCTTAATGCCTGTCTATTCTGACTTGATGAACATAGCATC
>Ga0129306_1003242_pt1 | contig 12521 bp, 6 predicted proteins | sample P827metagenome_FD_94438 | JGI IMG/M metagenome (GOLD analysis project Ga0129306, IMG submission 94438) | Capybara group fecal microbial communities from Wisconsin, USA - P827 metagenome | ecosystem: Host-associated > Mammals > Digestive system > Large intestine > Fecal | place: USA: Wisconsin...
AGCTGTCAGGCCTTCTACCTTTGCGATCTCTTCAAATGTGTTCGCTTTGTCTGTTGCGGTCTTGTCAAACTCTACCTTCCAGCCCTGCTTCTCAAGATCTGCCTTCTCCTCGTCTGTCAGGTTAACGTATGTATCTGTTTCAGTCGTGCCTTTAATTACCGTCCAACCATCATTTTCAAGATTGGTAATCTGGGTTGTATCCAGATTGTAAAGGGTGGGTTTCGAATCAACAGCACCGGTTGCTTTCGCATATCTTATCAGAACAGCAGCCAGTTCGGATGGAACCGTTACTTCCTGGTTATCAGCGTTTATATATGTAACCTTTCCTTTTTCCGTATTAACCCTAAATGTAACGTTTTCAGCATCGGGGATACCCGCTGCAAGTGAAGTCACATCAACAACATCAAATACCTGATTGCCTTCTGCATCATAAAGCAGATTGCCTTCTGCATCCTTCTGCGGGATAGATACAGAATATGCGGTATCTGTTGTAACACTCTTACCTTCAAGCGCCTTCTTTGCAATAGTATTTGCCAGAGTACCGTCAGTGTCAGCGCCTGTCAGTTCCTTGGTATTACCATCCTTATCCACATATGTAACCTTAGTCACATCCTTGGTGGTAGAACCGTTTACCTGGATCTTTTCATAGGTAACTGTAAACTTAAGGCCTTTCAGATCGTCCACATTATCAAGATCCGATGCTTTGATCTCAACACCGGGATTGTTCGCAGTAGCCGTACCTGCGATCACATACTTGATATCCTTGGTGTCAGTGTTATCCAGGATGATCTGATCCTCAGCAGATACGGTAGCGTTGTTTACATACGAATGAGATGTAGTCTCAGTCGTTCCATCCGCATTGGTAGTAGTCTTCGTTACAGTAGTAGTTACTGTACCGTCCTCGGCAACTTCCTTAACTACTTCATAGGAATTGTTTCCGTCGGTCTGAATCTTGCCTGTAGTAGTATCAAGATAGTATGTCTTCGCCTTATTCTGAGCTGCGTTTACGATGATGTCATACAGATCACCTGTCACTTCACTTTCTGTGGTGACGACTTTACCATCCACATCCTTGACAACATTGCCATTCTGATCTCTGGTAACGGTGGTCTTTTTAACAGTTACGGTTGTGCCATCAGATGCAGTGGTCACCGTGAATGAATCATCCTCGGTAACGCCATACTTGGTGACATCGGCCTTGCCGGTCACCTTGCCGTTTTCATCGGTGGAGTTGATGTAAGCTGTTGTTTCTATATCTGATACGGAGAGAGTAATTACCTTTTTAGTGGTGCCGAATCGGGGATCGTTCTCGGTAACGGTATTGTAGGGATCATTGGTAATCGGATCAACGCCATCCACGCCGTTCTGGTTGGCCTTCTGGTCAGCCATTTCCTTCTCGATGTCAGCCTTAATAGCCTCAGCTACTTCCTTGCTGCCGGTCGTAACTGTGGTCTCTGTTGTGGTCTCATTAGTATAGTAGGGATCCGGATCGTTATCACCGTCACCCTTGAAATAGAAGTATCCACCCTCTTCTATATTCATGGAGGGGATCTGGCTCACAGGAACCTTAACTACTTCGCCGTTGGCGTCGTACTGGATGTTACCGTCAGCGTCAAGCAATACTGCATAGGGCTCAGTGACTTCTCCGTTGGCAACGGATTCTGCGAAGCCGTCTGTAGGTCTCCTGTCATAGTAATCGCCGTTGGTCACTTCATAGTTAGTCTCTGTATAGGTCACGACCGTCTCGGAAGTGGTCTGGGTAGCGGCATCAAGGTCCTCAGTATAGGTAGTAACCTGCTGAGTGGTCTCTGAATAAGCCTGAGCTTCCGTGGGCGTGATATCGGTAACTCCGGACGATCTGTTCTCGTCCTTATCACCGTAATCTAAGTCTGTGGCTTCAGTGGCAATAGCCGCTGCCTGCTCGGGATCGGGACCTGTAGCTTCTGTTGTGGTTGCATTCTCTTCAGCCTCAACTACCATGGTGCTTCCGGCAAATACCATTGCACCGGTCATCATGCAGAAGATACCTTCTCGTATACACTTAGGGATGTTCTTTGATTTCATAGCTACTCTCTCCTTTTTAGTTATGAACTTTACGAAACTTTACGAAACCTTTCGAAAACGTTTAAGTTTCGTTACCCATAGTAATTTCCTAATAGATAAGACCTATTATAATGGCTGAAAAGGCCAAAAGTTTATATGTATTTTTATACAAAAAACGGGGACAGAAATTGGTTGAAATTCCTTGAGGCGAAGTGCCTGTGCTACGGATGGTAGTTGATTTCCTTGACTGACACTATATATTGTAAACAAAGAATGGCGGTAAATTACCGCCATTTCAAAGAAATTATCAGATAATTCGCGTCATATGATCAAATCACTGATCCAGGAGCGCTTTCACCTCGTCGTAATGACGGTAGAAAGCTATGTATGCGCCACAGAAATGCTGAACATCGTCGATACGGACTCTGAATCCGTCATGCCTTACAAAGAACGAACCCCTGAAGGCAGCCGGTTTGGACAGGTACATCACGTACTCCGGATATCCGTAACCGTTTAGCATATGCTCTGCACGCTTGAATATGGTCTTGGCAAGCGCCTTAGCATCGAAACGTTCGAGGAACTTCACTTCAGCCCCTTCATCGACGATACGTTTATATGTCTCATATCCCGCCATCAGCAATTCCAGATATGTATGGTAAGTTGTAGGCTGATGGTAGATCACATTGAGATTATCGGCCAGATTCTTCAGAGCGAACTCATAATACTTTTCTTCCTTAATATACATGGTGAGCTCATTGACCGCGTAAGCAACCCAGTGATCCCTGTATATCGTATAGTTCGCAGCTATGAAGTGGTCAACACTGCGTTTTGCGGCCTCCAGCCAGAGTGATGATCCGGTCACGCTGTGCAGTCTGCAGAGTGCGAAAGTCGCTTCGCCGTCATAGTATACGGTCCTGGACTCTTCCTTGAGCTCGCGCGTATCGGCATGCAGCACATGTATGAACGTTCCGTCGGGCTTCATCATGCGCAGTATGCCGCGTCCCAGTTCTTCACAGAGGTGCACATACTCATCCGTCTCATATGTCTTCATATACTGGGTAAGTGTGATTATAGCCACACCGTTCGCTCCCAGCTTGATCTCATTAGCTCCTGCTTCAACGAGATATGCCACGCCGTCATCATAGTGCCTGATCTGACTCATCATATAGCGGATGGCAGACTGCATCGTCTTATATATCTCGGGATTCCTCTCTATCTCGGCCGAGCATATCAGGCTCCAGAGAGTCGATGTATGACGCAGGACATTGTATCCGGGTATCAGTTTATTCGGGATCGGATAGAATCCATAATTAAATGATCCGTCCGGATGCTGCTGGTTGCTCAGATAGCGAACGCCTGACATCACGATCTGACGGACAACGTTCTGATCCACCTCTTCGAGCTCGCGTCTGCCGATATGCATCCCGTCGGGATACAGCGTATAAGTACGGTCACGTTCGTCTATGAACCATCCGGCGCAGTCAAAGAGTATCAGAGTAGCCGGAGTCTTCAGGATGACATCGTCATCCCTCTTCATCGTATATTCATTGAAGGTACGCAGATCCAGCACCTTGCCCTTATAGTTGAGCAGGCGGTTGCCGTTGATCTCTCCCTCTGTATAAGCATATTTAAACTGGGGATCCAGTGATATTCCGCGACGGAAGAACTCATTAAACGTAGCGAACATCCTGTTGACGGCCTTCTGGGGTTCTACCTCCTCAGATGCGGTCACGACCTCCAGCTTAACCCACTTGGGCTCTAAGTCGAACTGCTTCACTCCGGCACAGGCACTGCTGCGTGCAGTTTCAAGCGCATCCGGCAGTGTAGTCCCTGATGCATGGAACACCCGCGCGCGCTTCTTAGTATCGCAGACCGCTATGAACGCTGCATATACTTTATCCTGTCCTATGAGATTCTGAGAGATATCGTTCTGGAATTCTTCGACCGACCGGTCGGAAAAAGCATGATCGACCAGCTTATCAAGCTTGGCCTTCAACTCTCTGTCATAACTCTTCCCCATTAGTACCCCCTGTGTAACCCTTGTTACACGAGTACAGTGTATCAAATTCACCATAAAATAACAATAAGAATCCCCCGCACTATGCGGGGGACTCTGTGAGGGAAAAGAATGAAACACTTGTTATTGATCAATCGGGGCTGTCACCCAGTGTGACTTCCACGTCTTTGGTCGCATATCCGTCATCGGAACGATACTCAACGGTAACCGTGACTGTCTCGCCTTTTTTATATTTCGACAGGTAGTCGGTCAGCTCCTCACTTGTCGTTATGGACTTGCCGTTTATGCCTGTGATGATATTCTCCTTTTCCAGGCCGGCACGCTCTGCACCGGAACCGGACGCCACGTTGGCGATGTACACGCCCTCGGGCAGACCGTATGTCTTGCTGATCTCCTCGGTGACATCCACTATATTGATCCCAAGGTATCCGCGCTCATCCTCAGTCAGGGTATCGCGGGCCTCCTGGTTCATCATGGACTCAACCTCGCCCGTCACTTCTGAGATGGGGATGGCCAGACCCATGTTCTCGGCTACATCGCTTCGCATCATCGCTGTATTGATGCCTACCAGCTCACCCTTCATATTGAAGAGGGCACCACCGGAATTACCGAGATTGATAGCTGCATCCGTCTGGATATATGCGTTATCATCCTGATCATATTCACTGGTGATCTTACGGTTAAGGGCCGATACGATACCCGTGGTAACCGACTGTCCGTATCCAAGAGCATTACCTATGGCTACCACCTGCTCACCCAGCTTCAGATCGTCGGAGCTCCCGACTGTAGCTACGCTTATCTTGGAAAGAATCTCATCCGAGAGGTCTTCGGCAGCTATGGATATGACAGCTATATCGCGGTCGGCATCATAATCCTTGACCTTGGCGTAGATAACATCGTCTTTATCGATATCCTCGGCATCTTCCTCCCAGCTGAACACTACAGACAGGCTCTGGTTATCTTCAATTACATGATAGTTGGTAAGGATCAGCAGTTCCTGATCAGTCTGTCCGATGATGACTCCGCTGCCGGCGCCGCTGCTGTCCTGCTCATATATATGTCCAAACCAGTCACGAAACTCCGTAACACTGTGATTGGTGATCGCCACAACACTGGGCAGGCACTTCTCAACTATCTCGGCTACATCCATCTGCCCGGATGAAGCTGTGGTCGGAAGCTTGCTGTCGAACAGATCCGATTTATCGCTGTCAGACTTGGTCAGCTCAACATGTTCTTTTTCTTCAGCCTGAGAAGCTTCGGTCGTCTCCTCTGTGAACTTATCGACAAAGCGGCTGATCGGGCCTCTGGCGTTTAAGTATGCATATGTCACGCCGGTACCTACCAGCAGTCCTGCCATGGTCAGTGCGATACAGGCTGTTATCACTTTACCGGAACTCTTGCGCCTGGGCGGCGTATTTATCATATCGGAGCCGGCCCCGTATCCTCTGTATTCTCCGTATCCCGTTACAGGCGGAACTACGTAGGGATTCTGTTCCTGATTGTTTCTTTCGTATTCATTCTCATACATGATCAACACCTCCTCACGAAATATACATTTCGGATTCTATGGTATTAATCTAACTGACAATCTTGACGGAATTGTGCCCTAATTGTGTTTTTTCTGTGTCTTTTACCGGGGATCTTCATCTGCGCGAAGAGGCGCAAAAGTCTCATATATCAGCTTTTCGGCCTGTTTCAGCAGATTTCGTGATTCTTTTTCGACCAGAGATTCGGTCTGATATTTATATGTGAACATCGGCGTGCCCTTTGCCGCAAAAGACAATCGTCCGCGGGCGGAAGCTATGACCGCAGGAATGTTCTCCGCCCTAACAGGTGCATCCTGACGCATGAGGACTGTGATCTCTCCTGAGCCGCCCTTGACCTCGTCTATGCCCAGAGTCTTAGCCGCAGCCTTGAGCAGAGCTATGCGAAGCAGATTATCCGCACACTCCGGCACTGCTCCGAAACGGTCTATCAGCTCATCCTGCATGTCCTTATATCCCGCGTCATCAGAGATGGTAGCGATCCTCTTATAGATATCGAGCTTCTGCATCTCGTTCATGATGTAATCATCCGGGATGTAGGCATCGACATCCAGATTAATCTGTGTTTCAATATCGGGAGCGACCTCCTCTCCCTTACGCACGCGTATCGCCTCTGCCAGCAGCTTGCAGTACATGTCGTATCCGACGGATGCCATGTGACCGGACTGTCTCGCACCGAGCAGATTACCGGCACCTCTGATCTCCAGATCTTTCATGGCTATACGATAGCCGCTTCCGAAATCAGTGAACTCACGTATCGCTTCAAGCCTCTTCTCAGCTACCTCTTTCAGCATCTTATCCCTTCGGTACATCAGGAATGCGTATGATGTTCTGTTAGATCTTCCCACGCGTCCTCTGAGCTGATAGAGCTGGGCCAGTCCGAGCTTATCGGAATCATGAACTATCATCGTGTTGACGTTCGGTATATCCATGCCGGTCTCTATGATCGTCGTCGATACGAGCACATCGATATCTCCGTTTACAAAGTCATACATGATACGCTCGAGTTCCTGCTCCGGCATCTGACCATGGGCGAACTCAACACGGGCCTCAGGCACGAGTGCCCTGACCTGAGCTGTCACATCGGCAATGTTCGCAACGACATTATATACATAGTAGACCTGTCCGCCGCGAGATACCTCACGGACTATGGCCTCGCGCACCAGTTCCTCGTTGTACTCACATACGAATGTCTGGATGGGGCGCCTCTCTTCGGGCGGCTCCTCCAGGATGCTCATATCCCTGATTCCTATCAGGGACATATGCATCGTACGCGGGATAGGTGTTGCGGTCAGAGTCAGAACATCCACAGTCTGCTTAAGCTTCTTGATCGCTTCCTTATGTGTCACACCGAAACGCTGCTCCTCATCCACTATCAGGAGCCCCAGATCCTTAAAGGCCACATCTTTGGAGAGTACACGGTGTGTACCTATGACTATATCCACCATTCCGCTCTTCAGATCGGTTATTACTCTTTTCTGCTCGGCAGGGGTACGGAAGCGGCTGAGCAGTTCCACCCTGACCGGGAAGTCCTTCATACGCGTGGTGAATGTATTGTAATGCTGCTGGGCCAGTATCGTGGTCGGGACCAGATATACCACCTGGCGGCCTTCCTGCACAGCCTTGAAAGCAGCACGTATCGCAATCTCAGTCTTACCGAAGCCCACATCTCCGCATATCAGTCTGTCCATGATACCGTCGGACTCCATGTCCGACTTGGTCGCCTCGATAGCACGCAGCTGGTCCTCGGTCTCCTCATAGGGGAACAGTTCCTCGAACTCTCTCTGCCAAACAGTATCAGGCCCGTACTTATAACCGCGCAGACTCTGTCTGGCCGCATAGAGCTGTACCAGATCGTCGGCGATTTCATCCACTGCCTCACGGACTTTACCTGTGGTCTTGGCCCATTCTTTTGAGCCCAGTTTATTAAGCTTAGGAGCTTTGGCATTCCCGGATGCATACTTCTGAAGTACATCCAGTCCGGTCGCGGGGACATAGAGATTACCGCCGTCACGGTAACCTATCTTTATGAAATCCTTGACCACTCCGTCCAGACTGATCTGTTCGATTCCCTGATAGACTCCGAGGCCGTGCCTCTCATGTACCACATAGTCTCCGACCTTCAGTTCCGTGAAGTCATGTATCGCTTTAGCCGGGTCGATCTTATTCCTGCGGCGCTTATTCTTATGTTCCGCTCCAAATATATCCGTCTCCGAGATCACTATGAACCGACTGTCGGGATACTCGAATCCGTTCAGTATGTGTCCGTAGAAGCACTCAACCTCTCCGGGCGCGATCTCTCTGGATGAGTCTTCGGTATAGAGCGCCGTCAGTCCCTCATCGCGCAGATCATCTGCCAGTCTCCTGGCTCTGGTCCTGGATGCCGATATTAATAACACTCGGTATTTCTTGGTCCTGTAGTTCTTGAGATCCTTGACCAGTGCATCAAAGCTTTTATTATATGAAGCGATGCTCCTGGCTCCGGCATCATAGCGTCCTGCCGTACTCAAGGCCGGATCGCCCTGTCCGATCGTGGACAGCTGAACCACATATCTGTCTGCCAAACGGGCCAGTGTGTTCTCCCGCGATATGATTAGACCGGCCTGTCCGGGGAGGATATATCCCTTTTCCAGGCGGTGAGTCATGCTCTGGACGAATTCCTCCTCTGTGGCCGATGCATGTTCCATGCAACGGGCGGGCTCATCTATGAACACGATACTCTGATCCAGGTCAAAAAAAGATAATATCGAGTCGATATCGTCATAAAAGTAATTGATATAGCCCTCAAGGTTAACCGAGCCTCGGCTAAGTCCCAGCTCAAGCAGCTGCTCTCTGAGTTCGGCTGCGCGGTTTCGCACACGTGCCGCCTCCTCTGTCTTAAACTGTGCACGCAGTGCCTCCGAGTACTCATGTGCCTCTGCCGATATCCTGTCCAGTCCGGCCCGTAAACCTGCGGCATCCATGACCAGCTCTGTAGCCGGATATATCGTGACACGGTCAGTCTTAAGTATGGATCTCTGCGACTGGACGTCAAAACTCCTGACAGAATCGACTTCGTCCCCCCAGAGTTCTATACGATAAGGATTCTCCTCGGTGATATCAAAGATATCCATGATCCCGCCGCGAACCGAGAATTCTCCCGGATTCTCGACCATATCTCTCTTCTCATATCCGAGTTTGACCAGCATCGCAGTGATAGCATGAAGATCGATCGTCTGCTGCGTGGAGATGCGGATCACACCGTCACGGATGATATCGGGACATACGCACGGCATCATCAGAGCGCTCCATGTTGTGATCATTGTCATGGGACGGTTCTCGAGCAGTGCCCGCAGGCACATCAGACGCTGACGCTCGATCTGATTACTCGAGATATCAGCCTCGTAGAATATCATGTCTTTGGCGGGGAATATATAGGTGTTTCGATCGTAGAAAAGATGATCCTCGTACAGTTCGCGGCATCTGGCATCAGAGTACGTGATGATCAGGCGGGCTCTGAAGCCCTCTCCCAGAGCATAGACCATATTGAGCTTCTGAGATCCAACACAACCCGTAACGTCGATTGCCCCAGCGCGTCTCGCCAGGGTGGTCTTCATCTCATTATATTGTGGTAATTCTCTTACCGGAGCAAGTAATGCCCTCAATTCTCACTCCTTGTTTTCATATATATCACTGTATCTTGTCTCAGTGCAGATATTGTTTCTCACAGAAATTCTAGCAGTTAAACTTTGAAATAGCCTTGTCTGCCCCTTCCGTAAGTATCGACACTACCGTATCCGCAGCCCTCTCCTGTATCTCACGCAGCTTCTGCGCATCCTCTCCGGAGACGCGCCCCAGTACGTGCTTCACGAGATCGCCGCCGGACTCACGGTCGCCGACTCCGATCTTGATCCTGGTGAAATCATCATTTCCGAGGCGTGCGATGATACTCTTGAGCCCGTTATGTCCGCCAGCCGACCCGCTCTTACGGGTTCTGAGCCGGCCTACATCCATCGAGATGTCATCCGATATGACGATGAGCTCGCTCGAAGTATCGACTTTATAGTGCCTGCAGAGAGGCTGGATACAGTCTCCCGATGCATTCATATATGTCTGGGGCTTCAGCAGGATCACCTTGTTGCCCTCTATTATCCCTTTTCCGTAGAGTCCCTTGAACAGTCTCCGCCTCAGCGGTATTCCATAGCGTTCAGACAGAATATCGACAGTATCGAATCCGGCATTATGTCTGGTATGTGCATATTTGGTTCCGGGATTGCCGAGTCCGGCTATCACGTACATATCCTGTGTCTCCTGACCGGCACGCCGGTCTCTTAATCATTCCTGTTTACAGTAAAACCCCCGGACACGGTCCATCCGCGCCCGGGGTCTTGTTGCTTTGAGTTTGGGGATTATTCCGCTTCTGCCTTGCTGTAAGCTTCCAGGATCATATCCTGCAATCTGTTCCTGGTCTCGGAATTGATCGGATGAGCTATATCTCTGTACTCACCGTTAGCGCCCTTCTTACTGGGCATAGCGATAAACAGGCCCCAATCGCCCTCGATGATCTTGATATCATGCACTACCATCTCATCATCAATAGTGATGGATGCAACTGCACGCATCTTACCCTCACCGTCAATCTTCCTCACTCTCACATCCGTTACTGTCATTGTCTTCTCTCCTGTTCCCGGGATGTCCGCTCATCCCTGAATTACAGTTAACAGATCATGAATCTGTCGACTGTACAGAAGGCATCAGATCACATATCGGTCATTCTGTTCAGTAACTATCTGTATGCCGCCTTCGCCTTTATAGTACGAATTCGCGCGTATCGTGCTGTGACTTTCGACGATGCAGTTCTCTATGTGGGTATTGTCACCTATATACACATCATTAAGTACTATAGAATTCTTGATATAGCAGTTGCTGCCGATGTATGCTTTCTTGAATACAACGGAATCCTCAACCACACTGTTGACGATACAACCGCAGGATATCAGCGAGTTATGTACCGCAGCACCGACATTGTATTTTGCCGGCGGATGATCGTCCACCTTGGAGTAGATATCGGGATACTGCTTGAAGAAGTAATCACGTATCTCGGGACGAAGGAAATCCATGTTGGTCCTGAAGTAATCATCCACTGATGCGATGTTGCTCCAGTAATCCGTCATCTTGTAACCGCAGATATGCTTCATATCCTTGTATCGTACAAGTACATCGTTGACAAAGTCATATCTGTCCTCTTCGATACATCTCTCGATCATCTCTATCAGGAGACGACGTCTCATGACATAGATACCGCAGGATACTGTATTGGACTTAGCCACTACGGGCTTCTCCTCGAATTCCTCGATCCGGTCATCCTTACCTATCTTGACCGTACCGAATCTCTCAAGATTGAAATCCGTAGGCATATCCTTGCATACAACCGTTATATCAGCTTTCTTGTCGATATGATACTCGAGAAGCTTGTTGTAGTCAAGCTTATATACACAGTCTCCGGATGATATGACCACATAGGGTTCATGGCTGCTCTTGAGGAACGAAATGTTCTGAGCTATCGCATCTGCAGTACCGCGATACCATGCATTGCTCTCAGCCGTAACAGAGGGTGTTATAACGAACAGACCTCCCTGCTTACGTCCGAAGTCCCACCACTTCGAGGAACTAAGGTGCTCATTTAAGCTGCCGGCATTATACTGTGTGAATACCGCTACCTTATTAATATGAGCGTTGGACATATTGCTCAGTGCGAAGTCGATGCTTCTGTAGCTGCCTGCTACGGGCAGAGCACATGCCGCACGCTTAGTCGTAAGTTCTCTGATACGGTGGTTGTTACCGCCTGCTAAGATTATTCCTACCGCTCTCAACGCTCATCACCTGCCTTTATCAAAGTCTTGCCGCTTGCAAGTGATCCGCCGGGATAATCAGCGGCCTCAGTCTTGCCGAATACGACAGAGTTCTTACCGATGCTAACGCCCTGAGGGATAAAGCTCTTCTCACCGATCGTTACCATACCGTTATTATAGATATGAGGATCGGTCTCGTTCTCTACTTCATCTCCGATACCCATCTTGACACCGTCGGAAATCACGGCGTTCTCAGCTACGATGCCCTTATATATCTCGCAGCCGGAACCGATGACGGTATTATTCATGATGATGGAGTCGCGTACGATGGTATCCTTGCCTATGGTCACACCACAGCCTATTACGGAGTTATATACCTTACCATAGATCTCGCAGCCCTCGCCGATGATACTGCGCTCGGTCACGCTCTCACTGGACAGGTACTGAGGAGGCAGGATCTCGCTTCGTGTATAGATCTTCCAGTACTCCTCATAGAGGTTGAACTCAGGCACTATGTCGATGAGCTCCATATTGGCTTCCCAGTATGAACTGAGTGTTCCTACGTCCTTCCAATATCCATTGAACTCATAAGCGTAGAGCGGTGAGCCCTTCTGATGACAATACGGAATGACATGCTTACCGAAGTCAAGTGCAGGCTGACTCGCATTGGTCACGAGCGCTTCCTTCAATGTCTTCCAATTAAATATGTAGATACCCATGCTGGCCAGATTACTTCTGGGATTCTCGGGTTTCTCCTCAAAATCGGTGATGCAGCCGTTACCGTCGGTGATCATGATACCGAACCTCTTAGCCTCCTCCATGGGAACAGGCATAACGGCTATGGTGACATCTGCATTATTCTTCTTATGATAGTCAAGCATGACCTCATAATCCATCTTATAGATGTGGTCACCCGAAAGAATAAGCACATAATCCGGATTATAGGTCTCCATGAACTCGAGGTTCTGGTATATGGCATTGGCCGTACCGGTGTACCACTCACTGTTGGAGCTCTTCTCATAAGGAGGAAGAACGGTGACACCGCCGATATTACGGTCCAGATCCCACGGAATACCGATACCGATG
>Ga0129306_1003246_pt1 | contig 12518 bp, 8 predicted proteins | sample P827metagenome_FD_94438 | JGI IMG/M metagenome (GOLD analysis project Ga0129306, IMG submission 94438) | Capybara group fecal microbial communities from Wisconsin, USA - P827 metagenome | ecosystem: Host-associated > Mammals > Digestive system > Large intestine > Fecal | place: USA: Wisconsin...
ACTTCTCTTCAATTCAAGTCGAAGCCCATCAACTCCTTTCTGAGCATCCGCAGGTACTTAAACAGCTGCGTGAGAAAATTTCGCACATCATGGTCGATGAGTACCAGGACACGAACTACGTGCAAGAGCAGATTGTATTCCTGCTGGCCGGAGAGAGAAATAATATCTGCGTCGTTGGAGATGACGATCAAGGTCTTTATCGTTTCCGTGGCGCAACGATCAGAAACATTCTGGAGTTTCCTTCAAAGTTCCCCAAAGGCGCATGTCGCGTAATCCCACTGGTGGTCAACTATCGCTCAAACAGCGACATCGTTGACTTTTACAACAACTGGATGGCTACGACCCAAGGTGAAAAGTTTAGGTTCTCGTGGGGGAAATACCGTTATGACAAGCAGATTCAGCCTCACCAGAAAACGAAACTGCATAGTCCGGGTGTTGTCAGACTGTCGAGTAATGAAAATGAAGATGAGTGGCACTTTAAGATCCTTGGATTTATTCGTCATCTGCAAGCCTCGGGGAAACTGAAGGACTATAACCAGATAGCGTTTCTCTTCAAATCTGTCAAACTTCCACACGTCATCAAGCTCGCAGAGTTCCTAGAAAAGAACGGCATCAACGTCTATTCACCACGCTCAGATATGTTCTTCCAACGGCAAGAGATTAAGCTGGTAATCGGATTCCTTCTACTTTTATTCCCGAAGTATGTCAAGGATTTTGAGAACAAGAAATTTAAATATCTGAATGAAGATCTCATGGCATACTACAAAAGCTGCATTGGAATCGCGAATGAGCTCATCGTAAAGCCCGAAGCAGCAGAGTTAAGAGCTTGGCTCAGGGCGAGAGGTATCGCGCACTATAACCTGAACGGAACTACGGATTATGCCTACTCAGGCTTGCTCTATCAGCTTTTCGAGTTCCAACCATTTTTGTCGATCCTTAATCTGGAGCTTTCAGCTGGCATTGTCGATGTTCGACCGGTACGAAATCTTGCCCTGTTGACTCAGATTATCGGGAAATTCGAGTATCTTCACCGTATCGACGTTCTCAATAGCAACGACTACAAGGGGCAGCGGAGAATCGACTACTTCACTGAAAAGCTCTTTAACCTGTATCTGCGGCTGCTGTTTGATGGCGGCATCGGTGAGTATGAAGACGATTCCGAGTACGCTCCGAGTGGCTGTGTCTCTTTCCTGACGATTCACCAATCGAAGGGAATGGAGTTCCCTATTGTGATCGTTGACTCTCTCGGGAGCGTTCCCAGGAAGAACACCAACGACATCATGGTCCAAATTGAAGAGAATTTCTTCAAGCGTCCAGCCTTTGAGCCTTATGACAAGATCAAGTACTTTGACTTTTGGAGGCTGTATTACACGGCGTTCTCGCGTGCTCAGGATCTTCTGGTTCTGACCTGTAACGAGGAGAAACGCACACCGAGTTTGTATTTCAAGGGGCCTTACAAGCAGCTCATCTCAGTTGACAACCCTGCGTTTGACATTCAGGAGTTTGACTTCAAGACCGTGAAGGACGTGAACCTGAAACGCTCGTACTCGTTTACTTCACACATCATGCTCTATGAGAACTGCTCTTTACAGTATAAGTTCTACAAAGAGCTCGAATTCATGCCGGTCCGCTCGAACGCACTTCTGTTCGGTACGCTTGTCCACGAGACGATTGAGGACATCCATCACGCAGCGCTGCGGCATGAAGAGGACACGATTACAGAGGAAAACGTCAGTCGTTGGCTTGATTCAAATTATGCGTCTCTTTCCAGGATGGAACATTCATATCTGGCAGCGCCACAGCGTGAGGCTGCCTTACGGCAGGTACTCCGTTATGTAGATCGGCAGCATGGAGACTGGTCTGCTATTCAGCAGGCCGAGGTTGATGTTTCGCTTGTGAAGCCTGACTACATCATTGATGGCAAGATAGACCTGATCCGAGGCGAAGGCAACACAGTCGAACTCGTTGATTTTAAGGCCGAGCGTAAGCCTGATATGGAGCTGAACCGTGATAGGATCGAAAAACACAGGCGACAACTACATATCTACGCTTACCTTGTCGAGCAGCAGATAGGGCAGAAGGTCAGCAAGATGCATGTCTACTATACGGGGGAAGAAAGTGGAGTGCCTACAATTACCTTCCCGTATACGACAACGGCCGTAGAAGGGACAATCGCAACCTTTGATGCGACTGTCCAAAAGATCATGAAACGCGATTTCCGACACTGCGCAGATAACTTCCGCATTTGCGAGAACTGTGACTTCCGCTATTACTGCCGGAGTCGATAACTGATGGAGGCTGAACACGATGGAGCAACTTGAACAGCAGACCTTTTCATTCGAGCAGAGACAGCCGATCAAGGGATTCCCTGAGCTTCGCTGGACTGGTAAGCACCCATATACATCAACTCAGTATTATCCCGCACAACTCCGTGAGACCTACGGCGAGGAGAAGGACGGTTGGATTAACAAAATCTTCTGGGGTGACAACCTCCAAGTTATGAGCCATCTGTTGCGTAATTTTCGCGGGAGGGTAGATCTTATCTATATTGACCCACCGTTTGACAGCAAAGCAGATTACAAGACTAAAATTGCCCTTAAGAGCTTGGGCACCGCAGAAAGCGATATTTCCTCATTTGAGGAAAAGCAGTATAGCGACATTTGGACAAACGACGAGTATTTACAATTTATTTATGAGCGTTTGATTTTGATGCGTGAACTATTAGCTGAGACTGGTAGTATCTATATCCACTGCGATTGGCATAAATCTCATCACATTAGATCAATTTGTGATGAGGTTTTCGGTCGTGACAGCTTTCAGAACGAAATAATTTGGCAAAAAATTCGTACCACAAAATCACAAACAACTGGTTTTGGAAATGTAACAGATCATATTTTCATGTATCGTAAGGGATTACATACAAAGTTCTTCAGAATTTATAAGGAATTTGATAAAAAGTACATTGATACACATTACAAGAAAGATAGCAGCGGCCGCTTATACAGAACTGTTTCGCTTCTTCAAAGGGGACAGGGAGAAGCAAAACGATTTGGTGATCTACTCTTGACTCCACCTATAGATATGCATTGGGTTTGGAGTCAAGAGAGAATAGATCAGGCAATGAAAGATGGATTAATACGTTTTACATCAAATGGCAGACCCGAGAAAATTCAATATTTAGATGAGATGAAAGGAGATGCCGTTGATAATTTGTGGAATGATATAGCACCACTGAACTCACAAGCAAATGAAGACCTTAACTATCCTACACAAAAACCTGAAGCGCTTATTGAACGAATTATTTGTGCATCTACAACTCAGCATGATCTCGTTTTCGACTGTTTCATGGGTAGCGGCACTACACAGGCCGTTGCAATGAAGCTCGGTCGTCGTTTTATCGGTGCTGACATCAATCTCGGAGCGATCCAGACGACGACAAAACGGCTGCTCTCTGTCGCTAAAGAATTGGAAACAGATAACGATTTAGAAAGTGTGAAGTATACTGGCTTCGAGGTTTACAACGTCAACAACTACGAGTTTTTCAGAAACCCCGTCGAGGCTCGTGAACTCTTAATTCAAGCACTCGGTATTCAGCCGTTCCCAAAAGGTGATGTCTGGGATGGAGAACTCGATGGACGCATGGTGAAAATCATGCCCGTCAATCGGATCGCTACTAAAGCGGAACTCAAACCGCTGCTGGACAATCTGCCCTACAAAAGATACACCGTGCTAAAGAGTGAGAACCCCAACCAGCCCGTAGAGCGCATTACGCTTGTCTGCATGGGGCATGAGCCAGACCTTAAAGGCGCATTTGAGCAGGAACTGCATGAATACAAGATTGATGTCCAGATCCTCGACGTTCTTCGCGACAAGGCAGACTTACAGCTCAAACGCGAGGCTGAGGCCGAAGTTGTCCGCGAGGGGAGCAAGCTCATTATTCGTAATTTCTATCCCATGAATCTGTTACAGAAGCTCTCACTCCAAAAAGAATCCGTAGACGACTGGCGACAGCTCGTTGATTCCGTCATGATCGACTGGAACTTTGACGGGGTTGTGATGCACCCTGCTGTAACGGACGTTCCTGGCAAGGGGCAGATCGTTTCAGGTATCTACGACATTCCCGAAGACGCCGGAAACATAAAGGTCAAAATCACCGATGTTCTCTCTGAATCATGGGAAGGGGTCGTTCACTAAATGGCAACCGTCCTTGATTCCCAATTTTCATTCAGTGATCAGCTCTGGTACTACTACAAGACAAACAGGGGAAAGATCCGCTCGCGTTATAACGACCTCACAAGAAAATTTCTGACTTATAATGATCGAGAGGACAATCCTCATGCTTTCCTGCGTCCACCCCAGTTTGAAGCCCTTGAGATGTACGTCTTCATCAAGGAGTTCATGGGCAACCCGCAAATGTACGAAATGTTCGACGACTGGCGCAATCGTCGCGAAAAGTTCTCTGATGCATCGTATTACTCAGTTGAACAAAACAAGCAGCTTCGCAAAATTCACGCCGAGCAAGCCCGATTGTTGGACGAGCTGACCGAGTTGGACACCGAGACTTTGTTTAGGCAGATGAAAAAGTACTGTGAGCCTTACCCCAACTACATCTACGCGCTCACGATGGGATTGGGGAAGACTATCCTCATGGCCACTTGTATCTTTTACGAGTTCCTGCTGGCGAATAAATACCCCAAGGACAAGCGTTTCTGCCACAACGCGCTTGTCTTCGCGCCAGATAAGACAGTACTGCAATCTTTGCGAGAGATCGTGACGTTCGATAAGACGAAAGTCGTGCCACCTGAGTATGCTCAGGTGCTTGACGCGAATATCAGAGTTCATTTTCTCGATGATACTGGTACGTTGTTGCAAACACTTGATGACAGCAACTTCAACATCATCATCTCGAACACTCAAAAGATCATCTTGAAGAAAAAACATAAGGAGGGCACTCCGGCCGAACAGCTCTTCAATTCTGACCTGCTCTCGACGTTATACGGTGACACTAACAATGAAGAAAACCCGTGGGATGATGCCTCCCTGATTGAAAACCAGCGCTTCAAAAAGCTCTGTCGGCTACGTCAGCTTGGAGTCTACGTCGATGAGGCTCATCACCTTTTTGGTGCTGATCTTGAAAAACAGATCCGATCCGGCGGAGGAAAGAAGACCAGTCTACGCGACACGATCAACATCCTTGCTAAGAGTACGTCCATCGTGGCTTGTTACAACTATACTGGCACTCCCTATGTCAATAACCAGCTTCTCCCCGAGGTCGTCTACGCTTATGGACTGCGAGAATCCATCTGGAACGGGTACTTAAAAGACGCCGATCCGAAAGGTTTTGAGGCCGTAAAGAGCGAGGAATTTCTGAAAGCAGCCGTTATGTATTTCTGGGAGAAGTACGGCGGAAAGACTTATGAGGGCCTTAAACCGAAGCTCGCTATCTACGCTGCTAAGGTAGAGGAAGCTGTGAGTGAAGTCCGCCCAGCTATTGAACGAATCCTTGCGGAGTTGAATGTTCCGACCGACAAGATTCTCGTAAACGTCGGCGACGAGAAGTATACCAAGGACTTAGACATCAAGAACTTCAACGATCTTGACGTAATCGGCTCTGAAGGTAACGAGAAACAGTTCATCATTCTCGTTGAAAAAGGCAAAGAGGGTTGGAACTGTCGCTCTCTCTTTGGTGTTGCGATGTACCGCAGCCCCAAATCAAAGACTTTTGTGCTGCAAGCAACGATGCGCTGCTTGCGTCAGATCACGAACGAACAGCAGACTGCGACGGTGTTTCTCTCGCACGAGAATTATGAGACACTGAACAGCGAGCTGCACAAGAATTTCAACATGGACATCAGGGACATCAAGAGGAAAAATCCAGAATCACGGCACAGATATAGAGTACGAGTGGTGCCGCCGCCGCGAAAGATCATGCTCAAACGTGTCTGGCATGAGTACTCATTGCGTGATCGTGAGAGTCCTGAGAGGCTGAATCTGAACTTAAAGGAGACTGATCTGTCAAAGTACGCCAGCATCATGTACGATCGGGGCAGCCTTGGCTATGAGAGTTCTCTGAAAGAGCACAACATTGACTTCGTTCAGGACAACTACCAGTTCAGCGAACTCATGCTAGTAGCGGAAATCTCTCGCTATCTGAATATCTCCTGTCTGACTATTTCAAAGGTGCTGCGTGAATCTGTTGACGGGATCGCAACGATTTTAGAATGTGTCAACCGCTACAACGCCGTCCTTTACGATATTGTCATTCCAGGGGTATTCAACTCTCTTAAAGAGATCGTTTCAGAGAAACGCACGGAAGAAAAGCCTGTTATCTTGCTCAGAGAGCCAAAGGACAACGATTTCTACGAGTTCTCGGCCGACGAAAAACTGGTCCTTACGAAATACCAAGGCTTCACTCCAGCTCAAGTTGAAAAGAGCTTCCATGCTGATACATACTGCTTTGACTCTAAGCCAGAGAGGGAATGCTTCCTGCAATACATTCGCAGCAGCAAGGTGGCCGAGATTTACTTCACTGGCATGTTCACGTCAAATCAAGGAGATCTCTCGATCCACTACTACGATCCTGAGTCTGGCCGTGTTCGTCAGTATTACCCTGACTTCCTCGCGAAGATGCAGGACGGGTCGTATCAGTTGATCGAAGTCAAAGGCGACGACAAGATTGATGACGTGGTTGTTAAGGCAAAATCGGCAGCCGCAGAAGAAATTGCAGCTGCCAGCAAATTCAAATACATCATGTATGCTGGTAGCTACGTCATGAATACGAATGTGTTGGAGGAAGTTCAATAATGGCGGAATACTTTACTCCTGCTGGCGAAATCACTTTTTTTGACAGTACTATCCGTAAAGACAAGAGTGTCGCGTAAGATTGGGAATACAGACGATTGAGCAGGCACTTGAAAAGCTGGAACGCTCAAAATTCCGTTCCAGCTTTCATCTCACCCGGAAGGAGCAATCGTATCTCGAAGACAAGGGCATGGAAGTCATGCGCAGACATGCTGAGGATTTCGTCCGGCAGAAACTTGCTCCAGCTGACCCGATCAACGACGGAAAGCAGACGCCGATGCATGGTCATCCTGTCTTTAAAGCCATGCACGCCACAGCGTGTTGCTGGCGAGGATGTCTGAATAAATGGTACAAAGTGCCATTCCATCGCGAATTGACTGATTCGGAACAGGAACGGATCGTTAACCTTCTCATGGCATGGATTCGCAGAAACAGCCGCATTGATGATCAAGACTAAGGAGGAAAAAACATGAAACGGCACTTAGCATTGCTTGCAGCTCTGAGTACAACTCTGCTCTATGCTTCAGCATCACTGGCAGCTTATCGCGGAACAGTGGCAGGAGAGGGGATTCGCGTCCGCTCATCAGCCAGTATCAGGGCGAAAGTGTTGAAACGACTGGACCTTGAGGAGAAAATCGAAGTTCTTGAATCGATCGGCGGAGGACGCCAGCACTGGTACAAAGTTCGCACAGAAAACGGTGTGACCGGCTGGATGTCTGGTGCATACCTCCAACAGCCGCAGAACGTCCCGATGAAAGTCATGGAGTCACGCTCCCTGCGCGTCAAAGGCTCAAACGTGAATATCCGCTCAGGACACGGGAAACAATCGAAAGTACTTGGGCGACTTTCTGCTCCTTCCGAAGTAACAGTGCTGGATTTCTGGGGAAGTGAACAGGAACTGTGGTACAAAATCCGCACTTCAAAGGGGCAAAGCGGCTGGATGTCGGCACAGTTCCTTGTTCGTGCTGATGCACCAGATGGAAAGAAAGTAACCGAGCTGCTTCAGGCTGCTGAAAGGGGCAATCTGAAAAAGGTCCAGGCGCTTTTAGAAGCCGGGATTCCCGTCGAGAGCAGTGATCAATATGGCCGATCAGCTTTGACGATTGCTGCACAGAAGGGAAATGCAGAGCTTGTAGATTTCCTGCTCCAGTCAGGTGCGAAAATTGAAGCGAGTGACGGCACGACTGCTTTGGACAATGCCGCAAGCAGAGGACATATTGCCGTCGTCCAAAAACTCCTCGATGCCGGTGCAGAAGTTGATGCCAAGTGGGAAGGCAGCATGACCGAAAGCGGCATGACAGCATTGGAAGCAGCAGTCTGGGGCGGGCATATCGCTGTAGCTGAGTTGCTTTTAAATGCTGGCGCGGATCCCAACGCCGGACAGGAAGACGGACACAGCGCCTTGTGGTGCCTTGAACACAGCGAAAAACTCTCGGACCACGATAGAAAGTACCTGAGTGGGCTGTTTGCTAAACACAAGGAATGAAATAAATTTAGGAGAATCCGCTAATGCCCGAGCCGATATTCGGTGCCTACAAACATACCCCCGGTTTGAACTGAAAATTTCTGCGAAGTCGAGCTGCTTACGTTTCGGGAGAGGCTGTAAAAATCCCCGCACGTCAACGTTTTTAGACTAAATAATGTCATTAAGTTAGACTAAATTCGGATTTTTCACAGCCGTTGGATTTATTTCCTACGGCTGTTTTGCTATAATAAAAGTAACAAATTGGGATTTTCTCAACGAACAGACGGCTTTTGGTTACTTCGAGTCTTAATTTACGCACTATTTTACAGAATAGGGGAGGAGTACTATGTTCAAAAGGATTATTGCAGGGATGGCACTGTTTTCATTTACGACTGTGAGCGCCGAGGCATGCACTGTCATGGTGGTGACGAAGGGCGCATCGGCAGACGGGAGTATGATTGTTTCGCACTCTAACGACGGCCGTGGCGCAGAGATGAATCTCATCTATGTGCCTGCAAAGGATCACCCCAAAGGCAGTATGCGCCCTGTATATCCTACTGCGGTGGCGCTCGATACCATGCCCGAGTACAACGCCTTTGACCAGCCGAACCTTGTGGCACCGGAACGGAGCGAAGGTTACAATTATCCGGGCAAACCCCGTACGATACCTATCGGCTACATACCCGAGGTTGAACACACATATGCCTATATGGACGCAGACTACGGAGTGGCAAATGAATACGGCTTGATGTTTGGTGAATGTACAGACATGTCTGCGCATCTGCCGACGGTTCCGTACAAAAAAGGCGGCGGCATATTTTATGCGGCCGAACTGAGCCGCGTAGCGCTGGAAAGGTGCAAAACAGCACGCGAGGCCATTAAGTTAATGGGCAGTCTGATTGATGAATATGGTCTCTGGGGTACCGCCGAGACGTTGGCCGTTGCCGACAAGGAAGAAGCCTGGGTTTTTGAGATGCAAATGTCGCCGACAGGGAAGGGTGGACTTTGGATTGCGGAAAAGATACCGGACGGTGATTTTTTTATAGAGGCGAATCAGCTTCGAATCCGTGCAATCAGGGAAGGCGATCCGAACCAGATTTTCAACCCACGTCTGCCGGAAATGCTCAAGGAAGCCGGATGGGCAGCTTATGACAAGGAAGGACGGTTGGACTGGATGAAATCGCTGCAGTCCAAAGAGTTCCATCATCCGTATTATTCCAAACGTCGGGTCTGGCGGGCCATGAGTCTTGTTGCACCATCCAAAAACCTCCCATCCCGTGTTGCCGGCTGGGATTCAACAGCCTATCCGCTGTCCATCCGTCCGGACAAAAAGCTGAACGTGGAAGATATCGCGCGTATTCATCGCGACTATTACCAGGGTACCAAATTTGACAAGTCGAAAAGCCCCCTGGCAGGCCTGTACGGCTCACCGTACCATTATGTTGTAGAGATGGGCGAGCGTTCTATCTTGTCTTCCAAAACAAGTTATTCCCATATATCGCAAGCCAGCGATGCGCTTCCGTCTCCTGTGGTTTGGATGTCGATGGACACGCCTTTTGAAAATCCATTTGTTCCTTTTGCCGTTTCAAAGGTACCGGATGAGTACCGTGCCCTGCGCGATACCTATGATCCTTCGAAGATGTACTGGGTTTCCAATCAGGTCATGGCGCTGACGCAAGGGTATTTTAACATTATGGCTCCCGTCGTTAAGGAGGCTGTGGAACAATCGGAGAAAAACTCCATGCAGCTTGTCGATTCATCCTCTGGCCTGACAAAGGAGCAATTTGCCGATGCCTTACGCAAAAACTCGCTCAAAATCATTGATGACTGGAAACAGCTTTCTGTCCGGCTTTTAATGAAATTTAAGAGCGACGTGGGCATTGAGTATGAAAAGCAACCCAAGCCGGACACTCCGAAGCATTATTGATGCTGTATGAAGAAAAGTATCTTGCATCGTAACGACGTCAGGTTATCTGGCAGAAAATGAAAATGACAATGACAATCTGCAAGATCTTCAGGCGCGTCGGAATGGTTGGTGCTCTTGCGCTTGGCATTCCCACTGCACTGCAAGCAGAGAATGTCGTCGTCGTAGCCGATAGCTATGGTGTATCAGTTGAAGCTTAAATCTCGTATGAGGATCTCAGACAATTCCGCGATGATGCTATGCATCCGGTGTTCCGCGTCTACGAACATAACTCCAATTCAGTATTTGTCGATGTGCCGACTCAGGTTGACGGAAAACAAAGTACGTTCCGGGTCAAGAAAGTGCGTGGGCACGTGCCAGCTCGAATTGAAAGCGTCGGCGAGGTCGAGTTGCATACATTTCGAGAGAAGCTGTAAAGATCCTTGTTGCTCAGAATCATTCCGGCACAAACACAAACCGGAAATTGAAAGCCTGGAATGCCCCGGAACATTGTGATCCCCAAGCTATGCTACGAGTTTATAAAAAAATGCCGGCTACGAAGCATTATTATTTAAAGAGCCTTGAAAATTCATAATTACAAAATAAAATAAATATTTTGAGCGTTGAGATTTGATTCTCAACGCTCTTTTTTGTTAAGTGCAGCAAAAATGGAAACGAAATGCCAAAAGCCGTTATCGACGTAGGGTATATTAACAGCGTGATCGAATTTTTCTCTATCCCGATCGCAAATTTCACGCGGGAGGTACGCATCATGAGCGTCTACGAGCATTACGGGTAACGCAGTCAAAAAAACACGTGGCGACAGGAGCAACTGTCGTCACGCGGAAAAGCAAAAGACGCGCGAATGGCTTCGTCTTCGCTGTCATTGTATCACAGCGTGGACGAAAAAAAATCGGCGAATAAGCGACCAATTTTCGCCCGAACAAATCTGGGGACGTTTCCAATGGTCTCGACCCCATCCCGCATCTGTCAGTTCTGCCAAAGGACAGCACTTACGGTGCACTGATTGCGCGATAAAAGGCAACGTGTATTCGTCGAAGGCTGGTACCCATGAGTGTCGAGCCGAGGAAAGATCGGTGTCAGCTTCTTTGACGGGCCGCACAGCGGCTTTTAGGCGCACTGCAACAAAGGGCACGAGCCTTGGCTTAGCCCTGAAACTCTAATTATGGAGGAAAATTCAATGAAACTAAAAAAAGTTCGTTTGGCATGGGCCCAGTATCTCTTTGAGCCCGAGGATTTCAACGGTGATGTGAAATACAAGATCAACGTCATCATTCCCAAGAACCACCCTCAGCTTGGGCAACTGGCGAGGGCGATCGTCAAGGCTATTCAGAAGAAGTTCACTTCGGCTGAGGGGCTGACCAGTCCGCTTGTTGACTGTGACAAGACATTAGCCAGTGCGGACCACCCGTGTCTCAGGAACTGTTACACTTTGCTTCTTAAGGCGGGTTTGGACAAGAAGCCAGTGGTGACAGACAGGGCAGGAAGGATGATAACGCAGGATGATGGCATCATCTATCCCGGCTGTTACGTCGATGTCGATGTCTCCTTCACGGCCTATAACTTTGAAAAAAAGGTATTGGGGCGTTATATGAACAGCGTTCAGTTCGCTGAAGACGGTCCTCGAATTGACGATGAAGCTGCGAATTCACCATATATGAAAGGGTTCGTAAGATCTGTTCCACTGCCCAAGCCAACACCGTCTGAGGAAGAGCGAGTTTGGAAAGAACTGAACAAGGCCGAAGAGTGGGACGATGCCAAAGACGAAGAGCAGTTTTGGAAGAACATGAAGAAGGCCGAGGCGTCGAACGATGAGTGGGAGGACCCCAAAGACGAAGAGCAGTTTTGGAAGAACATGAAGAAGGCTGAAGCATCGAACGATGACGGCGAAGCCGATATTCCGTTTTAAGCGTCCATAGAGAGAAAATCAAGATAATCGCCAGTGCTGGGCAAAACCGGCACTGGCACTCGGAAACACACGGAGGAGCATGGTTCCTCCGCAAGCATCTACTGTGACAACGACAAGCAGAAACAACGAACCGGTAGAACAGCAGCGAAAGCAGCAACACATCAAATGGCAACAAACAGTAGATAACAACTCATAATATAAAGGAGCTGTTATCTGATGAATGATAACAATCTGAGCCCGCAGTGGCTTAAGCCTGACCTCGCTGTGCTGAAGCAGGTCTTTTCAGGCTATGGAAAGGTGTTTGTCAACTGGACAGGGAACAAGATCCCCTGCACCACCAAGGGGTATTGCGAGATTTTTCCTGACGGAACACCGTATTACAGCAAGGGTGATCCGCGCTATCGCGTGGATGACCCGCA
>Ga0129306_1003247_pt1 | contig 12515 bp, 7 predicted proteins | sample P827metagenome_FD_94438 | JGI IMG/M metagenome (GOLD analysis project Ga0129306, IMG submission 94438) | Capybara group fecal microbial communities from Wisconsin, USA - P827 metagenome | ecosystem: Host-associated > Mammals > Digestive system > Large intestine > Fecal | place: USA: Wisconsin...
ACTCTATAAATGGTAGAGTTGATACTGTTTTTGAAAATGGAAATTGGAAAAACAAAATCAAACTATCAAAAGAAGACGCCATAGCAAAAGCTAAAGGTGATATTAAAGATCAAAAATCAAATAGTGAAAAAGCTGATTTATATTTGTACAATTTTGAAGGAAAACCTTATGTAGTTTATTTGGTAAATGCAATGACAGATAGCGGTAATTGGAATATTTTTGTTAATGCTGAAGACGGCTCTATAGTAAATAAATTTGATACTACTCCTACTTTAGTTGAAAATAAAGATAAAAAATTACCTAATGCTAAAAAAATTAAAGATGAAGCTGAAAAAAATGAAGCTAAAAAGGCTAATGCTAGTAATGTAAATAGTGTAACTGATGTACAAGGCCAAAGCGTTAAAGGAATAGGAAGAACTAGCTTAGATGGACTAGTAAATCTTGATCTAACTTATGGCAATGGAAGATATTATTTAAAAGACAATAATAGAAAGATTTATCTATATGATTTAAAAAATCAAGTTAGTGGTGACGATTTGTACAGATATATTATAGAACATTATTACTATGGTGCTCCTGACTATAAACAGAGATTAATGTCTCAATCCGAACTAGTATCTAATTCAAATAATAATTTTATAAATGATAATCAAGTTAATTCTGTAGATGCTTATGTAAATACAGCTAAGACCTATGATTATTATAAAAATAAATTATCTAGAAATAGTATTGATAATAAAGGTATGAATGTTAATGGATTTGTCCATGTAGACAAAAATTTGGGTAACGCCTTTTGGTATGGACCATATGATAGTATGTTCTTTGGTGATGGTGACGGAGTACGCTTCTCTGCTCTTGCTAAATCTTTAGATGTTGTAGGACATGAACTTAGTCATGGTGTTACTAATAAACAATCTGACCTTAATTATGCAAATGAATCTGGTGCTTTAAACGAATCCTTCTCAGATATTATGGGAACAGCTGTTGAGGGTAAAAACTTTGTATTAGGTGAAGATTGCTGGATTGCTGGAGGGGTAATGAGAGATATGGAAAACCCATCTAGAGGAGGCCAACCAGCTCATATGAAAGATTATGCATATATGTCTGAAGATAACGGTGGAGTTCATAAAAATTCAGGTATAATAAACCATGCGGCTTATTTAATTGCAGATGGATTTGAAAAAATGGGAACAAAAGATAGTAAGGATATTATGGGAAAACTATTTTATATAGCTAATTGCTATTACTGGGATCAAACAACCGATTTTGCTAAATGTAGAAATGACGTAGTTAGAGTTGCTAAAGATCTTTATGGTGACAATAGTAAAGAAGTTGAAATTGTAAAAAATGCTTTTGATAAAGTTGGAGTATATGCTACACCTCAACTATCATTATAATAAAAATATTATTAAAACTGCAAAACTATAAATATAATCATATAAAAAACTAAATTTAAATAAATAAGATGATTTCTACCTAAGTAAGAAATCATCTTATTTATATATACTAATTATATTGGGGGTTAAGATATTTATGAAAAGTAAAAAATTATTAACTATACTTTTAAGTGCTATAATAACAGCTTCATCAATCTCATCAGTTTACGCTGCAGAACCCGTGGGAATAAAAAGTAAATACCAGCCAAACACCACCACTATATTTTGGGAAAAAGGTAAACAAAATAATGAAAAATCTGTCACTAATATAGCTTCAGAAAAATTCAACAATTTCGAAGAAATAAACCAGTTCTTTCAACAAAATATATCTAAGTTTGGTTTTAAAAAAGGCTCTCTTAAAAGTATGAAAACTTTAAAGGATGAAAAAGGGAAAACCCACTATCATACAATTTATGAAGTAGAAGGTATACCTGTATACTATGGAAGAATTGTTTTTACTACTGAAAAAGATTCCACTATGAATTCTATAAATGGTGGAGTAGATATTTCCTTTGAAAATGATAATTGGGAAAATAAAATTAAGCTATCAAAGAGTGATGCTATAGCGAAAGCTAAAAATAATATCAAATATGAAGAGCTACATGATTCAAAGGCAGACTTATATTTATATAATTTTGAAGGGAAGCCTTATGTAGTTTATTTAGTAGATTTAGATACGGATACGGGAAATTGGAATATTTTTGTTAATGCTGAAGATGGTTCTATAGTAAATAAATTTAATAATACCCCTACTCTAGCTAATACTAGAGATAAGAAATTGACCAGTACTAAAAAAATTAATACTAAAGTTAATAAATCAAATAATGTAGTTGATGTTCAAGGTGATACTCTTAAAGGAAAAGGTAAAAGTTCTTTAAATGGAATAGTAGATATTGATCTAACTTATAAAGATGGAAAATACTATTTAAAAAATAGCAACAAAAATATTTATGTCTATGATATAAATAATAAATATATAGGCTATACTAAATCAGATTTGTTAAGAGCTTCTAGCCTTGTAGAAAATAATAGCAGTGAATTTACAGATGATAAACATATAATTGCTGTGGATACTTATATAAACTTAGGGAAAACTTATGATTATTACAAAGATAAATTTAATAGAAATAGTATTGATAATAAAGGTATGAAGGTTGAAGCCTTTGTTGATTACAATGCAGTTGGAGATGCTGCTTGGAATGAAGAATTTAATTCCATGTTTTTTGGAAATGGTGATGGAAAAAACTTTGCTCATATGTCAAAGTCTTTAGATATAGTAGGTCATGAGTTCAGTCATGGTGTAACGCATAAAGAATCTAATCTTAAATATGAAAATGAATCTGGTGCTTTAAGTGAATCCTTTTCAGATATTATGGGAGTAGCTATTAAAGGTAAAAACTTTAAACTAGGGGAAGATTCCTGGAAACCAAATACTGAGGAAGCTGCAATAAGAGATATGCAAGATCCATCTAAAAGAGGCCAACCAGCTCATATGAAAGATTATAGATATATGCCTGCCACTCCGATGGGTGATAATGGTGGTGTTCATGTAAATTCAGGTATAACAAATCATGCAGCTTACTTAATTGCAGATGGTATAGAAAAATTAGGAGTAGAAAATAGTAAAGATATTATGGCAAAATTATTTTATACAGCTAATTGCTATGAATGGGATGAGACAACAAATTTCTCTAAATGTAGAAATGATTTAATTAAAGTTACTAAAGACCTCTATGGGGAAAATAGTAAATATGTTCAAATTGTAGAAAATGCTTTTGACAAAGTTGGAATAACTGCTACACCTCAATTACCATTATAATAAAATCCAATTAAACCTATAAATATAACTATGTAAAAACTGATTTTAAATAAATAAGATGATTTCTTATTTGCATAGAAATCATCTTATTTATATATAATAATTATATTATAATTAATAGTATAATAATTGATAATATAATTATATTGGGGGCTAAGATATTTATGAAAAGTAAAAAATTATTAACTATACTTTTAAGTACTATAATGACTTTTTCACCAGTTTCATCAATTTATGCTACAGGTCCTGTAGGGAAAAAAAGTAAAAATGAGCCAAAAACTACAACAATATTTTGGGAAAAAAGTAAACAGAACAATAAAAAATCTACCACTAATATAAATGAAAAAAAATTTAACAATTTTGAAGAAATAAACCAATTCTTTCAACAAAATATCTCTAAATTTGGATTAAAGAAAGGTTCTCTTAAAAGTACAAAAACCTTAAAAGATGAAAAAGGCAAAACTTACTATCATACAATTTACCAAATAGAAAGCATACCTGTATACTATGGAAGAATAGTTTTTACTACTGAAAAAGACTCCACTATGAGTTCTATAACCGGTAGAGTGGACACTGCTTTTGAAAATGGAAATTGGAAAAATAAAATCAAACTATCAAAGAATGCTGCTATAGAAAAAGCTAAAAATAATATTAAATATGAAGGTTTATATGAGTCAAAGGCAGATTTATATTTATATAATTTTCAAGGAAATCCTTATGTGGTTTATTTAGTAGATTTAGACACAGATACGGGAAATTGGAATGTTTTTGTTAATGCTGAAGATGGTTCTATAGTAAATAAATTTAATAATACCCCCTACTCTAATTAATACTAGAAATAAAAAATTGCCCAGTAGTAAAAAAACTAATACTAAAGCTAACAAAGGAAATAATTTAGTTGATGTTCAAGGTAATATTATTAAAGGAAAAGGTAAAAGCTCTTTAATAGGAATTTCTTTTTATGAATACTTTATACTAACGCCATTTTAAAAATGAGTATATAGGTATATTTATATAGAAAATAAATTTGCCTACATACTCAAATGAATAAGATGACTTTTGCACTGAACAAAAGTCATCTTATTTAAATTCTATTTATATTAATTATAATCTATCTATTTTATAGTCTTATACTTTTATAGTTTTATATTTCTGTATTTTTTGTATTTTTTATTATATTTTTTCAGTTCTTTTTCTATCTCTGTTATTAATTCATTAAATCTGAAACTCTTTTCTCCTAAAAGTATTTTTACTGCATCCTCTAAAGTTTCCATAGTATATATAGCAAACTCTCTTTTTTTTATGGCTTCTTCCACTTCTTTGTTTAATACTAAGTTTTCTTTATTTGATTCTGGTATTAATATCCCCTTATCCTTTATATCTTTTTTATATCTACATACTTCATAAAATCCTTCTATTTTTTCATTTACACCACCTATAGGTTGAACCTGACCAAATTGATTTATTGATCCCGTAACTGCTATACTTTGTGTTACAGGTATATTACTTAGAGCAGATAACATAGCTATGGCCTCTGCTACAGAAGCGCTATCTCCATCCACTTTTCCATATATCTGTTCAAAACTCAAATGGAAATCTACTGGCAATGTATCATATTTCCCTATTATACTATTTATATATCCCTTTAAAGTACTTATAGCTTTGTTGTGTATATTTCCACTTAAATTACTTTCCTTTTGAATATCTATAATATCTCCATTACCTTTATAACAACAGCAAGTTATTTTAATAGGTCTTCCAAAACTTGCATATCCTAAATCTATTACAGATAGACCATTTACTTGCCCAACTTTACTTCCTTTTATGTCTATAAATATTCTTTCTTTTTCATACCCTTCCATAACTTCTTTTTCTATTTCCTCTTTTTCATAAGCTACAAATTGTATATCTTCTTTTGTTATAATATCTCTATTTTCAATACTAGTTTTGTTATCAGCTTGTATTAATAATCTATCTATCTCATAATTATCAAAATAAAATTTATTTTTATTTTCAGCTTTTCTTGATAAATATTTGCATACTTCTTTTACAGCCTCTTCATTTATATTTTTCAAATTTTCATTTTCGCATATATTATATATATTTTTACAAATCCATTCTTTACTCTTACTATTTATATCCACTATTTTATTATATTCTGATTTTAACTTAAATATCTTTTTAAAATCTTCATCATAATTATAAAGTAAATTATAGGTTTCATAATCTCCTATAATTATTACCTTTAATTTAGTGTTTATCGGTTCCGGTTTTAAACCTCCTAAAGATAATAGTTCTAGATATCCTTTATTATAATCAAAATCTATCTTATCATTCATAAGAGCTTTCTTTAAATAAAAATAAGCTGAGCCATTTGTAAACAAACTATTAGCTCTTATAATTAGGCAACCCTCATTAGCTTTTAAAAGTGATCCTGCTTTAATTAAACTAGCATCTGTATAATACACCCCATTTTTATTTTCATATTCTATGCTTCCAACTAAATTATTTACTGAGGGACTTTCTTCAAATATAACTAAAGGACTCTTGTTTAAAGTATTATCCACTATTACATTTACTTTATATTTATATATACCCTGTGCTATAAATTCTTGATCTTCTTCATAGTTTGAAGTGTAATTTTCTATTAATTCATTTTCTATATTTCTGCAAACACTATTTAAAAAATCTAGGGCTTGAATACTATCCTCAAACTCCATTCTGTATTCTTCCTTTAAACTTTTCATTTCCATTTCAAAATAAGTCTTCATTATATCTTTTAGTTCTTCTAATCCTTCCATCTCCATATCAGCTAATATTTCTAAAGAAGCTTCTGCCTTTTCTTTTAATTTAGATACTTTTGCTAATATCTCTTCTTTGTCTTCTTTATTCAAATCTTCATATTCACTTTCACTTAGAGCCTCACCCTCCTTTATGGGCATAAAAACAAAGCCAGATACACCCGTTTTTATTTCAAACCCTTCTTGTTTTGACTCCTCTATAAGTTCATTTACTATTTCATGCCTTTTTCTCTCCATGCTCTCTAAAATAATTTCTTTTTCTTTATTGGAAGATTTATTATAAAAATCATATATACATTCATTATATTCTGTTTGAATATCTTCTAATTTTTCTTTTAATATTTTCCCTTTGCCATTTTCTAAATATATACTATAAGGGTATCTTTCTTCCTCTAAAACTACATAGCAAATATCCTTTGGCTTACTTTTTTTCTCTAACTTTTGACTTATAAAATTTATTATACTATCTAATTTTTCTTTAGAAAAATCATCTACTAAGTATAAATTGTATCCTGGTTTATCTATATCTAAAGCAATATTTATCTTTTCATATATAGAGTTATATTCTGGAGTATACTTTTGGGTTTTATCTATATTGATATCATTAAGTTCCACATTATATAATAAATCCTTTGACTCTATTTTTCTTAGCATGTTTCACTCCCCCTTTTAGTCATTAATATATTAATATTCATTAAGGTTTACTTTAGTAACTAAAGAGGTTTATATTTTCATAATAAAAAATATAAAATTAAGTTTCCTTGTTAATATTCCTTTATATATAGTATTACCTATATTAAATATAAGTTCTTAATACTATTTTTTCTTAAATAATAAAACTACCTATTAGAGATGATTCTTATTTTAAGAAGGCTTAATATAAATGAGAGCACATTTATATTTCATTGTTTTCCATATTAATCATCTTTTAGGTAGTTTTATTTTAAATTAATTTTTTTGCTTTTATATACAATATATAAAAGCTTTTCTACGGTTATTATCTATATTAAATTTAAAGAGAATTTCTAAATATATTACTAACAACTTTTTTATCTGCATCTATTGGGGCCATACTTAACAATAAGTCTAGGCTTGGTGTTTCAAAAGCTAACTTTGTCAATTTTTCCACATCACTTTCCTTAAATCCTAAGTCTGTTAATTTTTCTGTAATACCTATACTATATAACCATCTTTCTATACCTTTAGCTGCTATTTCAGCCTCTCCTGGATTTCCTTCCAATCCACAAACTATTGGTGATAAAATATCTGCTAAAACTTCAGATACTGATGGATATATTTCCTTTATTACAGCAGGTAATAATATTCCTAATCCTAACCCATGAGATAAATCTGGTTTTACTGCACTTAATGGATGTTCTAAAGCATGAGTAAAATGAAGCAATCCATTATCAAAACATATACCTGCAATTAAAGAAGCATATGTTAAATAATATCTAGCTGTTAAATCCCCTGGATGTTGTAATGCCTGAGGCAAATATCTAGAAACCACTCTTACTGTTTCCTTTGCTAATAATATGGTATATGGACTTGCTACTTTACTTGTGGATGCCTCTACTACGTGATTTATAGCATCCACTGATACATAGCAAGTTTGATGCACTGGTAGCTTAACCATAAGTTGTGGGTCATCTATAGCATATAGAGGATATATACAATCATAGGCTATAGCTGGCTTGTATTCTTTTTCTGGAATACTAACTACTGCAAATCTATCTCCTTCTGTACCTGTTCCATGAGTTAAATTTATTGCAATAACCGGAACTGCTTTTTCTGGAGTAAATTTAAATTCATATATATCCCTTGCGGTTTTATCTTTATATTCTAGAAGTATTGCTGCACTCTTAGCTGCATCTATAGGACTTCCTCCTCCTATGCCAATTACCGCCTTTGCACCTAATTCATTTCCCATTCTGGCAGCCTCGTCTACTTGATCTGCAGTTGGATTTGGTGTAACTTCATTATATAAAATGTAGGCTATGTTTTCCTTTTCCAAAGCTTTTTCAACATAATCCCAAGCTCCAGTTTTTTTATAAGCTCCTCTTCCAGTAACAATAAGTACCTTGTCTATACTCATTTTTTTCAAATTAGATATTATATCATATATTTTTTCTATTGCTCCTATCCCTAAATAAACAGTGGTTTTAAATCTTATCTCTCTTATCTCATTTATAGTAATTTTAGATTCCCACATTTATAAATACCCCCTTAAATATATATAAGATTCCATAAATAATGTAAATAAATCATCATATTTATATTATAGTTATTTTTTTAACGAATTACAACAGCTTTTATAACTATCCCAAAACATTATAAGGGAATTTTTTCAAATTCAAACTCTTACATCTGTTAATTCAGGGCATTTCTCTGATCATACATTATATATTTAAAATCATTATTCATATTTAATTAATATCCTTTTAACAACTTGTAGATATTTGTGATTATATTATTACATATTTTTAAGTTTAATTAATTTGGATAACCAATTTTATCCTTGTATCAATTATAATTATTTTCTTTATATTAAATTACTTATATAAAAAGCCAAATTACTTTTATTATTTAAGTAATTTGGCTTTTTATTCTTATATATATTAAAGAAGAACATATCTAAGACTTATAAGTACATATGTTATAAACACTGCTGTACCACTTAATAGAAGAGCTATAAAAACTCTACGCAAGGCGTAGTTATTACTACCCACAAAACCACATCCTATTTTTTTCTTTTCACTATACTTTATAATTATAATAATATATATATGCTTTGTAATCAAACTAAATAATTGCTAAATTTTCTTAAAATTGCACAATAAAATTGATTATATATTAATATGCTATTATTTTAACATTTTTTTCTCTGGATTTCTCCTTATTTTTATATAGAATAATATTAATATTCGTTCATTTTCTAAGCTTTCAATAACTTTTCTCTTTTTTAAAGACCAATATAAATATGAATTATAACTTTCATTAACATTTAAAATATCAAATTCCAATTTAAGACTTAATAAAAAGAAGAGGTCATCTGAAAATTAAATCTACTTTGAATCAATCTCTTCATAAGTTAATAAATTTACATCAACAGCATCTAAATCTATAGGTGCACAACTTATTTATTGTATCGTTATAATATTTATGGTAATACTATTTATAGTATTATCAATAAAATTATTATATAATTAGTAGTTTTCCTACATGCCAATGGGGTTCAAATTAAATTATTTTAAATTTACCAATACTATGTTATAATATACATAAAATTATAGCAATTATTTATTATTTTAAATACATATTAGTAAAGGAGTTATACTTATGGGTTTTAAAGAAAAACTTGGATCATACTACACAGAAGCATATCTAAAAAAATATGGAGATAGAATTACTCAAGTTCAAGGTAATGTAATTTCAGCTAAGGTTGAAAAAAAATCTATACTTTGGATTCTTAATAAAATTACAGTAATTTTACTTGTAAAACCTGAAAGAAGTAAAAATGTTATCAAATGTACTTATATAAAGAAAAAGTGGTTTAAAAAACCTGAATTTATAAATGTATCCCAGGGAAATTTTATACTTGTACAAGGTTTAAAGGGTAAAAAAGGGAAAGAAAACCGAGAATCTATTGAAATAATAAATGTTAGAAATATGACTACAAAGAAAGATTTAATACCTATGGAAGGTAATATACAAAAGGTAAAAAAAGTACAAAGAATTAAAAAATAGAACTTAGCTTTAACTAAGTTCTATTTTTCATTTATTATATGTATATGATCTATCTCCACATTTTTTAAAGCCTCAAAAACTATATGTAAGGTTTTTGAATTAATATCTTTACCATATTTATTGTAATAATTAACAGCATGTTCTTCCCTTTTTTGGGCCATTTCTAATAGTATACTATCATTATCATATTTATCATAATTTATTTTAGTAAGTTTAGGCATTTCTCTTATTCTTGCTAAATTTTTATGAACCATAGCATGACCATATTCTATATTAGCCAAAGCCTTAAATAATTTTGATACTTTTTCATTTTTAGCTAATTCTGAAGCTTTCTTATAAAAATCCCCATTAAATACTTCCAATTTTACGGCATGATCTAATATTTTAAACACTTCTCCATTTAACTCTTTCTCTTCTAGTCTATATATAAATTTTTCCTCACTTAAATATTTTATAGGGGCTCCACATATAGGACAAAATTTTATAGAATCAGTAGTATTTTTATCTAAAAAAGCTTCCTTATTTAAATTATAATTTCTTTCATTTATTTCTATACCACAAATGTTACAAAACAACTTTTGCATAACTTCCCCTCCTATGATTAATTGTTCTATATAATATGTCATAAAGCTATTAAAGATTATACACCTAGAATAAACTCCCAACTTTATTATACAGTATAACATAACTGTATTAAAAGCAAAAAAATTTTTTGCTTCTTTTAAAGATTATCCTTTTATAACTTTCTTATTTAGTATTCAGTAGAATATATTTGAAGTTTTCCTCATATTTATTTAGTGTTAGTATTTTACAGGAGTTGAAATATATTTTTTATGCTTACAAAAAGAAGTACTTTTTTTAAAGAGTCCCTTACATTAATAGTTTCTAATTTAACTACTGGGGTTTGTGCTTTTACTTTTTCTATACTTATTTCTAATAAACTTGGTGCTGAAGGTATGGGACTTTACGGACTAATTATGCCTATTTATGATTTATTCACTTGCCTTATAAACGGTGGTATGACTGCAGCTATATCTAGAAATTGTGCTATTTATTTTGGTAAAAATGATTTTGGCAATTTACATAAAACCGTAGAATCTACCCTAACCTTTGATGCTATATGGGCCATAATTGTGGTATGTTTTGTTTTTATTAATTCTTCTTACATAAGTTCTAATATAATAAAAGACACTAGATCTCTTAAGGCTTTGAGGGTTATATGCCCTGCTATGATTTTTATTGCTTTATCTGCTATATTAAAAGGATATTTTTACTCCATATCAACTGCTAAAGTACCTGCTATCATAGATATAGTAGAAAAAGGCCTTAGAATTGTTGTATTTTCCCTTATAATTTATTCCTTTAATATTTCTTCAGTATCTGGAACTGTAACTACAGCTTATACTACTCTTACTATAGGGGAACTTGTAAGTTTAATTTTTCTATATTTTTTTTATATAAAAAATAAATTGAAATTTAAATTTAGCTATAATGAATCTGAGGATAGTCTACAGCTTCTCTTTAACGTACTTATAGTATCTTTGCCCTTATGCTTAAACGGTTTTTTAACTACGGGTTTATATACATTATCAACCCTTATAATACCAAGAAGGTTACTAAGTGCTGGAATTAATTACAGAGAAGCTTTATCATTGATGGGAAAATTTTCAAACATGGCCTTGTCTATTCCTTTATTCCCTTCAATAATATTAACCTCTATTTGTACTATATTAATACCTGACTTATCTGAGAGTATGAGTAAAGGTAACTACTTTTCTATGGAAAATAGAATAGAAAAAATTATAAAAATAGCCCTAATATTAAGTTTAAGCACCTTATGCGTTTGTGCTGCTATACCTAATGAATTAGGTTTCATGTTTTTTAATAGAAAAGACCTAGGAAATTATATAAAGTTTTTATCCTTTTCTACTCCCTTTGTATATGTTTCTATTATAAGCTATGCTATATTAAACGGTATAGGGAAGCAGAAAATACTTTTAAAAAACTCAATAATTGTAGCTGTAGAGGATTTGATACTTTTATATATGCTAACAGGTTTGTCTTTTATAAATATATACGGCTATGGTATAACCTTAATAATAACCTCTATAACCTCTATAGTACTAAACTTTGAAGAAATAAAAAAACATTGTTTTATAAAAATAGACCTACATGAAAAATTCATATATGCTTTATGCACAATTTTAGTATATCTTATATTAAATCTATTAAATAATATAATATCATTACAAAATATTTATATAAGAAATATTTTAATAATACTTTCTGGATTCTTCTTAATGTTTATCCTTATAAATATTACAAATAAAAAACATTAGATTAGCAAGAAAACTCCTTGCCAATCTAATGTTTTTTATCTTATTCTTTTTCTAACAAACTTAGGTATAAACTTTATTAATTTAGAAGGCATTCTATCTAAATCTTTTTTTCTTATGCCACCTATTAATATCAATGAATAAGCATATATAAATACTCCTAGTATTACAGCTGCCAAAGTTCCAATTGCATTAGCTATATAAACTCTTTTAAGTAAAAACTCTATAAAATAACTAACTAAATTATGAAAAGGCACTATTATAAATCCCATTATTTGTGCAGCTATAAAGGGCTTTATCGCAGGAGTTATGATATTAAATTTAACCTTTAAAGATTTTTTAATCATTCTATGATTTAATATAATAGGTACCAAAA
>Ga0129306_1003250_pt1 | contig 12502 bp, 11 predicted proteins | sample P827metagenome_FD_94438 | JGI IMG/M metagenome (GOLD analysis project Ga0129306, IMG submission 94438) | Capybara group fecal microbial communities from Wisconsin, USA - P827 metagenome | ecosystem: Host-associated > Mammals > Digestive system > Large intestine > Fecal | place: USA: Wisconsin...
AAAAAGGCCAGATTATCCTTGTCATACAGCGGGCGTTCCTTGACATCGATTCGGGGAGCGTCGCCATGCGAGACGATAACGTTCACACCGGATGAGACCGGTTGTGCGCCAATACGCGCTGCGGCAATAGCTCGTTTTTTCCAGTTCATATAGACGATGTCGCCTGGAGATACTGTGTCACATTCCGTGACGGGGAGCGCGTTCAATTGTTTTAAATGAACTTCCGTTGAACGCACGATCTCACGCTCGGTTTTATTCTCGCTTAGGTATTTGAGTAATTCAGTAGAAAGAGAATTTAGTTCGGAGGTCAATGCATACCTCTTCCAACTATTACAGGGTGTTTTAGACATGTGAATCCCCTTCATTTTGGTATTTTTTCTGTATAATAGTATAACTTTAAAACTCCAAGCCGACTAGTGCTTATTTTTAATTTCAGAGACGAGAGGTAAAAATAAATGTTCATTACGATCGAAGGCATTGATGGTTCGGGCAAATCGACACTGGCGGAACTGGTTGTAGCTCTCCTCCGTAAAAACAAAAAAGAGACAATTTGGACACGCGAACCAGGAGACTGGACGCACGGGAAAGCTATCCGAAACATCCTTTTAACCGGAGAACTTAAAAGTGAGCTTGCGGAGCTGCTTTTATTTGTTGCCGATCGTTGTGAACATGTCAAAAATGTTTTGGAGCCGGCTATGGCCCAAGGACGAATCGTTGTATGCGAGCGTTATAATGACTCCACCCGCGCTTATCAGTGTTGGGGGCGTGGCATCTCACGTGACAAATTAGAGGATCTTTTTTTATGGTGCTCGTTTCCGGAGCCAGATTTGACTTTATTGTTGGATTTGGATATCGAGGAGGCACAGCAAAGGGTCAACAAGAGAAGCGTGGAGGACCGTATTGAAAGAGAGCAGCGTAGATTTCATGAGCGTGTTGCTGAGGGTTTTCAAGAACTGGCAAAAGAGTATCCTCAACGGATCATCCGGCTCGATGCGCACAAATCGCCCTCAGAGCTCGTTGATGAAGTAGCTTTTCTTTTTCGAGGCCGTAGTTTAATATGAGCCAGGTGACCGATGTTCTAGAACACAATGCTCATTGGCAGCAGCTTATCAAGACATTTTCAGGCGGGGTCATTCCTGGAGCTTTAGGTATAGAAACACGAGCGATATGGCAGGAGGATATTGTTTTCGAGCTGGCGAAGCATATCCTTTGCGATAGTGGCAATAACTGTGGACAATGCCGATCGTGTCGGTCGTGGGTAGACAGAACGCATCCGGATTTCCTAGCGGCTGGAGAACCTGATTCCCCTGCCTCTGTCGATGATTGTCGACATGCATCTTCTGATTTGACAATGGCGCCAGTCATTGCTAAGAATCGTCTCCTGGTTTTTTACGCGCCGGAAAAGATGAGTCCGGGAGCTGTAAACAGTCTTCTCAAAATCACCGAAGAACCGCCGCCTCACGGTCATATACTTTATATGATGAGCAAATCAAATATCCTTCCGACTTTGAGAAGTCGTTTGTGGATGTTATCATTTCTCTTGGAGGAAAGCATAGCGCCGATTGAGCCTCCTGCAGGACGAAATGGTTGGCTCAATTGGCTTCGTAATAATGAAAAAAAAGAGGCTAAAGACTGGTACGAAACGGCTTTAGCATATGCAATATGGCTTAACCAACACGCTGAAACAGAAAAGGCCGCGTTATTGCAGCAACTTGCAGAAACTGCTCTGACAACACACTTGTCGACCTCGATGTGGTCAGATATCCTGTTTCTTCTTCTGAGAGGGGAGTATCCATTTGAGCATGTATTTAACGATTTTCGGCAAGCCCCGTTACCTGGGGCTTGTGGTGACCGGGGAGGGGCTCGACTTTGAAAAGGGCGAGCAAATTCTCGTTGAAAGCTCGCGCGGCGTAGAGATCGCAGTAGTCGCTGGTGAGATCACAGAAAGGCAGGAAAGTCTTTATCGATCTATCGATAATAAACAGGAAGGGCAAACTAGTAGTGAAGCTGGATTGCAAAATGTTATTTTTCTGAACCGAATCAGTGATGCTGATCTGACTGTTGAGAAACAGAATCGTCAATCTGAAGATAACGCCCTTGTTGTGGCGCGACAGGTGCTGAGTCGTCATGCCTTGGATATGAAGTTGGTTGACGTTGAGTATATGCATGACCGGAAGAAATTATTCCTGTATTTTACATCAGAGCAGCGTGTGGATTTTCGTGCCTATGTCCGTGACCTTGCCCGTGAATTCAGAACACGTATCGAACTGCGTCAAATCGGTGTCAGGGACGAATCTAAAGTAGTCAAGGGGCTTGGCGCTTGCGGACGCGTCTGTTGCTGCAGTTATTGGCTGCAAAAGTTCATGCCCATTGGAATCAAAATGGTAAAAGAACAGAATTTAGCGCTCAATCCTACTAAAATATCCGGGCTTTGTGGACGTTTGATGTGCTGTATGAGTTTTGAGCAGGATAATTACCGCAATTTGTGGAAAAAACTTCCTTCTCATGGTTCAAAAATCAAGACTGAGCAGGGGACATGGATTTTAACGGGGGTAGATCTTGCTACAAAATCATGTACATTGCATGGACCAAATGGCATTATCTCTGTGCCTGTGGAGCGGTTTTCACAATTTAAAGAGGCAATCGTTGCCGGAAAAGAATGGCAAAGCCTATCAGTCACAGATTATGACCGTGAGGGGGGGCAAGATGTTCGACTCGACGAACCGTCGTGTTCATTGACTAAAAACGATAAGTTTGAACAATGTAAAAATTGCAGTTGTATGTTACACGATATTCATAAAAAAACAGAAGATAATTCCCTATTTTCAGATCAACAACAGTCGGATAGAGATCAGAAGCGCAACCGGAATGGGAAAAAACGTCGTTTAGTTGTTCCCCCAAAAAGAAAATTAAGCTCTAGCGTCGGACCTGATAAAAACGCTGCTGAGGGTGGTGTTTCTCAGAAGCATAACAAATAACTTGCCCGAATATTACTAGCCTATGTACCGAATAAATCCGAAGGATGGGATACGCCATGTCTATTTTTGATAAATTAAAAGAAAAACTCAACGGCGTTCGGCGCAAATGGAGCAATGCGATCGCAGGACTTTTTGGTGGCAGGATCGACGATTCCTTTTGGGAACAACTAGAGGACCTGTTGATAGCGGGTGATGTGGGGCTCGAATCGACTGAGTCCTTAGTTCTAGAGATGAAAGAGTACTACGAAAATCACCATTGCGACGGAAACGAGCTTCTTGATTATTTCCAAAAAATTATTAGTTCCAGACTGATGTCGGTTCCTAATATGGGGATGCCTCTACGAATTTATGAAGGACGGCTTACTGTTATTATAATGGTGGGGGTGAATGGAAGCGGCAAAACGACGACAACAGGAAAGCTTGCATTGCTCTATAAAAACGATGGCAAAAACGTTATCATCGCAGCTGCTGATACTTTCCGAGCAGCAGCGGTTGAACAACTTCAAGTATGGGGGGAACGAGTCGGGATCCGTGTCATCGCTCAAAGGCAGGGAAGCGATTCAGCTGCGGTCGTTTTTGATGCTATCAGCGCTGCTAAGGCTTCAAAGGCTGATATTCTTATAGTCGATACCGCTGGTCGTCTCCAATCCAAACACAACCTTATGGAAGAATTGGGTAAGGTTTACCGGATAGTTGAGCGTGAGGTCGGTCGAGAGAATATCGAGAGTATTATTGTTCTTGACTCTGTTATTGGTCAGAATGCCTACCGGCAAGCAGAATTGTTCAACGAAGTTGCTAGTTTGACGGGAGTTATCATGGCGAAATATGACAATACGGCAAAAGGCGGGATCATTTTGTCTATTGCAGATAAACTTAAATTACCGATCCGTTATGTTGGACTTGGCGAAAGTGCCGAAGATTTGCAGCTTTTTAATGCGGAAGAATTCGTGAAGGCGCTTTTCGGCAGTGATGAAAGGCGATAAGAGGGAGGCCTTTAAAAGTTATGATTGCGCGCTACGAAACAAAAGAAATGAAAGAGATCTGGTCGCTTGAGAATCAATATCGCAGCTGGGAGATTGTTGAGCTTGCAGTGTGTCACGCTTGGGCAAAAGAAGGTGTAATTCCGTCTGATGCAATGAAAATCATCGACGAGAAAAGTGGTTTTGACCCTGAAGAGATCCTGAAAGTCGAAGCTGAAGTTCATCATGATATGATTGCTTTTGATACTAATATGGCTGATCATGTCGGTCCTGAAGGTCGCTATATCCATCTCGGGCTGACGAGCAGTGATGTGGAGGACACAGCAAGCGCACTTCGTATTAAGCAGTCTTTGCAGATAATCATTTCCGAGTTAGATATCTTTATGGCGCATGTCATGGAGCAGGCGCAGAAATATAAATATACTCCGTCTGTTGCCCGTAGCCACGGCGTGCATGCCGAACCGATCACGTTTGGACTCAAGATACTCAATTGGTATTCTGAGCTTATGCGTGATAAGCGCCGCCTTGAGCTGGCGCTGGAAGAAATATCTTATGGAAAGATTTCCGGTGCGGTAGGGACATATGCACATTGTCCTCCATATATTGAAGCATCGGTCTGTGAAGAACTGGGATTAAAGCCTGATCCTGTTTCTACTCAGATCATCCAGAGAGATCGGCACGCTGTAGTCATGTTTGCTTTGGCGAGTCTTGGAGAGGCTATGGAGCGCATTGCGACGGAAATCCGTCATCTACAGCGTACAGAAGTTCGAGAAGCTCTTGAGCCGTTTGGAAAAAAACAAAAGGGCTCTTCAGCTATGCCTCATAAACGTAATCCCATTCAATGTGAAAAAATCTGCGGTTTAGCTCGTATGCTCCGCTCATATACGTTAGTAGCCCAAGAGAACGTTGCCCTTTGGCATGAACGAGATATCAGCCATTCAAGCACAGAACGCATTATCTGGCCTGACAGTTTTAATCTTTGCCATTACATGATTAGGACGCTTGATAAAGTTGTCTATGGCCTTGATGTATCAACAGAAAAATTAAAAGAGAACCTTGAAATTACAGGTGGACTCGTATATAGTCAAAGAGTGTTGCTCGAACTTGTCGAAAAGTTCAATATGAAGCGAGAGGATGCGTATTTGGCCGTACAAAGAAATGCAATGAAAACTTGGGCAGGAGAAGGACACTTCCTTGATCTTCTCTGTGCAGATGAGCTGATCAAGGGAAAGATTGACAGAGATAAACTTGCTCAACTTTTCACGAATGACTATTACTTCAGATTTGTTGATGAGATTTTTGCTCGTTTTCAGTAGGCATTAATGAGGAGAAATTTTTATTTAAGGAGGCATTCCTGATGGAAAGTTTGTTTAGCAACATTCGTTTACCGGATCGGAATTTGGCTCTTGAGTTTTGTCGAGGAACAGAAGCTGCCGCTATGGCTGCCGGCCGTCTGATGGGACGCGGTGACAAGAATGCAGCTGACGGTGCCGCTGTTAATGCAATGCGCTACATGCTTAATACCGTAGATATGGATGGCGTGGTTGTTATTGGCGAGGGAGAGAAAGACGAAGCACCTATGCTTTTTAACGGTGAACACCTCGGAACTGGCGGGCATACGTCTGTGGATATCGCTGTTGACCCGATTGACGGAACGCGTTTGACTGCATATGGTGCCAGTGGTGCTATCAGCGTTGTTGCTGTTGCTCCTCGAGGTTCTATGTTCAATCCTAAAACAGTTTTTTACATGAATAAATTAGTCGTTGGGCCTGAATGCAAGGACGTCATCGATATCAATGCTTCTGTTGCCGAAAACATTAAAAGAGTTGCCGATGCTCGTCATAAATCTGTCGGAGACGTTACTGTCGTCGTTCTTGATCGGCCTCGTCACGAAAATCTCATTTCTGAGATTCGTGCCGCGGGCGCACGTATCAAGATGATCATGGATGGTGATATTGCAGGCGCGCTGTTGACGTGCAAGCTAGAGCGCGGCGCGGATATGTTGATGGGAATTGGCGGCACCCCCGAAGCCGTTATCACCGCTTGCGCAATCAAGGCTATGGGTGGAAACATGCAAGGCAAACTTTGGGCCAAGGATGATGAACAACTCCGCAAAGGAGTTGAAGCCGGAATGGACTTTGACAAGGTCCTCACAATCAACGACTTGGTTGCCAGCGACGACGTTTTCTTTGCTGCAACAGGCATCACTGACGGAGATTTCTTAAAAGGCGTTCGTTACGAAGGTGCCCGTATTTATACAAGTTCGATGGTTATGCGTTCAAAGAGCGGAACGGTCAGATATATTGATGCAGTCCACAGCCTCCATAAACTTGACGCTATCTCTGGTATCGACTATAAGGGATAATACTATATCAAATAACGCCGTCGTGTCCTCGGATACGGCGGCGTTTTGTTATGAAAAAGAAGAAAAAAATTGACAATTACAAATTTGACGTTAAAATTGCCTGAGTTGAGGTGATGAATCAGAATTTTTTGCCGCTAAAATGCCACTATGAAACTGAAAGGCATCGCAAATTTGGGGTTAGCCTTCATGAAATCAGTGTGAATATGGATTCAGAAAGGATGGAAGCCGTGTTGAGAGTTTTGAGCCCGATGGAACAATCATATCTCACATTAGATGCTCAAGCATTGATATATAAATACAGAAGTCAGAAATGGCTTTCGCCGCGTCAGTTGGAGGAGTTGATCACCGAGGTTGTGACGATTGCGCGTATGCGCCAGGTCCCTTCGGATGGGAAGCTTGTCGATGCTATTTTGCATAACATGGGCGATATCCCCGACAGCGACGTCTTTATCAATGCAGACGATCCTAATGACGAGCAAAAGCATTTGCTGAATTAACAGTTACGAAAGGAATTTTAATGCCACTTCAAACGACTAAAAAAACTTCGCGCTTGGTCAAAAGTGCTTCTAGAAAAAAGGAAGAAGCAAAAAAAACTGCTAAAGAAAAGCGTGCTCTAAATAAAGCTGCTGAAATAACGGCAGTTAAAAAGACGACAGCAAAACGTTCAACGAGAAAAGCTATTTCTGTAAATTCTTCGGCGAAGAAAACAGTTTCTACGGGAAAAACACTTGTTGTTGTTGAATCGCCAACCAAGGCTAAAACTCTGACGAAGATTTTGGGTTCACGATATATTGTCAAAGCCAGTGTAGGTCATATAGTCGATTTGCCCAAAAGCCGTCTGGCGATCGATATAGAAGATCATTTTAGACCGGAATATATTCTCGTCAAAGGTAAAGCTGCTATTAAAAAGGAACTGCAGACTGCGGCCGCGACCGCTAAAAAAGTTTTACTGGCTGCCGACCCTGACCGGGAGGGTGAAGCAATTGCCTGGCATGTTGCCCAGTTGCTTGGAGTTGTTCCCTCCGATAATTGTCGAATCCGTTTCCATGAGATCACGTCGGATGCCGTTAAGTCGGCAGTCAAGGCTCCCGCGCCGATCGATATGGACCGAGTCGATGCCCAGCAGGCACGCAGAGTACTTGACAGGCTTGTGGGATATACACTAAGCCCACTTTTGTGGAAAAAAATCCGCAGGGGCCTTTCTGCCGGTCGCGTACAATCAGTCGCATTATCTATACTTTGTGAACGGGAAAAGCTGATTGAAAACTTTGTTCCTCAGGATTACTGGGACATTTTTGTTGATGCTTCGTCTTCGGATGGTCGAAAATATCGCCTTCACGTTGAAAAAGAAAAAGATAAGAGTTTGATGGTTGAAGGCAAAACGCTTGGTATCGATTCACTTGCCAAGGTCAGACAAATAGATAATGCGCTGAAAAATCAGGATCTCCTTGTTACAAATTTTAATGTAAAAGAAAACGTCAGAAAACAGCCAGCTCCTTTCAAAACAAGTACATTACAGCAACTTGCCGCAAGCAAACTTGGCTTTTCCCCGAGAAAAACAATGAGTGTTGCGCAAAGTCTATTTGAGGGCGTTTCAATTCCCGGCAACGGTACTGTCGGCTTGATTACATATATGCGTACTGATAGCCTGCGTATGGCTCCTGAGGCAATATCACAGGTGCGCGCTCTTATTCAAAAAATGTGGGGTGACAAATATCTTCCTGCCAGGGAGCTCGTATATCAGGCAGGAGCAAACGCTCAGGATGCTCACGAGGCAATTCGGCCAACAAACTTTGCATTGATGCCGCTCTCATTAAAAGATTCTCTTACTGGGGACCAATTTAAGCTCTATGATCTAATTTGGAGAAGAAGCGTCGCATCGCAGATGTCCGCGGCAGTCGTCGATCTGGCTAACTTAGAATGCCGGTGTGGAGATTATGGTCTGCGTGCGCAGGGTGTTGCTGTAAAATTTGATGGATGGGGGGCTGTATGGGAGCTGGAGGTAAAGAACTCTTTGATTCCACCCGCCTCAAAAGATGAGATACTGAATTGTGATAATATTTCAGTAGAAAAACTTCAAACAAAGCCTCCGGCACGCTTTACCGAATCCACGTTGATCAAAACGCTTGAAGACGATGGGATAGGTCGTCCTTCAACCTACGCGACTATTGTCGAAACTCTCTATGATCGTTCTTATGTTCTGCGCGAAGAAGGGCGTAAACTCAAACCGACTGAATTAGGACAGACAGTTAATAAATTCTTGCTGGAGCACTTTGATGAGAGATCCTTATCTCCGATTGTAAATGTCGGTTTTACATCATCTATGGAAAACTCGCTTGACGCAGTCGAATCCGGTCAAAAGGATTGGGTAGAGCTTGTCGCGCAGTTTTGGAAACCTTTTACAGAAGCGATTGCAGAAGCTGAAAAAGCACCTGCTTTACTGCCACCTGCGCCTGAAAAAACAGGCGAAAGTTGCCCATTGTGCGGCAAGCCGCTTATAAAAAGGCGCAGTCGCTTTGGTGAATTTATCGGTTGCAGCGGTTTTCCCGAGTGTCACTATATCCAACCTGTGCATAAAAAAATCGGTGTTCCATGTCCAAAATGCGGCGAAGAGCACGGAGGAGAGGTCGTTCAAAGAAAAAGTAAAAAAGGGCGCACATTCTTTGGTTGTTCTCGTTATCCAGACTGCGATTTTGTGACTTGGAACAAACCTGCTGCTGAAAAATGTCCCGTGTGCGGAGACTTCATGGAGTACATTGGCAGATCAAAAACTCCCGTTTGCAAAAAATGCGGACATAAGGGGGAATCGTAATTGTCTGATGTGACAATCATCGGCGGTGGTTTAGCAGGTTCAGAGGCGGCTTGGCAGCTGCTTAAGCGTGGGTTCTCCGTAAAAATGGTGGAAATGCGGCCGAGCGTAAAAAGTCCGGCTCATGTTACCGAAAAATTGGCTGAGCTTGTATGCAGCAATTCGCTCGGTTCTGACGCGTCTGATTCTGCTGCCGGTCTTTTAAAAGAAGAACTGCGATCTCTCGACAGTTTGATCATGAAATCTGCCGACGTGAATTCAGTCCCTGCTGGTAAAGCCCTTGCTGTAGACCGTGAAAATTTTTCAGAATTCATTACTGCTCGTTTATTAGAACAGTCGAACTTTACATTGGTACGTGATGAATGTACAAGTATTCCAAGTACTCCCTGCATCCTGGCAACAGGTCCTTTGACTTCGCCTGACTTAGCAGGTGAGCTGCAAAAACTCCTAGGTGGAAAATATCTTTATTTTTATGACGCAGTAGCGCCTGTCATAGAGATTGAGTCAGTCGATATGAGCGTCGCTTACCGTAAGGACCGTTATGCAGACAGCCCAGGCGGGGATTACATCAACTGCCCGATGGATTCAAAGCAGTATTATGATTTTTACGAAGCTCTTGTTTCAGCTGAGCGAGCACCTCTTCATGATTTTGAAGGCGAAGCAAAGTATTTTGAAGGTTGCATGCCAGTAGAGGTAATTGCCTCGCGCGGTCGCGATACCCTTCGCTTTGGTCCACTGCGCCCCGTCGGCCTCAATGATCCTCGCACCGGAAAGCGCCCTTACGCAGTCGTGCAGATTCGACAGGATAATAAAGACGGTACGCTCTACAATATAGTCGGTTTCCAGACAAATCTGCGTTGGAGTGAACAGAAAAGGGTCTTTCGCATGATACCCGGACTACAGAACGCGGAGTTTGTTCGTATGGGTGTCATGCACAGAAATATTTATGTTGATGCGCCACGAACACTCGACGGTTTTTTACGTCCGATTGGTACGGAGAAATTATTTCTTGCAGGACAGCTGACGGGTGTCGAAGGGTATATCGAAAGCACAGCGATGGGGGCTGCGGCCGCGATTTTTATGAAATCTATATTAAGAAATGAACCGCTTGTACAGTGGCCTATACAGACCGCAATCGGAGCTTTGTTGAATCGATTGAGGGATGGTACGAATCCCAAATTTAATCCGACGAATGCAAACATGGGGATATTTCCTCAGTTAGAGGAGAAAATAAAAAGTCGTTCTGAGCGGAATCAAAAAATTATTATCCGTGGACGTGAAACCTTTCAGACGTTTGTGAACGAGAATCCGAATCTTTTTGAATAGAATCTTTATTTACATGATAAAGCGTACAATTCTTTGCTTTATCGGGATATGTGTTTGGCTGTTCAAATAGAATCCCATTTATAGCGTAAGCTAATAAGTCTTTCTTGCTCAGCTCTAAGAATGTGAGGAAGTGTAAACTGTGCCCGAACAAACACTCAGCAGTTATATCGATTTATTCCTAAATTATCTAAAAAATAATAAAAGCTGCTCAGATAATACTGTAACGAACTACGCAGTCGACTTGGCGCAGTATGCCAATTTCATCGAATCTCAGGGGCTTGACGTAAATACCATCACAACCGCAGCCATTCGTGCATACCTTCGCTCACTCTCTGGCTATGGATATGCGAGTTCTTCAATAGCTCGAAAACTCTCTGCAATCAAGACATTTGAACTCTTTCTTTTGGCGCGCCACGAAATCAAGTCAGACCCGGCTGCAAATGTCCGCAGTCCGAGGATCCCAGAACGACTTCCCCGCGCAATTTCAAGAGAGGCGATGGAGCGACTTATTGAAGAAGCATGGAAAATCCCCCCCTGCCAAAGAAACGGAACGCTCCTCGAAGTGATGTATGGCTGCGGACTTCGCGTCGCAGAGCTTGTATCGCTTAAATGGAAAGATATCGATCTGGATGAAAGATGGATCAGAGTGATCGGTAAAGGCGATAAAGAACGGCTCGTCCCCTTTGGCCGACTAGCTCAGGAAGCGTTGCGCACGTGGCGCTCTCTGTGTTCAGCCGATGAAGAATTCGTATTTCCCGGTAAGGAGCAAAACAGCATAACAGTTCGCACAGTACATCGACTTGTTGTTCAAGCAGCTTTGCAAGCTGGATTGGATAATGTAACGCCACACTCCATAAGACATAGTTTTGCAACTCATATGTTAGAGGGCGGAGCGTCTCTCAATGTACTGCAAGGATTGTTGGGACATGAAAGTCTGCTGACCACGCAAAGATATTTGAAGATTACACCGGGACATCTAAGAGACAGTTACATGTCGGCTCATCCAAGAGCCGGCGAGGAGGAATAAGATGCTGCAAGATTACATTATTCACGGAACGACCATTGTCTGCGTTCGAAAGGACGGACACGTCGCAATGGGCGGTGATGGTCAGATGACGTTGGGAAATCAAATCATCAAATCCGGAACTCGAAAGGTGCGAAAGCTTTACAATGAGAGTGTTCTTGTAGGATTTGCTGGCGCTACGGCGGATGCGATGACATTGATGGAACTTTTTGAAAAAAAACTTTCAGAATACAGCGGTAATCTCTTACGTTCCGCGATCGAATTAGCAAAAACTTGGCGCACTGACAGGATGTTGCAAAAACTTGAAGCAATGCTGCTGGTTGCTGACAAGGAACATACGATCCTTCTCTCTGGCGTGGGCGATGTGATCGAACCTGAAAATAATGTTGCTTCTATTGGCTCAGGTTCTGGATTTGCACTAGCTGCGGCACGCGCTTATCTTGATGTTTCTTCGCTTTCTGCAGAAGAGATTGTGCGACGTTCTTTAACTATAGCTTCGGATATTTGCATCTATACTGATAACGTTTTGACTATAGAGGTGTTGTGATGCTTTCAGAAAAGATGAAGAATCTCGTTCCTTCTGCAGTAGTCCAATATCTTGATCGATATATTGTGGGCCAGCAAAAGGCGAAAAAAGCTGTTGCTATTGCTTTGCGTAATCGTTTACGTCGATTAAAACTTCCGGCTGAACTAGCCAAGGAAATCTCTCCTAAAAATATCTTGATGGTGGGCCCCACGGGAGTTGGCAAAACCGAAATTGCTCGGCGCCTCGCGGAACTCGTCAACGCGCCTTTTGTAAAGGTTGAGGCAACAAAATTTACTGAAGTTGGGTACGTTGGCCGTGATGTCGAATCGATGATTCGTGATCTCGTTGAAAATTCTGTCCAAATGGTCAAGTCACGTATGCTGGAAGATGTTCAGGGGCCTGCATTGGAACATGCGTACGACCGCTTGATCGATTATCTTTTGCCTGTCAGAAAAAACAATGATTCATCTGGTATTCCAACACTGTTGAATTTT
>Ga0129306_1003251_pt1 | contig 12501 bp, 8 predicted proteins | sample P827metagenome_FD_94438 | JGI IMG/M metagenome (GOLD analysis project Ga0129306, IMG submission 94438) | Capybara group fecal microbial communities from Wisconsin, USA - P827 metagenome | ecosystem: Host-associated > Mammals > Digestive system > Large intestine > Fecal | place: USA: Wisconsin...
CCTTTTGTCCCTGGGCTAGGAAAAGCCCTTTGCGAATGGAAGCCCGACGTCATCCACTGCCACGCCATGGCCCGCATCGCGGAGCTTTGCCTTCGAACCGCCCAAAAACTTGCAACCCCCAACTCCCAGCTCTCAACTAAAACAGTCATCTCCCTGCATGGCGGCGGGGCGAACGTTCCGGGCGAGGAGGCGAAGAGCCTAAGGGCTCCGACGCGCGGGAGGCTTCCGTGGGGGAAGGCGATCGACATCCTAATGGGCTGGACGCGCCGCGTTCCGGAGGACTTCGGCGGCATAGTCTGCGTAGGCGAGGAAGAAGCCGACAAGTACCGCGGTAGGCACAGGCACGTGATGTATCTTCCCAATGGGGTGGACTGTCGCCTTTTTGACGGAATGGTGCGAGAGTCTCGAGAGGCGCGAGGGACGCGAGAGCTTGGCCATGCGCCAAAAGCCACGCTCTCCCTCCTTTGCGTAGCGCGCATCGACAGGCAGAAGAACCAAATGATGCTCGTGGAGTGGCTGGCGCGAAATCCTGGCGCGACGGTCCGGCTTGTGGGACCGGTTACGCAGCCCGACTACCGCGCGGAGCTGGAGGCGCGCGCGGCGGAGCTGGGCGTTGCGGACAGGCTGTCGTTTGCCGGGGCGCTGAAGCCCGCGAGCGAGGAGCTTCTGCGGGAGTATGCGAACGCCGACGTGTTCGTGCTGCCGAGCAGGCACGAGCCGTTCGGGATTGTCGTTCTCGAGGCTTGGGCGGCGGGGCTTCCGGTTGTGGCGAGCGACATCGGCGGACTTGGAAAGCTCTGCGCGGCACATCCTGGGGCGGCGCAGACGTTTCCTCCGGGCGATATAGATGCGCTTGACGACGCCCTGCGGCGCGTCGGAAGCGACGCGGCGCTTCGCGAGCGTCTGTCCGCTGCGGGACGAGCCGCGGCGGCCGAATACGACTGGCGAAAACTTGCCGTCCGCCTGGTTGATTTTTACGCCGAAATATGATTAAATATATATACATTAAATGCAGGACGAAGAACTTACAGAAGAAGAGCGCGCCAGATTGCGCGGTCTTATAGTATTTCAGAAGTTAGTGCTGGGCATCGCCCTGCGCTGGTGTTGGCTTTTTGTCGTCGTTTTTCTCGCTGTTCTTGCGCTTTTTTCGGCATTTCTTTGGATGCGCGGGTCAAAAAGCGTGAACCGGTACGAAGCAAAGACGCGCCTTATGTATTCGCCCAAAAAGGTGTCGCGCGTTGATCCGATAGGCGATAAACAGCTAATGACTATCCTCGAGCGCGGCTCTCTCAAGCGCCGTGTGCTTGATTACGTTGACATGGATATGCAGGAACGCATGTGCCTGACCGTTGACATGAAGATTGAGCAGGGCAGGCGCCAGGGCAATCTGTTCACGCTTACGGCCGCGTCTAAGACGAGAAAGGGCGCTTACGCAAAGGTGAATGCCTACGCCGACATTTTGATCGACGAATATGTCTCGTATCGCTCGAAGGACCTGGAGACGTGGAGGGATTCGCTTGAGGTCAGGCGCAAAAATCTGATGGAGCAGATTTCCGACATAGACGCCGAGGAGGCTGCGTTCAAAACGACTACGGGTGCGCTATCTCCGAAGGAGTCGCTTCTTGCCTTGAATGCGCTCATCTCCGACCAGAGGAAGAACAACTCCGCGCTTGGTGTTGAGGCCGCAAACGAGGAGCTGAAGAAGCATAAGCTTGAAGACATTGTCGGCGATGTCGGGGCGACGGTCCTGGCTAACGCGGCGACGATACGCAAAAAAGCCGCCGCGATAGCGTCGATAGACGCCGAGCTTGTGCAGCTGCGCGAGAAGTACACCGACCTGAATCCCAAGGTGGCGGGGAAGCTGCAGGAGCGGAACGAAAAAGTTTTGGAATTTGAGGATTTCCTGAAGTCCAAGGGAGTGGAAGGCGTCGAGCTCGACAAGATAGACCAGATTGAGAAGGCGGCCGGGGAGTTCGCGGACTGCGTCACTCGGCTTGAGGTGGTGGAGCAGAAGCGTGCGGCGCTCGCCAAGGAAATTGCCGACAACGAAAAGCGCGCGTCTGAGCTTGCGAAGATCGTGATGGACTACGAACGTATAGAGGTCAGGCGTGCGGATCTCACCACCGCCGTGAGGGATGTCGATGATCAGCTCAGCGGCATTTCATATGCGATTGGCGCGTTAAGGAACGATCTGAGGCAGATAGAGCGTTCCAACGGCGCGGACGACAACGGTCCGTTCGGATCCAAAAAGGCCATATTCGCCTTTGGCGGCGCATTTGTCGTCGCGGGCGGAATGCTGTTCGTGATTATTGTGCTGGAGCTTCTCTTCGGCAAGGTCCGGGACGGACGCGAGATTGCGATCTACGACGGGATATCTTATCTTGGCTCGATACCGAAGTCCGGTTCGATGCCGGAGGACGAAGCACGCGAGGCTATGGGAGTGGTGTCTCTCAAGACGCTGCTTGCCGTGAAAGAAGCCAAGACGATATTCGCGTGCAGGCTTCCTGGCTCGGAGTCGAACATGACTTTTGCGGAGACGATGGATTTCACAGCCACGATGTCCGGCGCGAGCTGCTTCCTCCTCGACATAGTCGCTCAGCCCAACTTCACTCCGCCGGAAGGCGCGGAGGAGATGATCGGCGTGGTCCGAAACGGGCAGCGCGGATGGTTCCCTGCGGTGAACCGCTTCGCGCTTGCGCCGACCGAGCTGCAGATGCTCAAGGCGGACATCGCGTCGCTCGTCGAGTCGTTCGACAACATCTTCATTCGCATCGAAGGGGTGGTGCGCGTCGGAGGGACGTTCTTCGACCAGCTGCTGGAGCTTTCGGACGCGGTGCTGCTCATGGTCGGCGCAGGCTCTACTCCGCGCAGTTCCTTCGCGTTTGCCCGTCGCCACCTCAAGTCGTCCGGTAAGCTCGTGATGGCGATTGCTGCCGGAGCGAGCGCAAAGAGGGTCCGAAAGGACATGGAGGTGCTGACATGAGGATTCCCGCAATCTTCTGCGTAGCCGCTGTAGCACTGATTGGATGCTACACCGACAGGATGACATCCAACTACAACGACGTTTTCGAGGTCACCAACACGGACGACGACAGTGCAGTCATAGACGAAAGCGGCCGCACTGCGGAGGACGAGGCTCGCATACGAAAACGCCTTATGGAGCTTGAGATGGAGGAGGAGCCTGCCTACCACATGAACGCCGGCGACCAGGTTGAGATACGCGTCTACGACCATCCGGACCTCGGTATGACGACGCGGATAGGTCCTGACGGAATGGTCGGCATGGCCTTCATGGGGCAGGTGAAGCTCAGCGGGCAGACGATAGCACAGGGGGCGGAGTGCATTCGCGAGGGGCTCGCCCCGTATGTGAAGAACCCTGTCGTAAGCATAACTGTGCTCGACGTTCAGAGCGAGACGGCGACAATCGCCGGCGCATGCGCGAAGCCAGGCGTGTACAATGTCTCAAATTCCACTAGACTTGCTGATTTGTATGCCATGGCGGGCTCGAGCGACGAGCGACTCTTTAATGGTGTGGATGTTGATGTCGCAGACCTTGAGCATTCGATTTTCGTCAGGAAGGGCGAACTTCTTCCGGTGGACTTTATCAAGGCAATCAACAATGGGGATGTGCTACACAACATCCGTGTCCGCAAGGGCGACTACGTGTTCATCGCCCAGCGAATGGAGTCGTCGGTCATCATTTGCGGCGAGATCAAGAATCCGCACAAGCGCCTGTTTGAGGCCGGAATGGGTCTCATAGAGGCACTTACATCAGCCGGATGGATGCTGGATAACCATTGGAGCCACGTTATTATCATAAGGGACGGTCTTTCGCATCCAAAACTCTACAAGGTGGATGTTGATGGCATTCTCGCTGGAAAGTGTCGCAATATCCCCCTTAAGGCAGGCGATATAATCTATGTGCCGAAAGACAACATATCGGAGTATAATGTATTTGTGAAGAAGCTGATGCCCACAGTCCAGCTCTTCAACCTGATGACATCACGTTTCTCGTCCATAAACATCTCGGAATGACTGAGGCATGAAATACGCCGTCTTTGCCTTGGCTGCGATTGGCACGATCCCTCTCGCGATCGTGCTGAGCGTCAATCGCAGGTGGGTGCAGTATACTTTTTTGGGCATGGTCGTCGCGATGTGTTTCTATCAGCAAACGGCGATAAACTTTTTTTCCAATGAGTTCTATCATGGTTCTGCGCGCGGAATGGAGGTGAGCCTCATCTATCTCCTTGCCTTGGCGATTCTTGTGGCTCTTGCAATCGCAGGAAAGGCTAAGGGGTGTTTCTCTGATGGTGGTGTTAAGCTGTATGTAGTATATTTTCTGCTTTGCATGCCGAGTCTCGCTGTGGCCGATGACCTGCTCATTTCCTGGCTTGAGATATGGAAGATGCTGATGTTGCTTCTTTTCTATTCAGCCGTCAGGTGTTATCTCAGGGCGACTGATGATGTCAAGTCTGTTGTAAAGGCGTTGGCCATTTTTACGATAATGAACGCGCTTTTCACGGCAAAAGCCCATTATTCCGGAGTATACCAGCCTGGGGGGGTATTTCCACACCGGAATGGAATGGCGATGGGCATGTTGCTTCTTGGTCCTATTTTCTTTGCCGGGTATATCTCTTATGGCCTTTTTTCGCGGCGTGGTCGGCTTTGTGCGGCAGCTTTCGTCGGTGCGATAATATCGACATTCTGGAGCTATTCCCGCGGGGCTATAGCTATGGTGCCAGTTGCATATGGAATGACTGCTCTGGCCATGATGTTTGAAAGAAAGGGCACTGTCAGGAAGTTTGGCCGCATGTTGCCGCTTGCTGTGGCCGCTGTGATAGGGGTCCTTGCAATGCTTCCACGCATAATAGAGCGGTTCACCGAGGCTCCTGAAGCTTCTGGTGAAACGCGTGTTGAGTTGGCGCAGTGCGCGTACGAAATGATAAAAGATAAGCCGTGGACCGGCGTTGGCATAAACAACTGGAGCCTGAACTTGGAGCCGACACATCCTTATCAGGATAGGGCAAGCCAAATTATCGGGCGTGAACTCAATTACACAGGTATTGTTGAAACGGTCTACCTTCTTGTGTGCGCGGAATGCGGAATCCCCGCGCTGCTTGCTATGCTGGCATGGTTTGCATGGCACTGGCTGCTTTCCGCTCGCCTTTTGAAAAGATTGAGAGGAACGGAATGGTATTTTGTCGCTGCGGGGCTTCTTGGCGGGCTCACTGTCAATTACGCCCAAAGTGTTCTCGAGTGGGTGCTTCGCCAGCAGCTTAATTTAATATGCTTAATGTTCGTGTTCGCTGTTCTTTCGTACCTCCATGCAGACTGGCATCCGCCTAAGGTCACTGCGAAGGAGGAGAAGCCAGATGGTCAATCCGAACGGATTGACTGAATGCTGTCGGATTTGGTACAATGTACTTGCAATCGATAAGATTTCAACTGCGGTCATGACGGCAATAACATGAAACTCGACTTCAAGAAGAATGTGAAGCGCAACATGATGGCAAATGCTGTGTCGAGCGGCATTAGGTTGCTCTTCCCGTTTCTTAACAGAACCCTGTTTCTCTGGCTACTCGGACCGGCCTATCTTGGACTCAACGGGCTCTTCGGTTCGCTTCTTGGTGTTCTCATGCTGGCGGAGCTCGGTTTTGGAATGGCCGTCATATGTTCGATGTACAAGCCCGTCGCGGACGATGACCGAGAGCTGCTGTGCGCATATATGAAGTTCTTTCGCGGCGTTTACCGCTGGGTCGGTTCGGCAATCTTTATCGGCGGCCTGGCGCTGATGCCGTTCATAGACAAATTGGTGCATGGCTCCGTTCCGCCAGACATTAACTTGCGCGTTTTGTATTTGATACATCTCGTCAACACGGCCTCAAGCTACGGCCTGTTTGCGTACCGTGGCTCCGTCCTCGCTGCTCATCACCGCAACGACGTAGTCACAAACATCCGCTCGGGTGTCATGGTTGTCCAGTATGTTCTCGTGTTCCTGATCCTTCTCGTCACTCGCAACTATTATCACTACCTTTTTGCGACCGTCTTCTTCACGCTTCTCCAGAATGTCCTGCTCGTCAAGGCGTCGCGGCGTCTTTTCCCCGGCATTGAACCTCGCGGCGAACTGCCCCCCGAACTGCGTAGAAAGGTCGTCTCGGACGTAAAGTCGATATTTATGCACAAGGTCGGCGGAGTCATAACCAATTCGATGGACAACCTCGTTATATCCGCGTTCCTCGGACTGGTCGCTGTTGCGGCGTACGGTAACTACTACTACGTCATGACAGCAGTGTCGGGGCTAGTGGCGGTTGTGTATTCCTCCATGACGGGCGGATTCGGGAACAAGATATACACCGAGTCGAAGGATGAAAACTTCCGACTTCTCATGCGGATGAACCGACTTTCGATGATTGTGGTCGTGTTCTGCTCAGCGATGATGGCAGCTCTCTATCAACCTTTCATTGTGCTTTGGGTAAAAGGTGATGCAGCGCTCATCCGCCACGCACTTACGCCAGCGCTGATGGTGCTCTACTTTTACATCATGCAGTCCCGTCAGGTGCTGCTCGCGTTCAAGTCTGCCGCATCCCTCTGGCGTCAGGACAGATGGAAGCCGATTGTCGCAGGCGTGGTGAATCTCGGTTCGAACATTCTTTTTGTCATCTTTCTCCCCGACGCATATAAGCTCGACGGAGTCATCTTTTCGACCATAATCGGGCTGGTGCTGATACAGATTCCGTGGGAGTCGCATGTCATGTTTAGGTCATTCTTCGGAAAAACGGAAGCGCGTGTGTATTGGCGATCGTACACTGTGCTCACGTTGTGTACTTTCGTTGTTTGTGTTGTCGCGTGGCTCGTCGCGCACGCTGTTCCATTCGTCGGAATCCCCGGCATTGTTGCCAAGGGCGCGGCAGCTACCTTTGCTACCTTGCTTTGCATGGCAGCTGTTTTTAGAGGCGATGTCGCAGCCGCGATAGGCATTCTGCGCGGCGGGATAAAGAAAGGTAGGTGAACGGAGAGTATGAAATCGAGATTGCCAAAATTGACAGTGGTCGTGCCGTGCTACAACGAGGAGTCGACACTGCCTGTGTCCTATCCGTTGTTCGCCGAGGAGCTGAACCAGCTGACGGACTCTGGGCTTGTTGCCCCAGAAAGCGGCGTTCTATTCGTAGACGACGGCAGCTCTGACGCCACGTGGCGGACGATATGCGACATAGCGGCACGTGACAAGCGCTTTTCGGGTATACGACAGAGCAGGAACCGCGGGCACCAGCGCGCACTGTGGGCGGGCCTTATGGAAGCCCGCGCGCTTGGTTGCGACGCGACGATAACGATCGACTGCGACGGACAGGATGACGTCCATGCCATGACGGAGATGGTTCGCGAGTACGCAAAAGGCGCGGAAGTCGTCTATGGAGTGCGTGGCGACCGCAAGTCCGACACGTTCTTCAAACGGTTCACGGCGGAAACCTTCTACCGTCTCCAGGCGACGATGGGGGTAGAAGCCGTGTTCAACCACGCCGACTACAGGCTTCTCTCGGCGCGGGTGCTGGACGCGCTCTCCGAATTCCAGGAGACGAACCTCTACCTGCGCGGGATGATTCCGCTCGTCGGGTTTAAGTCGGCCAAGGTGTTCTACACCAGAAAAGAGCGCCTAGCCGGACAAAGCCATTATCCGTTCCTGAAGATGCTGGGGTTCGCTGCCGATGGAATAACTTCGCTTTCGATAAAGCCTATCCGGCTTATCACGCTTTTCGGCGCGCTCGTGTCGCTGCTGTCGTTCTTCATGGGCGTCTGGAGCATGGTTTCCTGGATTCGTGGCACAGTAGTCCGAGGCTGGACAAGCGAGGTTCTTTGCGTTTGCTTCCTTGGCGGCATCCAGCTTCTTTCGCTCGGTGTCATAGGCGAGTACATTGGTAAGATATACCTTGAGGTCAAGCGGCGTCCGCGCGCCATAATAAGCGACCGCACATGGCAACAGAATGAGGAGGGCAGATAATGAACATAGTAGATTGGACGACCAAGAGTTTTGATTCCCTGCGTGATAGATTCAGCGAGGAGCGCTTCTACCCGTTCCTTCTGCTTTTGCTTGTCCTTGCCGGGCTTCTGCCGCTCGCCATGCCTGGCCTTCCCAACGGCCACGATCTATACTACCATCTATCGCGCCTTCACGCAATGGACGTGAACTTCGGGCTTGGCGAGTTCCCGTCCATGATCAACCACGAAGCGCTAGCCGGCTATGGGTATGCGTCGGGGCTGTTCTATCCAGACTTCTTCTTGTACCCCGCCGTGCTCTTGATGAAGTGCGGTCTGGGGATTGTAGCGGCGTATAAGTTCCTGGTCGTGCTCTGCGCGCTAGCCGTGGCGTCCAGCGCATACTTCTGCGCGCGCAGGCTTTCGGCATCTTGCTTCGGCGCCTTCGCGACTTCGCTGCTCTACACCTGGAGCAGCTATTTCGCGACTGACCTGTTTGTGCGCCAGGCGTTTGGGGAGTGGAGCATGTTTGTGTTCGCGCCTTGGATTATCCTCGGTCTCTACGAGATCGTCATAGGCGATCCGCGCCGCTTTCCGTATCTTTCATTCGGGTTCGCTGGACTAGTCCTCTCGCACAGCCTTTCGCTTCTGATGATGGCCTTTGTTTGTGCCATGTTTGTCGCGTTCAATGCCGTCCGCCTTCTGCGCGAGCCCCGGCGGATTCTCTTTCTTCTGCTGTCGCCGGTTCCGACAGTTCTTGTGGGTGTGGCTTACCTACTGCCGATGTGCGAGCAGTTCGCGCATCTTCACTTCCACATAGAGATTGAGAAGAACGCGGATATCCTCACCCGCTGCATGCCGTTCCTGAAGCTTGTACTGGAGATCCCCGCCAGCAAGGCCGATGTGTGGATCCCCTCCGGAATCGGCACTATGATCGCAATTGTCGCTCTTCAGCGCTTTCGCCTGACGTCTCGTCGGACGGCACCCGAAGTCTTTCGTGACATGCTTCTGATTGCAGGGCTCGCCTGCCTTCTCATGTGCACGGACATGCCGTCGTGGAAGGGTGCGTTCAAGCCGCTTGCGGTCGTCCAGTTCCCATGGCGGTTCTTTGGCCCAGCCACGGCGTTTCTCGCATTTGGCGGAGGGCTAACCCTTTCCGCGCTCGTTGGGGAAGACCGCTCGCGCGAGCGGTCGTGGGTGTGGATAGTCTTGTGCGGTGCGGCTTTTGCTTGGTTCGTCAATGTCGGCTACTTCTACGCGGCGCGAATCTCGGAGCATAACTTCATCCGCGACTTCCGCGGCGGACGCCCGCAGGAGGCAAGCGGGATACACTACCTCATTCGCGACGGGCTTTTAGATACAGAGATCCGTAGTCGCGGCGACGTTGCGACATCTTCGCACCCTGTCGAAGTGACGCTGTCCCGTCCGCAGAAGGATGTTCTTCAGGTGGACTTCTCCGGGAACACGAGCGACAATGACGTAGAGCTGCCGCTCATTCCATACTACGGCTACGCTGCGCATCTGCAGCAAGCCGATGGCGTATGTGAACGTTTGAATGTGGGCCTAGGTCCGAACAAACTGCTGTCCGTCCACATCCCGAGCAAATACGCGAACGGACTTGTTCGCGTACGCTACGAGGCTACTCCTGTTCAGCGCCTTTCGCAGGCTGTCTCGCTTACGTCAGGCATCGCATTCCTCTTGCTCTTCGTCATCCTGAAACGCCGAAACCGCAAAACCGAAGGAGTGTCGTAAAATGCCGTTTTTCAACTACTTGCCAGCATACGAACTCAACCGGTCGCCGCGCATCATTGCGGCGTTCGACACGGACTTCCTTCGTAACCTCGATGCCTTCAGAAGGTCTCTGCCGCAAGGCAAGCCATTTACGATGTTGCTACAGACCGGCTGGTCGGCCCTCGTCCCGAAGTTCGCTGAAGAACTGAAGTCAGGAATGGCGCAGGCTCATCGATTGTTCCCTGAGGCGCGCATAGTTTTCCTCGTCAACGAGAAAGAGGCGATCCCGATTCTCAAGGACTCCGCGGAATGCGTCTGGTGCCATCAGAACGCCTTTCTTGATCCTGGACGCTATCCGCTTGCAAAGGGAGCGCGCCAGTTCGACGCCATATACGTCGCGCGCATTACGCCGTTCAAACGGCACGCGCTGGCGGCGAAGGTCCCGAATCTCCATCTTGTTGGCGCGCATTCCATACCTGAAACCGACTACTTCAACGAGATCATGCGCACGGTTCCGCACACTCGGTGGGACGAAAAGGTGAATTCATGGCTGGTGGGACGCCATATGGCAAAGGCTTCGTGCGGACTAGCCCTGTCGTCCATCGAGGGCGCGATGTTCGTCTGCGGGGAATATTCGCTATGTGGACTTCCTGTGGTCAACACGAAGAACATTGGCGGACGCGACCTCATGCTGCCGGAGTTCTCTGAGTTCAAGGCGGAAGACACCCCGGAGTCCGTTGCCGAAGGCGTCGAACACTGGAAGGCGAATCCAGTGCCGCCCCATGAGATACGCGAGGCGTTTTTGCGCATGGCCGCAGAGCACCGCGCGGTATTGGATGACCTCCTTGCGTCGATCGCCGGCAGGCGCGTGAAGATTCCGCACAAGCTCGGAATCCGCTGCCGCCTCCTGCTCCACCAGAAATTGTTGCATGGTGTGCGTCGTCAAGGCTAATCCAAGGAGGTGAGACATGGAAGAACAAGGTGAGGACAACACAATCGTTACAATAGGTGACATAAACTACCTCTGGGGTATCTTCCTGCTTATCGCGTCAGCCCGCAAGGCTGGGATGAGAGAGCCTTTCCTCGTCGGGTGCAAGCGTTTCACTCCTCGTGCGCGGCAGGTCTTGGAGGGACTTGGTAACGTCAGCTTCGTAGATATTGATCACGCTACGCGCTCTTTGACTTGCTACAAGCCTTTTACGATGCTCAAGGCAAAGACGAGGTTTGTAACATGGGCCGACTCAGATGCGTTTTTTACCGGTAATGTGTCCGATCTCCTGCCACCCCGTAACGATGGCGATATACATTTCCGCATGCGCCCACCATCTGAACTTCCAGGACTGGTCTGGAAGAGGTACTTTGGCGGAGACTTTTCGTCCGTTCCAAAGCCTGTACTTGATGTATGGCGCTGCGACGTTGAAGATGTGGGTGGCGAGGCCTTTGCCGAACCGCGCTTTACGACGTCTGGTTCTGCCTGTTTTTGCTCGCTCTCACTTGCCCGTCATAGGGAGTTTCTGGAGGTTTGGGATCGGCTGCAGATGAAGGTTCTGCCAGATAGGGATGTTGGTGTTGCCGACCGTTCGCTTCGCATTTACCCGCAGCTTGACGAAAGCACGCTGAACGCATGTCTAGCGTTTTGGCCAGATGCTCCGCGCCCGCAAAAAGAGTATCTGTTGAACAAAGAGCGCGACCGGCTGTTCGTCCATTTCATCGCGCGTCCCAAGCCGTGGGAAGGCTGGACGAAGCGCGCCTTCAAATTTTTCGACGAATATGTGGCCGTTGCCGAGTGGGCGGTGGCGCAGGGGCTTGCGCTCCCCGGTCCGGTGCCTGGGTGCCTCAAGCGCTCGCGCAAAAGCCTTATGCGCGCGCTCATACCGTGGATGACTCTCAAACCGAAGATTGCCAGGAGGCTGAAGCATCTCTTCTGACTTCGCTGCCGCAATGCATCAGCAGCTGTCTATCTGGATGATTACGCCAGAATTTTTTCAAGAAGCTCGGCCTCGCGCTTTTTGTATTCGCTGCACGAAAACACTAGCGCCCGCGACCGGCAGTGCTCGCGCATGGCCTCGGCGAAGGCATTGTCGGAGACAAGACGGGCAAGTCTAGTAGCTGCATCTTCGTTTGTGGAATATGAGAGCTCCGGTCTGTCGACAACCTCGCAGGAGCCGCCTTCGTCGGGAACTAGGGGGATTAGGCCCGCTTTCAGATACTCCGTAACGGCGATGCCGAACTCCTCGTCGCGTCTGGCATGCACGGCGAAACACCCTGAACGAAGTAGGTCGTCCTTAGCCTTGCCGAAAACCCCGTCTACGAGTGTGATCCACGGCCTTTTTTCAACTGTCTGCCTGATTCTCGTCGCGTAGCCGCCGTTGCCGCACGGACCCGCCACCGTCAGTTTTATGTCTTTCCCGGAAAGCCCGCGGGTCCGCTCCACTACGTCGATGATGTCGGTTATGCGTTTCTCCTGGCTGATGCGTCCAAGGCAGATGACGCGCATCGGGTCGCGGGGCGGAGCGTTGACGGAGGCTTCAGGCTCGTATGTGGTCGGTGGATAGAAGATCGTGTCATGAAAGTCGCCGTAGAACGCGGCTAGTCGGTTGTGGACGTATTTCGAGTTAGAGTAGAAACGTTCGCGTCCGTCGGCGAAGATACGCTTTTTGGACCGCATACCCGCAATCGGGCGAATCACCTCGTTAATCAGAAAGTCCTTGAAGCTGGTTTCTGGCTTGACGATTCCGCTATGCGCAGAGAAAGCATGGTCCACCCCGGAGAGCATGTTGATGAAATGGTGCGCCGGAC
>Ga0129306_1003252_pt1 | contig 12499 bp, 13 predicted proteins | sample P827metagenome_FD_94438 | JGI IMG/M metagenome (GOLD analysis project Ga0129306, IMG submission 94438) | Capybara group fecal microbial communities from Wisconsin, USA - P827 metagenome | ecosystem: Host-associated > Mammals > Digestive system > Large intestine > Fecal | place: USA: Wisconsin...
TAGACGCAATTAAGGGAGGTGCTATTCCTAACGAATACATCCCTTCTTGTGATAAAGGTTTCCAGAAGGCTATGAAGGAAGGTTCTTTGATTGGAGCTCCTATCGTAGGTGTTAAGATCACAATTAATGATGGTCAGTATCACCCAGTAGACTCTAACGATAACGCATTCCAGATTGCTGCTATTGGTGCTTTCCGCGAAGGTTACATGAAGGCTAAGCCTGTAATCCTCGAACCAATCATGAAGGTACAGATGACTGCACCTACTGAGTTCCAGGGTAACCTCTTCGGTCTTATCAACCAGCGCCGTGGTGTAATTGTTGATTCAACTGATGAAAACAATACATCTACTGTAAACGCAGAAGTTCCACTTTCAGAAATGTTCGGATTCTCTACTATCCTCCGTTCTTCAACTCAGGGTAAGGGTGAATTCACAATGGAATTCCTCAAGTACGGTAAAGTTCCAAATGCTGTTGCAGATGAACTCATCGCAAAGCACAAGGAAGCAAAAGCAGCTGGTAAGAAATAAGCTGTAATTTCTGTCATCCCGAACTTGTTTCGGGATCTATAAAGACCGTCTTGCAAAAGGCGGTCTTTTTTTGTTTTAACAGCGTTTTTTATTTGCTTTTAACCCATTCACAGTTTAGAATATAGTAAGTAAAAATACTTATTGCACACCTTAGGAGGCCTAATATGGATAAAAAAGATTTGATCGCTCACAGTCCAGTGAGATATTTTGATGTTACAAACGCAGGTTTGAAAGACGGCGAAATGGGTCTTATTACAGCTAAAAAAGGTCTTGGAAAGACTTCTATTCTGGTTCAGTTCGGAATCGATTCCCTTCTCAATGACAAAGCTCTCGTACACGTTTCTTTTGACCAGCAGTCTTCAAATGTAATTGCATGGTATTCAAGCATTCTTGCAGAAATCGCAAAGAAAAAGAGCTTTAATCTTGATGATGTAAATGAAGAAATTGTCCGCAACCGCACAATTCTGAACTTCAATCAGGAAACATTCACACTTCCAAAGGTAGTAAACACAATCAAGGCTCTTAAAGACGGTGGAACTAAAATCTCCTCTATCGTTGTAGACGGTCTTGACCTTGCAAAAACTTCAGAAGCAGACCTCAAGTGCTTTGCAGACTTCATTAAGGCTGAAAAAATGACAGCATGGTTCAGTTTCACCAATGAAGCAGCAGATCTCAAAGGCACTCTCGAAGCTGCAAAACTCGAAAACTTTGCAACAGTTGCACACCTTGCAGCAGAAGGCAAAGCACTCTCCCTCGCTATCCTTAAGAACGGCGACGGAAAAGTAAGCCTAGATGCAAAAACTTTGTTGATGTCTAAGTCGTAATCTTATGTCATCCTGAACTTGTTTCAGGATCCATTTTTTAGATGCTGAAACAAGTTCAGCATGACAAAAAAATTAAGTGCACTTTTTTCAAAAAAAAGTGCACTTTTTTTATCTCCCGAGTGTCTAAATACATGTAAACAAACTCAAACAAGGGAGATTTTTTTATGAAAAAACTTATTGCAATTCTTTCGACAATCGCTGTAATCAGTATGTTTTCTGGATGTCTTATTGTTGCACCAGAAGATGAGCCAAAGATCGTAATCCAGAAAAAGACCACAGTTGAGCAGAAAACAGAAGATACAGCTACTACAACAACTGTTGTTACCCAGCCTACAGTAACTTCAAAATACAGCATCACATGCAAAAACGGAACTGCTTATACAGTTACAGACTGGTGTGTAAAGAAAGACAATCAGGTTACCTTCTCTAACTCAAGCTTCAACCGCGCAATTCCAGCCTATGGAGAAGACATGATTTCCAGCCTTCCAGAGGGATACTACAAGGTATTCTTTACATTCGAAGATGAATATCAGCTCAATCCATGGGATTATCAGAGCAGCGAAGCAGTATACCTGAATCAGAATGTAAAATACTGTCTTTACACAAAACAGACCAGCTATGTAGAATGCCGCTCAGCATCTGCTAAGCCAGAGTTCTACCTTGCAGGTTCAGATGGCAGTGAAATTGAACTCATCTGCAAATAATCTCAATAAAAACTAACAGCGATTAAAACCGACATTTTGCGTAGCAAAGTGCCGGTTTTTGTGATATAATAACTAAACTTTATTTTTGGGAGAATGAAAATGAAAAAGATTATTTCAGTTTTATTACTTGCACTTACACTTACACTTTTTAGTAGCTGTATTATTATTACAGATCCAGATGACTTAGTTACAAACTACTATGATATTACATGTTACAATGACACTCAATATAAGATTACAGATTGGTGTGTCGTAAGAAATGGAAAGAAAACATTTGCCAAAGATGTAAATGAAGTTTGTTCTATTAGATCAGGTTATTCTTCTAAACTTTCACATCTTCCTGAAGGAGATTATATTTTATACGTTGCTTTTGTTAATAGCCCGGATTATGACGAAGGTGACTATATTGAATCTAAAAGATTTAAATTAAACAGGAATATAAACGTACATATCGATGATACATACGTTCCGGATTTATAAGCCGGGCGTTGCGGGGCGGCGATTGAGCCCCGCTGGGTGGGTAGTGAGCAACGAAGTGCGAACGAAGGGAGGGGCTCCTCCCTCTTTTATTTTAACCTACAAGTTCTGCTGCTGGTCGTCTTTCCATGGGAAAATCATGCCGCGGAGGGTACGCTTGCCCATCATCTGGCGGTCTTCGTAAATCAGTTCTTCCCAAGGAATGTGGCGGCGCTCTTTTTTAGTCTTTAATTCAGGATGCTCTTCCAGATAATCATATTTGTATAAAAGAATGCGAAGTGCATTTGTGTTTCCAATCAGAATACCTGTCATTGAAGGGAAGAATCCAATACAAACAACAGAAATTGCCATCTGAATCAGATTATACAGAGCCATCAAAAGAGTAAATCCTGTATTATCAAACATAATGATAAAGCTCTTCTTAAGGCACTTCTTAAAATCATTATGCATCAGCGAGCGGATTGGAATGAACCACTGCATTGCAAGAAAATAGAACACTACAATCCAAAGAATTGCGGCTCCAAGAGCAACACCGACAAGCGACTGCATTTCAAGAAAGTAATATCTGATAGAAAAAGTTGAAACCATAATTACAACGGCATTCATAAGACCAAACAAGGTTGCATCTTTTAATACACCAGGAATTGCCTTGAAGAAATCAAAATGTCGGATTCCATCAAAGTTAGCAATATGCGCCGCAGTATCACTGTATGCAAAAATCAAAATCGAAAGTACAACAAAGGTAAAAATGAAGGAAAGCACTGTAAGAATTGCAACTTTTGAAGCGACTGCATTAAGCAAAACTAATCCTAATGCGCTGAAAAGGAAAACAACATTACACATTACGACAGAAAGAAGATTATCCCATCCGTCAAAGAAATTCTTTTTAATAATAAAACCAAACATATTTAAAATTTAACAATTATTAGTGTTAAATACAAGAAGAAATAATGCTAAAATATAGTTATGGACGTAAATTCTTCTATTTCATTGCTTTCTAACATTCATACAATTACCGCTGATTTTTTGATTGAAAAATTAAAAGAACGAGGCTTCCCGGATTTTGCTTCATCTCATGGAAATATTCTTTTTCAATTAAGTGTAAACGAAAAAATGACGATGGGAGACCTAGCAGAAAAAATCAACCGCGACAAATCAACAACCACAGTACTCGTACGCAAGCTTGAATCAGAAGGCTTTATAACAGGAGAACCAGATCCATCAGACAAACGCAGCAGAATCATCTTCCTAACAGAAAAAGGTCAGAAATTTAATTCCATTGCACAGGACCTTTCTAGAGAACTTCTTGATACTTTCTACAAAGGTTTTACTGAAACAGAAAAAGAAATGTTTTTACAAATGTTACTAAGAATACAGAAAAACTTCAAATAAATGTCATTCCCCGGCTTGACCGGGGAATCTATACAACACAAGAAATATACAGATTGTCGGATCAAGTCCGACAATGACAGTATTATAGCCCTTGACAATAGTTTTATATAAAACTATATTATTGCACATGAAAAAGATATTTTTATTTACAACTATTTTAGCTGCACTTCTTTTTAGCGGATGTGCAAAAAAAACAAACAAAAGCTCAATCGCAGTTTTCGTTCCTGGTATTATTGATGACAGCCCTACTTACAATATGCTCGTTCAGGGTATTAAGGCTGCCGTAGAAGAAAAAAATCAGACTCTCTCTGTTGATGCAAAAATTGACCTTTTTGTTATGGAAGCCGGTACAAACCAGGCTGAATGGGGTCCTAAGCTCACTGCCCTTTCTGCAGAACAGAAATATGATGTAATCATTTCATCTAACCCTTCTCTTCCTGATTTAGTAGAACCAATTTTACAGCAGTTCCCTAATCAGAAGTTCCTTTTGATGGATGCAACAAAAGAAGGAAATCAGAATATCCATACTGTCTGCTACAATCAATATGAACAGTCTTATATTACAGGTTACATCGGAGGATTGATGTCAAAGAGCCACAAGCTCGCCTTGATTGCCGCACAGGAATACCCTGTAATGAACAATATAATCTATCCATATTTTGAAAAAGGTGCACAGGCTGCAAACTCTGCTTCTACAGTAGAATTCAGAATTGTTGGAAACTGGTATGATGCTACAAAGGGTGCCGAAATTGCTGATGCAGTTGCAAAAATTGGCGTAGATGTTATACTTCCGATTTGTGGCGGAGCTTCACAGGGTGTAATCACTTCTGCTGTAAACAACGGAATCTATGTTACCTGGTTTGATGACAACGGATTTGCAAAGGCTCCGGGAACTATCATTTCTTCCAGCGTTATGGAACAGAAGAAAATGTCTTACAATGTAACAAAAGAATTCATTGAAGGCAAAACTCCTTGGGGAGTAGCAAAGATGGTAGGAATCAAAGAGGGCTTCGTAGACTTCGTACAGGATGATCCATTGTACATTCAGGCCGTTCCGCAGGACATCAGAGAGAAAATGTCAGCATTACTTGAAGATATTAGATTAGGAAAAACTGAGATAAAATAGATGCCCGGGTCAAGCCCGAGCATGACAAGCTTACAATATGTTAGAGTTAAAAGATATTCACGTAAAATATTCTTACAAAACTGTTCTCAGAGGAATCAACCTCACATTCGAGAAGGGAAAAATCTATTCCCTCCTCGGAGAGAACGGTGCTGGCAAATCAACTCTTGCACATGTTTTATGTGGTGATATCTTACCAACCAGTGGAGAACTTCTGCTGGATGAAAAAAAACTCAACATCAAAAATCCAAAGGATGCAATTAAAAGCGGTATTGTTTGTGTACATCAGAGACCGCTTCTTGCGCCTTCGGTTTCGATACGTGAAAATCTTTTAATCGGAATTGATAAAAAAGAAGAAGCGCGTATCCCACAACTTATGAATCTATGGCTTCCTGAGCGAAAACCTTCGGTACTGGTAAAAAACTTGTTCCCCGCAGAGACCTTTACCGTTTCGCTCATGGGAGCACTTTTAAAAAATCCTTCGGTATTAATTTTGGACGAACCACCGGAATTAGAAAAAGAAACTCTCCGCAAACTTTCCGACAGCGGACTCACTGTTATTATTATCACTCACAGTTTTAAAGAAGCCGTTGAAAAATCAGATGAAGTTGTATTATTAAAAGAAGGAATTGTTCTTGAAAAAACACCAGCCTCTCAAATAACAGAGGCAGATATAAAACAGAAATTATTCGGGCTTACAAAAACAGTTGCACAGCCTGATTTTATAGAAGAAAAAGATATTACAGAAGAAGAAGTATTGAAGATGAGAAAGGGACGTCACATAGGATATATTCCTTCGGACAGGACTTTCAGGGCTTCAAATCCAAACCTAACAATTTTCCAGTTGTGTTCAGCTTATCACACAAGCTTTAAGCAGAATATACTTGAAAAATATTCAAAAGAATTGCTTCGCAAAGCAGAAGTAAACATCAAACTTTATGAAAAGGCAAGCTGCCTTTCCGGCGGAATGTTGCAGAGGATTATTCTTGAACGCGAAATTGCAGAAAATCCAGACGAATTATATCTTTTTGATCCGACACATGGTCTTGATGTTGAGGCAACAGAAAGATTATATTCACGTCTCGAAGCACTTGCAAAAAACGGTACAAAAGTCATAATAGGAAAGGCAGAATGAATCTTTATTACTTAGGTTCAGCATTAAACCTTTCCGGGCTCTATATGATTGCCGGATGTGGTGCGCTGATTTCAATAAAATCCGGAGATTTCAACTTAGGCGGCGAAGGCCAGATATATCTTGGCGGCTTTGTAAGCGCTGTATTGCTGGCAAGTTTTGGAGAATTATCGAGTGGAGCTGCAATCGCTGCAGTGTTTCTTGCGCTTTGCACCGCATTTTTGCTGTCTGGTTTGATGGCGCTTTTATCTGCCGTACTTAAAATCCTGCGCAACGCAGATTTTCTTTTTACCTCGTTTATAGCATCTGCCGCAATCATTCCATTTATCGACGGCTTAATCAGCGGGCCAGCCAGAAGCCAGACAGAAAATCTTTTAGCAACCCCATTTATTCCGCGGGGCGCCCGCCTTCCTTCTATATTAAAGCCCTCGCCCTTAAACGCCTCCTTTCTGGTAGCCATAGCGCTCTGCATATTACTCTGGTTCATACTCAACAGAACCGCGTGGGGCCGCCAGATCACCGTACTCGGCGTTTCGCCGGTGTTCTCGCGGTTCGCGGGCTACGCGTGCCCTTCTCTAAGTATGACATCCGCATTTATTTCCGGCGGTATGCACGGCCTGTGCGGCGCGGCCGCCGTCCTTGGCACATACTTCACCTGCCACCAGGGCTTTTACGCAGGCTCAGGCTGGAACGCATTCAGCGCCGCCCTTATAGCAGGTGCAAATCCTCTCGCTTTGATTCCGTCGTCACTCTTTATGGGCTTTGTAACAACCTACGCAAACCGTTACGCGCTTTACAATAATTTTGGATTCGACATCAGCAGTTTGATTCAGGCTGTTATCTTGTTTGTAATTGCATTCCCCAGACCTCAAACATTCAGGGGACTCACTCTTATTCATCGTGGAGGCCGTTCATGACAAGTCTCCTCTCCGCACTCGCCTATTCGTGTCCTCTTATTTTGTGTTCACTCGGCGCCCTCTTCAGTGAGTACGCGGGCTGTCTCGCGCTCTTTATGGATGGCTTAGTTTCTTTCGCGGCTTTTTTGAATTATGCATTTACAGTTTGGAGTGGCTCGGCTATAGTTGGAGTGCTCGCGAGTTGCCTCTTAAGCATTGGAATTACACTGGGGCTTAGTGCAGTAGTCGAAAAGTTCCGCGCTAACCGCTTTATTGCCGCCATAGCAATGAACCTTTTGTTTGGAGCTCTTACCTCGTGCCTGTCATGGGCATTTTTTGGAACTCGGGGAGTATTGGCAGGAGATGTCTACAGATTTGGAGTGGGCGCGACGCGGGCGGCGACGGTGTGTGTGACCGCGGTGGCCGTTGCGATGGCGGTTTACTGGCTGGGGCGCAGCCGCCTCGGGCTTTATGTTAGGGTTGCGGGGAGAGATGCGGATGTCTTAAAAGCAAAAGGTGTAAATCCCGGCAATATCAGAACACTGTCCTGGTGTCTTGCTGCCCTTTACAGTTCTCTTGCAGGCTGCTTTCTTGCAATGCGTCTTTCTTCATTTGTACCTAACATCTCAAGTGGTCGCGGCTGGATGGCGCTTGCAGCCGTTTTCTTAGGTAAAAAAAAGCCGCTGCGTATTGTTGCAGCGGTTATCATCTTCTGTCTTGCAGATATTTTTGCAGCCAACATTCAGAATTACATTTCAGGCATTCCATCATCCTTTTTGATTTCTCTGCCCTATCTTGTTTCTCTGCTTTTAATTCTGGTTAGGTAGATTATTCTCAATTTCTTCTTCGGCTGTCTTAAACTCTTCGAGTACGCTTTCTAGTTCAGCAAGATTTTTATAACTATCCTCACTAGAAGATCTTACATTATTCATTTTTTCAACAATATCAGCTGTTTCTTTTTTGATTTGATGCAGTGACTTTATACCATTGTAGACAACACTATTCATAGTATCAACCTGCTGAGAAACATGCTGCTGCATATCTGCAAGGTCACCACAATAATGATTCATTTCATCTGCCGCAGTAGAAGTCTCATCACTTCGCTCCTGAATCTGATGCATCTGATTATCAATCTTTCCAATTTCACCAGAAACTTCCTGCAAGGCTCCTACAATATTGTCTGCATGAAGGCTCACTTTTTCAAAGGCTTCAAAAGCAGACTAACTCGAGGCATTTGCATTTTCTACAGCCTTAACAATTGCATTTACTACTTTAGAAATCTTAGCTGCATTTTCAGAAGTTTCTTCTGCGAGAGAGCGGATTTCTTCAGCAACAACACTAAAGCCTTTTCCTGCCTCGCCCGCATGAGCCGATTCAATTGCCGCATTCATTGAAAGAAGATTTGTCTGTTCGGCAACGTTATTAATAATTGTTACAACCTCGTAAACTTCATCCAGCTGTTCTGCAATCTTGCTGAGAATCTCGTTTGTTGCAGAAATTTTATCATCACCATCTGAAACATAAGTATGCATTTCGCCCGCATTCTTTACGCGATCTTCTGCCATCTGACTGATATATGCCAGACTTTTTACAACTTCTTTTACAGCCTTATTACTGTTTTCAATAGCTTCATTTTGAACAGAACTGCTATTTACAAGAGTATCAACATGCATATTCATTTCTGCAACTACACCAATTGTACTGGTTATAACAGTAACTGCATCCTGAAATTTGCGAACAAGTTCATCAACATTTGAATCAATTAAAGTTATGGCATTAGCTGTACTTCCTGCAGATTCATTAATCGAAGTTTCAGCATCCAGTGCCTTTTTAGCAGTTGATTTTACAAGAAGGAAGAAGTCATTAATCTGATGGACCATGTTATTAATGTTAGTCATTAAATACCACATTTCATCACTGCCCTCAGGCTTAATCTTTACATTAAAATCTTTTTCTGCAAGGGTGGTTGTCATGTTTCGAACTTTCACAATTCGTCTTGCAACGTTCGCAGTAACAATCAAAATCAATACTGCAAGAACTACCGCCATTATCACTGCAAATATAATTGTAAAGACAACAAAGCGATTTTCATTTACCTCGATTACTTCATTTATCATTATCGAAGATTTTTCATTTAACGACATTAATGAAACATAAAGCAGTCGGATTTTTCTAAGCTGCTGATGCCCTTCTTCCGTCAAAGCAAGCAAATCTGCCATTGTATCGCCATCAGAATACAGTTTCGCAGTTTCACGGATTCCAAAACTCTTTATATTAGAACGAACTCCAGAAGTCAGCTGAATTTTTTCCATTTTTTTAAGGATTTCTTCTATTGGGGCAAGTCCACCTTCAATAAGATTCCAGGTAAGTTTTACCTGCTTTAAGTTTGCCTCAAAAGCCTCTGGAAAATTTTTGGTTACTGGATTCTCTGTAAGATAATTGAATGTTTTTGTTATCTCATCCTTTTTTTCAGCGAAAGCAGAATAGGCATTTTCAATATCAAAATCCCAGTAATCCATTTTTTCAAGATAATCGATTATAGAACTCAACTGTTCCTCAGAACGGATTTCCATATTCTGATAATCTTTTACACTTTGAACATTTCTAAGATTAATAATAGACAAAACGGTAAGAACAAAAGACTGAAAAATAGTCAGGAGAATTATAAAAGAAAATTTGCCTCGTAATTTCATAAACAAAAAATCCTATGATACATTATGTATTATTTATATTGTATCATAGGATTTTGTTTTTTCAAGATATTTGTCGACAAGTGTCACCCCGACATTTGTCTAAACCTGTCACCCCGAACTTGTTTCGGGGTCTTTTAAATGGATCCTGAAACAAGTTCAGGATGACACAATTAGTATACGCTCAAAATCTTTTCGAGTTTTTCTTTTCCGATAATGCGGAAGAAGCTTCCAAGACGTGGGCCCTGCTCTTTTCCAATCAAAGCCTGATAAAGTGCAGTGAACAATGCCTTTGATTCAAGTCCCATCTCAGTAGCAATGTCATACATAGCCTGCTGACATTCCTTATCAAGCTGGAAAGTATCGAGTTTTGGGAGAACCTCGTCGCGAACACGCTTAACAGCTGTCAAAAGGTCGCCAGAGAGGTCAGCCTTGCTTCCATCGTTACGGAGTTCAAAGCAGAAATCAGGAGCACAGTCTGGAGCAGAATGCTTTACCCAGAACCATGCACATTCAATGCGGCGGCGGAGGCGCTCTTCCTGTTCAGGTTTTACATCTCCTAGAGCCTTAATTACAGCATCAATATCACCAGAGTAAATCTGGAGCAATGTTGTAAGCTGACGGATTGTAATCTGATATGGCATTGTTTCAGGAATCTTTCCATCAATCTGAGAAAGCATATAAATACGCTTTTCTTTATTGAAGTGATCTTCTGATTTAGCCTTGTCGATTCCGTAAACTACACGTTCAGTCTTGTCGTAGTCCTCATAAACTTTAAGAACGTCCATATCAAAGCTGATAGCAAATTCTGTATTTGGACGAGTTCCTGCAAAGAGGTAGCGGAGAACTTCTGCCTGATAAACATCAAGAGCATCAGGAAGAGCAATAACCTTACCCTTAGAAGAAGACATCTTTCCAGGAACACCCTTGAGGTTTACAAAGTCATAACGCATTGTAACAGGAGCATCCCAGTTGTAGATTCTCTTAGAAACAAGCTTAGCTGTATCGTAGCTTCCACCTGGACTTATATGATCTTTTCCACCCGGCTCGAATACAACCTTTTCTTCATTCCAGCGCATTGGCCAGTCTACACGCCAGCCGAGCTTTGCGCCTTTGAAAGTGCGGATATCTGCAGTTTCGCAGTTACCACATTCACACTTATATGTGATTCCATATTCGCCGTCGTAGTCTGTAATTTCAGTTGTATCTTTCTGGCACTTTCCGCAGAAAATTGCTACTGGCCAGTAAACATCTTCCGGCTTCATTTTATGAGCGTCATCGCGGTATTCGTTGAGACATTCCTTGATAACGTCGCGGTTCTGCATAGCCTTACGCATACCTTCTGCATAGCGGTTTGCACGATAGCGGCTTGCCTGATAAAGGAATTCAGGTTGAATACCAACACGTGGAAGCTGAGTTTCAATATCTACCTCGTGATGGCGAGCATAGTTTTCGTTGCGGCCAGTTGTATCAGGTACTTCAGTAATAGGATAGCGAAGATATTTTTCAAGGATTTCAGGGTCAGGCATATTAGCAGGAACCTTGCGGAATACATCGTAATCATCCCAAGAATAAATAAAGCGCACGTTCTTACCACGGTCACGCAAAGCACGCACAACAAGGTCTACAGTAATAATTTCGCGGAAGTTTCCAAGATGAACAGTTCCCGAAGGTGTAATTCCTGACGCACAGGTATAAGAATCAAGATCACCCTTCTCGCGGATAATCTGATTAGCCATCTGATCTGCCCAGTGACAGAGCAATGGATCTCTCTTTTCATTCTGATTTTCGTTGTTACTCATAAGACTATATTATAATGATTTTTTTAGGTTATATCAAATGAGTATGATTATAAAACAATGCTCCCTCTTATTAAGAGCGTTCTTTAGTCAAAAGTAAATTTTATGTTTTTTCATATATAGATACAATGTTGACTGGGAAACATTAAGTTGTTTGCAAATAAGATTTCTAGGCAAACCTTCATTCAGCATACTTCTTATTTTTTCTTCACAGCCGCTTAGTTTGTATTTTGAATTCAACCTGCCTTTAGGGCGACCAAGTTTTACCCCTTCTGCTTTCTTACGCTGCAGGGCTTCTTTTGTTCGCTGTGAAATAAGAGAACGTTCAATTTCTGCAGATATACTGAACGCAAATGCAAGCACCTTGCTGGTCAGATCTTCACCAAGTTTATAACGTTCTTTTACAGTATAAATTATAACTCCCCTTTCCATCAGGAGATTCAAGATTGACATAATCATAAACATATTGCGTCCCAGCCTTGAAAGTTCAGAGCAGATAATTATATCTCCTTTTTTTGTTTTCTCGATTAGTTTCCCAAGATTTCTTTTATTCGGAGCAACAGTCCCGCTTATTGTTTCTTCGATCCATGCCTCCACATGAAGTTTATTTTTCTTAATAAATCTGTTGATTTCAAATCTCTGATTTTCTACAGTCTGTTTGTCAGTACTGACACGAATATAACCATAAATCATAACGACCTCCATACTTAATGTATAACAGAATATAAATAATTATTTGTTATATTTATCCAACTTTCAACAAAATACCCCCGTGAAACACATTTTGTGAAACACTCCCATTCGATTTAAACGGAGGATTTTTTCAAATGAAAAAAATCGTTGGAATTTTGACAGCAGCAGCTATTGCTACTTCTGTTTTCGCAGCAGATGTTTCTGCATCAACAAAAATTGGTGGTAAATTGTTTGCTTATGAA
>Ga0129306_1003254_pt1 | contig 12493 bp, 17 predicted proteins | sample P827metagenome_FD_94438 | JGI IMG/M metagenome (GOLD analysis project Ga0129306, IMG submission 94438) | Capybara group fecal microbial communities from Wisconsin, USA - P827 metagenome | ecosystem: Host-associated > Mammals > Digestive system > Large intestine > Fecal | place: USA: Wisconsin...
CGACCCGTTCAACTCGTTCATCGACCACCAGGAGAAGCTGATCGTGCTCCTCGCGACCGGCGGCACCTTGACGTCGCTTGCCCAGGCCGACACCGGCTCGCTCGCCGGCGGAGCGCAGATGAAGGTGTGGCAGGAGATCGTGCGCCGCGACGCCGGAGTCCTCTCGCAGGCGGTCATGCGCTCGCTCATCAAGCCGTTCCTCGCGGCGAAGTTCGGGGCGCAGCCGTGCGCGGTCGACTTCTCGCTGGACTTCCCCTCGGAGCGCAGCGCCCAGGACGCGGCGAACGTCGCGGCAACCTTGAAGCAGGCGGGATGGCGCGTCGACCAGGGCGAACTCGAGAAAGCGGTCGGTTTCACCCTCGAAAAGGAGGAATCAGCCCCCCAGATGCCCGCGTTCGCGAAGGCAAAGGCCAAGACCCCCTTGCAAAACGACGAGAACCGCTTGCAAAACGCTCCGCGCGTTTCGGACGGACAAGGAGACCCCTCGGGCGAGGACGCGCTTGTAGAGGCTCTGAGCGGCCTGTTTGAGAAGACGCTTGCAGAGGCGGCTGCGGAAGCCGTCGAAAAGGAGGAAAAACAAGATGAAGAATGATGCCGTCATCTTCGCGGCCTGCCGCGAGTTCAAGAGCGACGCCGCGACGAACGCGACGTGGTTCCAGACGTTCCCGCCCTACGGTCGCTATCCCGTCGGCGGCACGATCGAGAAAGCGGCGGACGACGCCGAGTTCGTGTTCGACGAGGCCGCTGCAAAGGCGGTTATGGAGTCCTTCAGGAACGCTGCAAAGGATCCGCAGTGGCCTGGAATCCTCGTGGACGAGGAGCACTACTCGCTCGACCGCTCGAAATCGAGCGCGGCGATGGCGTGGGCGAAGGACATCCGCCAGGAGCCGGACGGCTCGATCTGGACGCGCTGGGAGTTCACGCCGAAGGGACGCGAGCTGTGGGAGTCGAAGACGCTCCTCAACCGCTCGCCGGTGTTCGCATGCGCGAGGAGCGGCAAGGAGTACCGCCCGACCGCGCTCCTCTCCATCGGGATGACGAACACCCCGCACTTCAGGGAGCTTTCGAATCTTGCCGCGGCGCGTGCCGCGGAGGTCAACAAGAACAACAAAGGAGAAATCCACATGAAGAAACTGATGGCAGAGCTCGGGCTTGCCGAGGATGCGACTGAAGACGCCGCCCTCGCCGCCTGCAAGGCTCTGAAGGAAAAGGCCTCCGCCGCCGAGAAGTCCGCTGCGGATGCCGTCGCCGAGTGCCGCAAGATGAAGTGCGACGCCTTCATCGAGGCGAACAAGGCGAAGATCGCCGACGTGGCCGCGTGCCGCGAGGCGTACATGGCCAACCCCGAGAGCGCCGAGAAGCTGATCGCCGCGTGCAAAGCGCCCGAGGCGAAGCCGCAGACCGTCCTCGCCGCCGCGAAGAAGACGCCCGACGTCCCGAAGGACGGCGGAGCGGTCGCGACATGCCGCGAGCAGATGGCCGCCCTCCCCGCCGGCGAGCGCGCCGCGTTCTACAAGGCGCACAAGGACGAAATCGACGCGGGCAAGTAAGCCCGAAAACATTCACCAGTCAAACACCAAAGAAAGGAAAAACAAATGGCACTCACATCCCCTGGTCTCACGCTCGCGATTGACGCCCTCTTCGGCAACATCAAGCCGCAGCTCGACCTCATCCGCCGCCTCGGCGCGACGGACTTCGCCGCCGAGAACCCCGGCGTCGACATCAAGCCCGGCACCACCATGAAGATGCCGCTCTCCACAGTCTCGGCGGCGCTCGCGTTCGACGACGACACGAACAACTACCTGACGGGCGGCGACACAGCCTACGGCACGCTCACCTGCACGCACTTCCTGCAGGGCTACGACATGCGCGGCACGAACATCGACGCCGGCGTGAACGCGCCCCGCATCAAGCAGCTGTTCTCGATGCGCGTGGCGACCGGCCTCTCCATCGCGATGCAGAAGGCGCTCAAGACCGCGCTCGACGGCACGACCGCCTCGACGGGCGTCAAGATCGTCGCCTCGCCGACGCTCGCGCAGTACGACGCGCTCGCGGCGGACGTCACCTGGCTCGACAAGCTCAACTCGGCGCTCGTCGTCAACGGCGCGGAGTTCGCAATCCTCAAGAGCCTCATGCACGGCGCTCACCTCTCCGCCACCCCGGCGAACATCGCGCAGGAGCTCGGCTTCCGCGACGTCATCGTGGTGCCCGGCATGACGGCCCGCGCGGTCATCGTCCCCGTGAGCTCCATCGGCTTCATGGGCCGCGTCCCGGCGATCGTCGCAAACTACAAGGAGACGGGCGTCGAGACGGATCCGGATTCCGGCCTCTCGATCGGCATCGTCGTCGCCGACGATCAGGAGCATAACCGCATCGTCGTGAACGGCGACCTGTGGTTCGGCGTCTGCGCGAAGTCGGCGAACGCCGCCGCCACCGAGGCGGGCATCATCAAGGTCGGCACCCAGGCCTAAGGAGGCGCGTGATGATCGGACTCCTGCTTGCAGCGATCATCGAGCTCACGCCTGGCGCGGCATTCGTCGCGCCGGGCGGGAAGCTCGCGCACGTCGAGGCGGTCTCGACCGTCGCCGCCGGCACGGTCTCCGTCATGAGCGAGGTGCACATCGAGACGAACGCCGTCGAGACGGTGGAGCTCGCGCCGGTCACGAACACGACCTACACGCTCGTCTACATGGACGGCGCGACGATGGTCACGAACGTGACGCCATACGACGTGGACTTCACCTACATCGGGACGAACTACGTCTCGTATGCGACCAACACGGTCATTCAGACGCCGACGCTCTCGCGCGACGTGATGGCTCTCGTCCTTGCCGCGACGAACACGATCGACACACTCACGTGTTCGAGCGGCATCGGCTCGAAGTCGCCTGAAGACAAGTGGATCGCGCCCGGCGCAAAGGTGTGGTTCACCGGCACGGCAAAGGGCCCCGTCTGGCTCTACATCGAGGAGGACTAAAGTCATGGCGAACTGGGTCAAGCCTACGGAAACCGACCTCGCGGCGAACCTCTCGCAGGGCGAGGTGGACGCGTTCCGCGCCGACGGCGCCCTGGACGGCTCCGATCCGGTCGCGCCGCTCCTCGAGCGCACGGCGTCGCTCGTCCGGACGTGGATATCGTCCGGCGGGCGCTGCGCCAAGATGGGCCCTGCGGGGACAATCCCCGCCGGGCTCGTCATCCCCGCCATGGACTATGCCATGGCAAAGGTCCTCAACAGGATAAACGTCCCGCTCTCCGAGGACCGCCGCGCCGCCCTGAAGCGCGCGGAGGAGATATTCGACAAGATCGCGAAAGGCGAAATCGCGGTGGAGAGCTACGTTGACGAGGGCGAGACGAAAGACGACTCACAGGAAGTGGCTGGTTCCCCGGTCTACGGCGAGGCCTGCCCGGAAAGGATGCTGGACTAAATGAAGCGCGTCATCACAGCACCGCCGCAGACCGCGGACCAGAAGCTCGCGCCGGTGAGCGCGTTCCAGTGGTCTTCGAAGACGCTCTTCCTGAAGGTCCTCGACGACGAGATCGAGTCTCTGAACGTGCGCATATTCCGGACGAGCGATCCCGCGACCGGCGAGCCGCGCGCGCCATACGTCGCCGTGGCGACTCTCCAAGAGGACGGCATCTGGCGCTGCTACCTCACGCCGCTGTGTTTCAGCGACGTTTCAAGCGACCTTAAATACGATTTAATCGGCATTGACGGCGAAGGCAACTCGCGCCATCTCGGCGTCGGCGCGCTGCGCGTCCTGGTGTCGCACCTCACGGAGGACGGCACCCTTCCGGATGTCATTCCGCAGGACACCTACATCTACAACCCGACGACGGGCCTCTGGCACAAGCTCGTCGCGACCGTCGACGAGTCTGGCGTCATCACCACCGCAGTCGAGCAGGAGGGCGTCGAGAGATGATCGCCGCGCTGATAGTCGCCGCAGTCGTTCCCACAGCCTCGCAGCCGTGGGTGACAAACCAGGTGGCGCGCGCCGTCGCGCCGCTCGCGACGACCAATCAGCTCGCCCAGGCCGTCGCGCCGAAGGCTGACGCCGTGAAGACGGTGACTGTCAATGCCGGCGGTGCGTCGACGAACCTTGTCGTGCGGCCGGTCTACGCAAATGTCAATCTGGTCATCCGCGAGTGCGAGACGGCCAACGGTTCAAAGCAATACCGCCTAATCAGAAAGGAAGAACAATGAAGAAACTAATCACAATCTGCGCGGCGGCGCTTGCGTTCGCCGTCATAGCCGCCGACACCGACTGCGGCGCGATCATCACGACCGGCAACATCGCCGACTCGGCGAAGGTCGAGAACCTCACCGGCGCGAACGCCGGGAAGGCGACGATCACGATCAACGACAACTCCGGCACGGCGAAGTCCGTCACCGTCTACAACGCTGCGACGACGGACACCGCGCTCGCCGGCAAGGCGTCGACGGGGGATCTCGCGACGGCCGAAGCGAACGCCCAGGCAGCAGCCAACGCCGCCTACGCCAATGCGACTAACAACGCAGCGCAGACGTATGTCAAAAAGTCCGGGGATACGATGACGGGAGCATTGTCGGTTGAATCAGGATTAGTAATCAGGGGGATAGAAGGCGATGCGGACCCCGCACTACATTTCACAAATCTTGGGCACTCTGACTATGGATCCATGACAATTCGCTATGTGGGTGCACCCGGAAACCATCCATACACCATCCACGTTCCCGCGAATAATGGTACCTTTGCGCTCGACTCTGATATAACGGCATCCACCAACGCCCTCTGGACGGCGATTCCCTCCTGGGCGCGCGCGTCGACGAAGCCTTCCTACAACTTCAGCGAAATCGGCACTAAGCCGACGACCCTCGTCGGCTACGGCATAACGGACGCGAAGATCGCGAACGGAACGATTACGCTCGGCTCGAACTCGATCACGCCTCTCACGAGCTACACCGAGACGGATCCGGTATGGACCGCCGCCAAAGGCAGCTATTCGACGACTACGCAGATGAACACGGCCATCACCGCCGCGACCAACGGACTCGCCAAAGCGTCCGCGCTCACTGGATACGTGCCGACGTCACGCAAGGTCGCGGGCATGGCGCTCTCCGGCGACATCACGCTCAAGAGCCTCTCGATCGTCGGCTCGTCTACGACAACCTACAACGGCAGTGCGACGGCGAGCGTGAACCAATCCACGCTCACAGAGGCGGCAAAGACAGCCGGCGGCACGAGCGGCAAGACGCTCACTCTCGCCGTCGCGTCGACTTCGCGCTCCCTCGGCGAGTACTACATTTCGATCGGCAGCGACGGCAAGCCGCACCTCATGCTGAGGCAGTAAGATGAAACGTGCGCTCGCCATACTCGCGCTTCTCGTGTCCGCGTCCGCGCTCGCCGCGGACCGCGACCTCGGCGCGCTCGCGCTCGGTTCTGAACTCGAGGCGTCCGACCGCGTTGTCTTCGCGGTCATCCAGGGCACGAACGTCCTCGACGTAGTGACCAACTACGACTCGCAGGTACACATCCCGGAACGATACCTCGTGCAGATTGACGCGAACGGCACGCGGCGAGAAATCTGGCGCGAGTCGACGATGCTCACAAACGAGATCGCGAAAGCCATCGCGGCGAACAATGCGGAGACGGATGCGAAGCTCGACACGAAGGCCGACAAAGCGTGGAGCCATCATACGAGCGGTCTCGGTGCAGACGCGCCCGCCGGCGTGACGTGGATCTCGACTCCTGAGACGGTCATCGCCGGAGGCTACGAGTACGAGAAGGTCGTGACAACGGCGGGAGCCGTCTGGATACTCGCTTCAAACGGACTCACGACCGGCGCAACGGAGAACAGCTTCTTCAAAGTGTCGGCTACAGACGGCACGGAGCTTTTCTCGATCGAGAAGACAGACAGCTATCTCGTCGGCGTCAACGCGGACGGCATAACGCGCACGGGAAACACGGTCCGGATACCGATGAACGTAGTCGCCCCACAACACCCGTTCATCCGCGCATGTACGAACCTCGTGAACGCTACATGGGTGAAGGAAGACGAGAACGGCTTCACGTGCCCGTTCGCAACCGTCTCCTGGAGCGGGTCGTCCGGCGCTTACGTCGCGACAGTAACGTGCGCACAGCCGCAGGCGTTCTTCTACTTCGAGTTTCTACATGAGGGAATGGCGAAGATTAAGCAGTCCGCAAAGACCGAGCTCACCGGCGGGATATACTTCAACGGCCAGACCTACATGCCGACGGTGAACGGAAACAAGCTGGAGTTCATAAGGCAATGAACGCTGTAACGACAGTCGCGCTGACGGTCCTGCTGGCCGTGTGGCTTTCCCTTCTGGCGTTCGGAAGCGTTCGCGCTGCATGGCGCAGGCTCGGACGGCAGCGGTTCTTCGCCATTCTCGCAGCGTCGGCAGTTGCGACGATCATCGCGCAGAAACTGTCGACGATTACGTTCGACGTGCTCCTGGTAGACGCCGGGAGCTACGCGACGAACAATGTCCTTCATGTCGCCGCCGAGAAAGCTCCGGCGGCCGCGTTCATCGACCTCGATTCCGCGCCGCTGCTCGTATATCGCCGCGAGGGCGACTCGACGAATGCGGAGGACTGGGTGGAGTGCCTCCCGCGCCGCACATTCGGCGACCTTCCTGCAGACTGGAATGTTCTTGACGCGACGAACTACAACTACATGATCTACGTCGACTATGTTCCGCCTTCGCCGGTGCATACCAACGGGGTGTGGGAGATGCGCGGGTTCGCCCTCCCTGGACATTCCGACACCTACGCCTTCCCAAATACCAGACAGGAGACAATCCGATGAAAGCAATCAAGACCCTCTTTGCGCTCTTTGCGCTCTTTGCGGCTACAACCGCATTCTCCGCGCAGTACTCGAAGCTTGGCATAATCACCGCCGCGAAGCAGGCGGGCAAGTGGCCTGCGCTCAAGGCGTGGATCGTCGCGTCCGGCTACGAGGACGAATGGGCCGCATGCTCGTTCCTCAGCGACGACTATCCCGCCTTTGCCGCGATAACCAACTCGATATGTGCTGCCGGGACAGCGAGCTCCGAGGAGGTCGCGGCAATCCTCTCCGCCGCGCAGGACAAAGCGCCAGACGCGCTGCTCTCCGTCGTGTACAACCGCGAGGTGCAGACAGCCTCCGGTCGCACAAAGTGGCATGGCAAGCGCATGGGGCAGTACGTGATCGACGCCGGCGAAGACCAGACGTCGCTCGTCGAACTCTACGAGGACGGCTTTGTCTGGACCAACGCGGCGAAGCGCGTCACGCGCGCCGATCCTGAAGCCGCCGCGAAGGCTCGCGATGCTGCCGAAGCTCGCCAGGCGGAATGGGAGCGCGCGAACCTCCCGCCCGACGTCGCTGCGCTTCTCGCCGCCCGCCGCGCAGCCGCCGCGACAAACGAAGTAACCGTCACCATAACGCCCAACAACTAACCATGCACCTGACGATCACGATACCGCCCGCGCAGCTGCGCGACGTCATGCCGAGCGAGCAAGAGCTTGCCCAGGCTGCGGGACGCGCCGTATCGAACATCGTCAAGCGTCGGCTCGTCGACCGCGACCGCCGCGGCAGGTCAGACGGACTTCCGCGCAGCGGCTACTACGGCGACGCGGCGAGCGGCGTCACGACGGAGATGTCCGGGAAGACCGCCCTCATCACGATTCACAAGGAGGGCGTCGCGCTGCACTACTACGGCGGCGTGGTGTATCCGACGGACGGACACAAGGCGCTCGCAATACCGAAGTCTATCAAGGGTGCCGGGAAGCGCCCTGCAGAGGCCGACCCCGACCGCACGAAGTTCGCGCTCGTCTGGCCAAAGGGCAAGACGACAGGCACGCTCCGCGACAAGGAGACTGACGAGGTCGTGTATCTCCTCGTCCCCAAGGCGACGATTCCCGAAGACAAGACCATTCTCCCGACCGAGGACGAGATGGTCGATGCCGGCAAGTCCGCGATGGAGGCGATACTATGACCGAAGCGGAACTCATACTTCAGAAGGCGCTCGTCGGCTCCAATCTGGATTCCTCGCAGTGGAACCAGATCCAGGCGGGCTTCAGGAACCGCGCTTTCTTCTCGTCCCGCGTCGCCCAGGTCAATATCCTCGCTGCGATGCGCGACAAGGTGCGCGAATATTCAGAGGGCGAGGCTGACATCTCGAAGATCAGGATGAAGATCCGCGAGGACCTGCAGACGCTTAAATACGACCCCAAGGGAGCCACGGGCATCCACGACCTTTTCAGCCAGGCGCGGCTTGACGTCATCATCAAGACCAACGTCGCCCAGGCGCGCGGCTACATGCAGTTCGCGGAGGGAATGAGCCCCGGCGCGTTCGCCGCGTTCCCCGCGCAGGAGTTCACGCGCATCCGCCACTCGAGGAAGCCTCGACAGGACTGGCCGCAGCGGTGGGCGAAGGCGGGCGGCAAGACCTACGGCGGCAAGATGATCGCGCTCAAGGACGACCCGGTGTGGGAACGGCTTTCGGTCTTCGGCAATCCGTTTCCGCCCTTCGACTGGGGCAGCGGCATGGGCGTCCTCGACGTGGACCGCAAGACCACGATCCGGCTCGGGCTGATCAGCGACGAGGAGCTCCGCGGCAAAACCGCCGCGCTCCGCGAAAAGCCGCTTCCTGACTTCAACCGCGACATGCAGGCGTCGGTGCCGAACCTCCGCCACGACTCGCTCTGCGGGAAGATTCTGAAACAGGCGTTCGGCGACCAGATTGCAATCGAGAACAACGTCGTTCACTGGCAAGGCAACCTGATCCGGGACGTGCTGGCCGGGAGCATAAACAAGGCGCGGCTTGGCATGACGACTCCTGAAGCCCTGAAGAAGATGGCCGGCAAGCTCCCGCAGGCAGACATCGACGCCTTCAAGGCCATGAACCCGTCCTTCAACAAGACCACGTTCCAGCAGCATGCCGCAAAGCACTACGGCAGTAACGAGAAGAGGCTGAAGACAAACATACCGCTCGAGGACGCGGACTACGATCTCATGCCCGCCGTCTGGCACAACCCCGACACGATATATCCGGGAGACGACCACGGCGCGATATTCGAGATGCAGACGTTCGACGGCAGCTATCTGCAGCTCGCGGTCAATGCTATCAAGGGATTCTCCAGCTACTACAAAACTAAAATTCCGCTGGGAGCAGCGCCTGGAAATTCATCCTTTATCCCGTGAGGGTCTTAGGGCGCTCTGAACCAACGGACATGAACATCATACCATAAACCACTTCGGAAAGGCAACGGCAAAATGAAAATCAAGGAATTTCAGGAAGCGATAGCGAAGGAATTGAACACCCTTGACGAGCTTGTGCAGGGCGGCTGCAAGGCCTTTGCAGAGGACTCGCGCGAAGTCTACAAGGAGTCCGACCAGCACATCCAGAAGGGAAAGATCGCCGTCGTCGTGGTGACTCCGGACATGCAGCGCAACGGCGCGAACATCATCCGACGAGCGGGCGAGCAAGCGGAGCAAGGCGAAGGGAGCGAGTCCGCGAGCGCCGCTATCCCGGCAGAGACGCAGCTTCTGATCCAGTGCAGCGAGAAGCCGCAGGTCGCGCGCGCGCAGCCAGGCGTCATGACCGCGCTCGATGCGGCGGAGATCGTCATGTACGCGCTCGACGGCTCGCAGTTCTGCTGGCTCTCGACGCGGCAGACGATAGACCGCCAGGCGGGCGTGCTGACCGCGACCGTCACCTTCGCGACGACAATCCACCTCTCTTAACCAAACCCAAAGGAAAGGAACAAACATGGCAACTACACCAGCAACGGCGACGGCCGAGGAATACGGCATCGCGACAACGGCGACAGGGATCACGATCGAGAGCGAGACCATCACAGGGTCCCCGCTGGCCGAGCCGGTCCCGGACCAGAAGAATGCGGTCACCAAGGAGATCAAGTACGACACGCGCACCGACCTCAAGCTCACCTACCGCGGCACGAAGCTGGCCGAGTCGGCGGGCCAGAACGGCGAGAACTCGACGGTCACATACAACGGCGTCAAGTACTACGTCGACAGCCACGAGTCGGCGGGCAGCTACAACGGCCTGAAGCGCTACAACCTGAGCGCCCACAAGTTCGACAACGCGCCGGCGCAGTCGTAAGCCATGAGCAAGTCGAACCCCAGGAAGGCGATGGCGGCGCTTCTGCCGCTGCCGATCGGATGCGGCAATGGCGTGACGGTGAAGCCGATGACGCTCGGCATGTGGGCCGCGCTCGAGCGCATAGGCTCCCCGCTCGTCACCGGCGAGGAGCCGAAGGACGCGCTGGAGCTCATCCCGTCGCTCTACCTCCTTACGCACGATCCGCGCGAGGTCTTCCGGGGCAACGTCGTCGACCTCTCGATGCAGTGGGCCGACACCGTGCCGGTCGCGACGATGGACGTCATCCGCCGCGCGTGCTACCGCCAGATGAACGCCGCGTTCGACGTCATGCCGGAGGACGACCCAAAAAAAGCGAGAAGCGCGGCAACGACGGCTGGATTGCCGCGCTCGCACACTGGGCAGCCACGACCTACAACTGGGGCTTCGAGGAAATCATGTGGACCGTCCCGCTCTCCGCGATCTGCCTCCTGCGGCGGCAGACGCACAGGGACAAAAGCGGCAACATGACCGTCTTCCCCCTGTCCGAAATTGAGAAGATAGACGATGGCGAAGAAACTCACAGTTGAAGTAGACGCCGAGACCACAAAGGCGAAGCGCAAGATACAGGAGCTGGCGGAAACCGGCGGGTCCTCGGCGGGCGCAGACGCCTCGCCCGCAATCGACAAGGCGGCACGCGCTCTCTCCGGCGCGGCGGAGAAGACCTCTCGCTCGTTCGGCAAGCTCGACGAGGCGTCGCAGGGCATGAACCGCCAGATGCTGTCCGTCACGCGCGCGTTCGCCGGAATGGCTACCGGGCTTGCCATGAGCTACGCGTCGCGATATTTCGAGGAAGGCTCGACGGGGAGAAATGCGATGGAATACGGCGGCGCGATGCTCGCTGGCGGCTCCTCGGGGGCAATGGCAGGCGTGGCGTTCGGTCCTGTAGGGGCTGCGATAGGCGCGGCTGGCGGTGCGGCCATAGCTGCAGGCAAGACATACCTCGACAAAGAAGGCGAGATGGAATCACGCCTTGCCGACTTCGAGAAGTCCGAGAGGATTTTCGCCGGCATATCAGCGTGGCAGACGAAACTGCGAGAACTCTCGGAGCAGATGAACACCGAGGAGATCAAGACGATACTCGCGAACTTGAAGAACACCGAGCAGACCTTCAAGACGCGTACAGTCGAGGCAATCAAGGGGGAGAGATACCAGGAGGCGGCCGACTATCAGCGCAATCTCGGCGACGTGCGGCAGAGGCAGCAGCAGCTTGAGGCGCTTCTGCGCAAGGCAGAGGCGGAGGCGAAAAAGCCGTCCACGCCTGAGGCGCGCGCCTCGATCGACGCCCTCGACTCGCTCGCGCGCGTCGGCGGAAACTTCGCCGGGAGCGACGCGGGCTTCCGGGATCTTCAGCGCGTCAACGAAAAGCAGGTCGCGATCCTCGAGAAGATCGAGGCGAAGACCGGCAAGGGCCACGGCACCTTCTAAACCTCCAAACCTCTAAACTTCCAACCATGGCAAACTTCACACCACCAACGACCGCAGTTGCACATCCCGACGAAACGGCAGGCTGCGACGACGCCGGCAACCTCAAGAAGTCCTTCTCCTGGAAAGGCCCTTACACGGACCTTGAAACGGCCGGGAAAGGCATTGCAAAGGGAGATGTCGTGGCGAGCGGCTGGGTCGCCTCGTCGTGGTCCGTCCGCCGTACGCCGGGAAACTACGGCGTCCTCACCGTCGAATGCACGCCACCCGATCCGACGAGCGGTTCCGGAACCGAAGAAGACCCGACTGTAGTCGAGCCGCTGAAGGACATCTGGTCAATCAAGTCCGTCCGAAACGACGTCTCGATCATGGCGTACTGCGGCCCGTCCGAAGGCGCGAACCCGAACCGCGCGATGATAGAGGCGTGGATGAAGGAGCCCGACGGCAAGCTCGCGAAGATGCACCAGTTCAAGACATCGGATGGCGAGATTGAGGAACTGACTGGGGCGTCGCTTGCTCTCGTACAGAAGATCGAGAAAGGCATCGAAGCTGTAATCCGCTTCTATCCCGTCGTAACGCGCACTCGCACATACGCCGACTGCCCGCCCGCGTGCCTCGAAAACATAGGCTTCATCGACACCCCGCCCGCCCCTGCCGGGACGGCAAAGAAACCGTCTGGCCTTGCCACCGCCGTTAATGCTCACCAGTGGCTCAAAGTCCAGGACGACGCCCAGGAGCAGACCGACAGCAAGTGGACGCGCACCGAAAGCTGGATGGGAATTGCGAAGAGCGACAACCCCGATGACTCACCCTGGGACGCCGACCTTTACGGCGCAAACCGCTGGCCAATGCCCTACGAGCAGCTGTAAAACATGTTCGGCCCAATTCCAGACCCGATTGCCGACAAGCCCATCATCGCGTGGGCAG
>Ga0129306_1003255_pt1 | contig 12493 bp, 10 predicted proteins | sample P827metagenome_FD_94438 | JGI IMG/M metagenome (GOLD analysis project Ga0129306, IMG submission 94438) | Capybara group fecal microbial communities from Wisconsin, USA - P827 metagenome | ecosystem: Host-associated > Mammals > Digestive system > Large intestine > Fecal | place: USA: Wisconsin...
AGGTCGTGGCGGCACCTACTTCGTACACCCCGATACGACGAAAATTACCCGCCAGACCATTTTTACACAAACGATAGAGCACCCCGACACGGCCTTGACGGCTCTGGGCTATGCCATGCAACGTGGCGAGGAGGGCGTGAAGCAAATGAATATCGGTGGCAAGGACAGCTACGTGTTCTACAAGCCACTCGGTCAGACAGGCTGTTCGATGGCCATCGTCTGTCCTGAGAGTGATATCTTTAGTGGTTTCGACCGTCTGCGCCGCACGATTATGTCCATCGTTACCGTCGGTCTGCTGCTGATGCTATACCTGTTTATCCGCATCATTACTCGCGAGTTGAAACCCTTGCGACGTCTGGCCAAGGAGGCCGAGACCATCGCCTCAGGACAGTTTGATGCCGTGCTGCCCGACTTCCAACGCACCGATGAGATAGGCCAGCTGAGCCACTCGTTCGGGAATATGCAGCAGTCGTTGGTGAAATATATTGAGGAACTGAAGGACACCACAGCCCAAAAGGCCTCGATAGAGAGCGACCTCCGTATTGCCAGCGACATACAGATGGGTATGCTGCCAGAGAATTTTCCGACGCGTGAAGACCGTGATGACGTACAGCTCTTTGCCTCGCTGACCCCGGCTAAGGAGGTGGGTGGCGACCTGTTCGACTTCTATATCCGCGATGAGAAACTCTTCTTCTGTATTGGCGACGTATCGGGCAAGGGTGCGCCCGCCTCGCTCTTCATGGCGGTGACTCGTTCTGCCTTCCGCACCGTGTCGGCCCATGAGTCGATGCCGCACCATATCGTCATGACCATCAACAAGACGATTGCCGATATGAACAAGATGAACATGTTCGTGACGCTCTTCGTCGGTGTGCTCGACCTGCCCACCGGACTCATGCACTACTGCAATGCCGGTCATGATGCCCCGTTGCTCGTAGGTGCTGGTGTTGGCGAACTGCCCTGCGATAGCAATATCCCCGTAGGTTTCATGCCCGACTGGGAATACACGCTGCAGGAGGCAACTATCTACAAAGGCACCACTATTCTCCTCTTCACCGACGGACTGACCGAGGCGATGAATGCGCAGAACGAAGAGTTCCAGATGGATCGCATCAATGCCGTAGCTGTCAAAGCCCTCTCCCAGCAGCAACACGAGCCCCGCCAGCTTATCGCCCAAATGACCGATGCCGTCCATGAGTTTGTGGGTGATGCCGAACAGAGTGACGATTTGACCATGATGGCCATTCAGTATATCCGTCAGTAGGACAATCAAAAAAAGAGCTGCAAGTTACATCTTGCAGCTCTTTGCTTTTTCAAGCTTAGTACCCAGACCCGGGCTCGAACCGGGATGGGTTGCCCCACTGGTGTTTGAGACCAGCGCGTCTACCGATTCCGCCATCTGGGCTCGAAAAGCGTTGCAAGAACAGTGCAAGTCGAATGCAGAAGAGCTGGCTCTTATGCTGAGACGCAGCCTGTTCTCGCAAAAATCGGTGCAAAGGTAATGAAAAATAAAAAAATAAAAGAATAAATGGATAAAAAAATAAAAAAAAAGCGATTTTTTTGTTTATTAGGTAATTTATTCGTACCTTCGTAGTCGAAAATCAATGCTACTTACTACATAGGAATACTATGGAAATAAACGAAAAGAACTATTGTATCATTTTGGCGGGTGGACGAGGCAGAAGGTTGTGGCCGTGCAGCAGAGACCAGTATCCCAAACAGTTTATTGATTTCTTCGGAACGGGACGTACCCAGCTACAAACCACGTATGACCGCTTTATCAAGGTGATACCCAAGGAAAATATCCTGGTGTGCACATGCAGGGAATTCTTCCCATTGGTACGTGAACAACTGCCCGATTTGGACGAGCAGAATATCTTGGTGGAACCTGTGAACCGCAATACCGGTGCGAGTGTGGGTTGGGCTCACCTGCGTATCAGAAAGACGACGAAGGATGCTAACATCATTATCGCACCGTCAGACCACATGGTGATGAACGAAGACTTGTTCATGCGCAGTCTGGAAACAGGCATTACCTATGTTCAGAAGAACGACGTGCTGCTGGTGATGGGCGTCAAACCGACACGCCCTGAGCCGGGATATGGTTATATACAGATAGGCGACCTAAGCTGCAAGCCCGACGTGTATAGCGTCAAGTCGTTTACGGAGAAACCAGAGCGCGAGTTTGCCAAGATGTTCATGGAGAGCGGTGAGTTCTATTGGAACACGGGCATCTTCCTGGCTAATTCGCATAAGCTGGACAGCTGCTTCCAAGAAGTATTCCCCAGTGTGCTACGCGATTTGGAACACCTGTATCCGACGTTCACCTACGAAATGGAACTGGAATACGTGACTCAGAACTACCCGAGATACCCGAACCTCTCGATAGACTATGCCATCTTGGAACATACCCAAGATGTGTATGTCATGAAGTGTGACTTCGGATGGGCTGATCTCGGTACGTGGCATGCCATCTATGAGTGTATGAGCAAGGGCGAGGGTGACAATGTGGTCATCGACTCAGAAGTGATGTTGGAAGATGCGACCAACAATGTCATCAAACTGCCTAAGGGCAAGCTGGGAGTGATCAACGGACTCGACGGCTTCATCGTGGCTGAGCAGGACAACGTACTGCTCATCTGCAAGAAGGGCGACTCATCGGCCATGGTGCGCAAGTACGTCAATGAGGTGCGGATGAAATACGGCGAAGACTATATATGATTATAGGGATTGATGCAAAGCGAATAGTACGCAACGGAACAGGATTGGGGAGTTACGGGCGTACGCTGGTCAACGACCTCATCAGGCTGGGTGATGCTGACATGCAGCTGAGACTCTATGCCCCTGATGAAGGACGTGACGACTTGCGCGGCCAGATTATCGGTGACGGTAATGTGCAGTTCTGCTATCCGAAGGGGCATCCCTCCGCCCTGCGCAAGGCATGGTGGCGGTCGCGCGGTGTGCTCAGCGATTTGCTGCGCGATGGTGTCCAGCTGTATCACGGACTGTCGGGCGAATTGCCCATCGGTCTCCGCAAAACGGGAATCCGAAGTGTGGTAACCATCCACGACCTGATCTTCATGCGTCATCCCGAGTATTACAACTGGATAGACACCAAGATTTACGAATGGAAATTCCGTCAGACGCTTCGGGAGGCGGATAGGATTATCGCTATCAGCGAGCGGACGCGTCAGGATATCATCGAACTGGGTGGCGAGGAATATGCCGACCGCATCACCTTGATATACCAGAGCTTTGCACCCCGGTTCTCGACAGAAATCAAATCGAAGCGGAAAGCACAGGTGCGAGCCCAGTATAAGTTACCACAGCGCTTTGTACTGAATGTGGGAACGATAGAGCGGCGTAAGAACTTGGCCAAGGCTGCTGAGGCTGTCGGTTTGCTGCCACAGGATATTCACTTGGTAGCGGTAGGCAGACAGACAGACTATGTACGTGAATTGCCGAAAGACGATCGTATTCACCTCTTGAGTGGAGTGCCCGACAGTGATTTGGCAGTGATTTATTCCATGGCGGAGGCTTTTGTCTATCCCTCGCGCTATGAGGGCTTCGGTATTCCTATCATTGAAGCCATTGCCGCTGGTCTGCCCGTTGTGGCTTGTACGGGTTCTTGTCTGGAGGAGGCTGGCGGTCCGCATAGCCTGTATGTCGATCCGAATAACGTGATTGACATGGCCGAGGCGATGAAGATGTCGTTGCGCGGGGCTCGTGGTCGCGACGAGCGCATCAGCAAGAGTCGTGAGTATATCCGGAGATTTGAGGGTAACGACGTAGCGGCACAGGTGGCTCAGGTCTATAAGAGCCTGCTATAACACATAACGGAGCTGCAACAGTAGGTCGGTCATGGACGAGCGGTCTATCTGTTGCAATCCACTTCCTATCACAGCACGGTCGAAATAATCGGTCACTGCTATCTTGGCAGCGACAGACAGACTTTTCCCGATATCCGCTTGTGCGCTCAGCATATAACGAAGTCCGTGACCATAGTACATGGGAAAGGTGTAGTCGTAGCGAACTGATGGCTCATACAGGTAGATGCGACTGTCGTAGTTGTCGGTATGAAACCATCCGACGCTGGCGGTCGCCTTCAGCCATGACGCTTTCCAAGAAGCCTGCTGGCTGAGCATGATTCCCTGATGCTGCTCACCGTTCCATCCCACACTGACGGCATCAGCCTGCGTGCGAAGGGAGAGTTGGGGTAGGAGAGTGTAGTTGGTGCCTAAGCGAGCGCGGTGCTCTGTCCGGTTGATCAGTCTATTCTTATCACTATTATTACGCTGTCGGAGGTGCAGTCGGTAGCGTGCATCCGTGCTCCACTGCTTCCCACTGTAGCGTATGGACAGCATGGTGTCGAAGGCATCGCTGGAGGTATCGGCCTGGTAGCGTGGCCAGGAGAAATGGGCAAAGTCGGCATAGCCTTGGATGAGCCAAGACCACGAGGGTTTCCACGAGGCTCCGAGGTAGACGCCATGCTCGTTTTGTACGCTGCTACCCTCGCTGAAGGCATAGGCGTGGAGGGCTGTGTAGCGCTTGTCGTAATAGCGGTGGATAGTCATGAGGTTGAGTGTGCTACTGAGGTGATAGCTCAACGAATGGATCAGGGCCAGTGCTCCTTCGCGGTTGATGGCGGTCTCACCAGCAATGCTGATGCGGCTGTTGTTGTAGCCGTAGTCGAGGCTGGCATTGAGAAAGTTGTTGCCCTCGGCAGCATAGCGGCGATAGGGGATGTTGACCTTTTGGGGCATCAGCTCACGGTCAAAGTGGGTATAGACGGTATTGGCATTGAGATAGAGCGTGCCCTTGCGCCAACCGATGCTCATACCGAGGTCGGTCTCATGAGTATTGTTCTTCTTGGCAATCTCCGTGGCAGTGCGGTGGTAACCGTCTTTCAGCAGGGTCCTGGCTGTACCGTCTTCGTTGAGCGTTGCGTCCAAAGGTCGATAAGAGACAAAGGTGGTGAGATGCCAACGGTGTGACAGTTGCAAGGTGGCAGCTGCTCCGCGTAGGTAACCGTCTTGAGAACGAGAGGCATGGGCTGTCAGCGTGTGCGTGCTGCGTCCTAAGGACTGAAGCGTTGACAACTTGCCCAGATGGAATCCGGTGTTCATGAGGAGTCCCATGCCAAGTTGCACGCGATACATACCGATGTTCAAAGATTGCAGTCTGCCGATATCACGCAGTTGTAGGTAGTAGCTGTAGTGGTCATAGCCAGCCTTGTTACAATGGGCGAAGAAGGGTTCGCCAGCATCTTGAGCTGCCGTCACGCCAAACTTGATGCGGTTGTTGTAGTTGAACTGATAGCGCAGGTCATGGCGGTATCGATAACCGTAATAATCACTGACGTCGCCCTTGCGTTCGTAAAACGGTATCTTTCCCGTCAGCGACAGGGAGTGTTTGCCGTATTTCGTTACGTCGCTGAACAGTGGCCATACCCGCTGGGCTTTCTCCTCACCTGCGGTGACAAAGTAGAGTAACAGTCGGCGGGTGTGGTGGTCCAGACTGGTGATCATCTGCAGTTCGCTGAGTGAGCGTATGGGATGGTATCGGTAGAGATACGCCATGATACCTTCCACCTGTTGCGCAGACAAGAAGGGTAGCTGCTCCAGTTCCTCACGGGTAGTCTGGTTGAGGTTGATCTTGTGCTCGGCCCGTTCCTCCAGCAGTTCCATCATCTCTGTTCCCAGTTCTTCCTCCATCTCCTCAGTTGTCATCCACTGTTGTAGTGCCTCCTGCCAACTCGGTGCCTGGGCGTATGCATGGCTCAGGTATAGTGTTAAAAAAAGAAATAATATGCGTTTCATACCACAAAGGTATATAAAAATCATCAAACAGCCTACTTGTTTCGTAATTATTTTCGTACTTTTGCAGCGTGAAACGAAAGATGCTTTTGGCTTTAGGCTTTTGCTGCTGGACTTTTAGTGCGATGGCACAGAACCAGAAACGGCAGGAGGTGGACATGGACAGTCCGACCTTCGTGCCTACCGTGAAGGTGGGAAAGGTGCTGGAAGGCGGGGATAGCATACAGTATATGGAGATGAACAATGTCTATGTGTTTCCACCCGTCACCTTCAGCAGCAAACGCCAGCAGAACGCCTATATGCGACTGGTAAAAAACGTGAAGACGGTATTGCCCATCGCCAAAGAGGCCCGCATGATTATGATGGAGACGGCCGAGTATCTGGAGACACTGCCTAACAAGGAGGCCAAAGACGAGCACATGAAGCGCGTGGAGAAAAGCATTATGAAGGAGTATAAGCCACGCATGAAGAAGCTGACTTACTCACAGGGTAAGTTGCTCATCAAACTGATATACCGTGAGAGTAATTCGTCGGGCTATGAGCTGATACAGGCATTCCTCGGTCCTGTGCGCGCCGGTTTCTATCAAGCCTTCGCCTGGGCCTTCGGAGCATCGCTGAAGAAAGAGTATGATCCCGAAGGTGTGGACCGCCTCACCGAACGTGTTGTCCTGATGGTAGAAGCGGGACAGCTTTAGTCTCTTATTCCGAATAGATTAATTGTACCAATGTCTGGCCTACGGCCTGAAGGGTATTCTTGTCGATATGCTGCATATCGTCATTGGCGGTATGCCACGTGGGTCCGAAACTGCTTTGTGCGCAGTCGGGATAGTGGTTGATGATATCGATACAAGGTATGTGAGCTTTCTCGTTGACGGGCAGATGATCATCGGTCACGCCACCACCATCTTTGGCAGGGAAGAAACTGCCATAGCCGGCAGCCGCAGCGGCACTCCATACCTTCTCCACAATCGTACGGGCATACTGCATAGAGAATGCCTCCTGATAGAACTTAGCACCCTGACCACCTACCATGTCGAGCAGGATGGCATATTGGTAAGAGGGTTGTGAGTGGTTTTCGGCCCAATACTGAGCACCTAAAGCCCAAGAATCACCGTCTACCTCGTTACTCCACTGCGGAACACCCCAATCCTCTGCGTCGAAACAGATGAAATCGATGGCCACGCGGGCTGAGTCGTGCTGTGGCAATAGACGGGCCAGTTCGAGCATGACAGCCACTCCTGATGCTCCATCGTTGGCTCCCATGACGGGCTTATGCCAATTGGCAGAATCAGGGTCGTTGTCGGCCCAGGGGCGACTGTCCCAATGGGCGCAGATGAGCAGTCGGTTGTCGGTCTGCTTGCCGGACTTGGCAATGATGTTCGTACTCTTCAGCATCGTACCATCATAACCTTTCAGATTGGCTGTCTGCAGTTCCACCTGATAGCCATATTGCTGGAACTTCTGCTGAATCCACTGACCACAACGATTATGGGCCTCACTGTTCATGGTGCGAGGACCGAAACTGCACTGCTGAGCGCAGAAAGCATAGGCCGAGTCGGCATTGAACTCGATATTGACAGCAGTCTGGTTGTTGGTCTGCTTCTTGGTCGTACTACAGGCGTACATACAGATGACGCAGATAATATAAATAAGGTGTCTCATGCTGATTATTGTCTTGCATTGATTACTTGTTGCATCACTCGCAGAAAGTTGCCGCCCCAAATCTTTTGAATGTCTTGCTCGCTGAACTGGCGTTTCATTAGCTGGCGGGTGAAGTTGGTGAGTTCCGATGAGCTGGCAAGTCCGCAGATGCCACCATCACCGTCGAAGTCGGTACCCAAACCTACATGATCAATTCCCATTACATTGATGGCATGCTCCAAATGGCGCATAGCATCCTCAATGGTAGCCTGACCATCCTTAACCAGGAAACCGTTGTAGAGCGTTACTTGCATGACACCACCCTTGGCAGCCAGGGCTCGCATCTGATCATCGGTCAAGTTACGAGGATGGTCACAGAGCGCACGGCAACTGCTATGACTACATACGATAGGAGTCTTGCTCAGTTCGAGGGCATCGTAAAAGCTCTTCTCGCCAGCGTGGCTGAGGTCTACCATGATACCCAGTCGGTTGAGTTCCTCGATAACCTGCTTGCCGAAAGCGCTCACACCATTGTGGGTGTGGTTGCCGCGTGCGGAGTCGCAGATATCGTTGTCGCCGTTGTGGCAAAGCGTCATATAGACAATACCGCGCTGGGCAAAGTGGCGGAGGTTCTCTATCTTTCCGTCTAGGGCATGTCCATTCTCTATTCCGAGCATGATACTATTCTTGCCCATGTGCTTGTTCATCCAAAGGTCATCGGGAGTACGGGCCAGTGCCAGGTAGGAACTGTTGGCGGCTACGATATCGTTGATCTTATCGAAAATCTCGTCGGCATACTCCTTGGGATGATCGGTAGGCTGGGGAAGGTAAGCCACCATGATGGTTGCGTCCTGATGACCTTCCGTCATTTTGTGTAGGTCAACCAAGATTTTGGGGTCGCGATGGGTGAAATTGACATTCTGTGGGAAGCGCTCGACCTTGTCGCTTTGTACCTTTAGGTCAAAGAACATCGGTGTATCGCAGTGGGTATCGAGCGTCAGGATGCGGTTATGCAGATTACAAGTCTCCCGATAGTGCATAGCCTCTTGTGCCAGCCACTGGAAAAGTGGCAGACCTTCTTCCAGGCATTCCGGGTGCCATTGTACGCCCATGATACTCTTATACTCCGTGCTCTCCATAGCCTCTATCGTACCATCAGCGGCTTTTGCTGTTACGCGGAAGCGACAGCCGGTCTCAAGGACGGCCTGATGGTGGAAGGAGTTGACGAATAATGAGGGTGACTGGTAGATGTTGTAAAGGATGGAGTCTTGTTCTACGGTCACGGTGTGGGTAGGCTCAGAGCGGTCGGCATCTTGCGAATGTTTAATGGTCGAAGAAGCGATGTCTTGCTGAACCTTACCTCCCAACGCCATGGCTAATGTCTGGATACCACGGCAAATGCCGAGGATGGGAATCTGGCGGTTGTAAGCCAGTTGCGTTATGAGCAGTTCGGGCAGGTCTCGCTCGCTATTGATGCCTCTGAGTTGTGGTTGAGGCTCCTCACCGGCATAGAGGGGGTTGTAGTCTGCTCCACCACTGAGCAGGAGCCCGTCGATATGTTCCAACGTGTTGATGATGCTGTCCGTATCACTCAAAGGCGGGATGATAACGGGAATGCCACCCGCACGAACTACTGACTTATAGTAGGTCTCAGCCAGCAGGCACGACTTGTCTCCATAGTTGCCTGTGATACCAATGACAGGCTTCTGTGGTGCTTCAGGAAATGATTGGTAGGCCGTTGCGAGTTGCAACTGCCAGTCAAACCGGTTGTTCATGAGGTTATTCGTCAAAGTTAACAGGAATCTCGCGTTTGATGCTCTGCTCCAGAGAGATCAGGGTCTCAGTAGCTACGACACCGGGGATGTCCTGCAACTGACCGTTCAGCAGATGCATCAGCTGCTCGTTGTCGCGGGCGTACAGTTTGACCAGCATGGTATAAGGACCTGTCGTGAAATGACACTCTACAACCTCAGGGATATGGTGCAGACATTCGACAACATCCTTATACATAGAACCGCGCTCCAGCGTGATACCGACATAGGTGCAGGTGCTGTAGCCAAGGCTTTTGGGGTTCACGTCGAAACCGCTTCCCATGATGACTCCTCCCTCGATGAGGTGTTGTACACGCTGGTGAATGGCAGCGCGCGAAACGTTACACTCAGCAGCTACATCTTTAAATGGGATGCGTGCATTCTTCGACAGGATACTGAGGATCTTTTTGTCGAGATTGTCAATTTTGTCCATACCTTTTTATGTTTTCTTTGGTTCGTTGCTTTACAATTTGTAAGCAAAAGTAAGTAATTTAATTGATATGTGCAACATTTTACAAAGAAAAATCACAAAATGGGGTACTTTTTCCTCGTTTTTTGTTCTTTAGGTTTTCCGAATGAGCGTCAGTCCGTCGCGTAAAGGCAAGATGACTTGCTCCACACGAGAGTCTTTCAACAGGTAGTCGTTGAAGGTCTCAATGCCTTTTGTTTGTGGGTCGCGGTCGTAGTTGTGGTCAACCACATGACCATCCCATAGCGTGTTGTCAGCCAGGATGAAACCACCCTTTCGGATGACGGAGAGTGCCATCTCGTAAGTATCCCGATAGGTACGCTTGTCACCATCGATGAAAGCCATGTCGAAGGTAATACCCAGTTTGGGAGCTTCGGTAAGGGCATCACCGATGATAAAACGTATCTTGTCGGCCACGGGTGACTGTTCAATCCAAGGGCGGGTGAAGTCTTCCTGTTCGTCGTTGATCTCGAAAGTATATACCATACCGCCTTCCTCCAAACCTTCTGCCATACACAGCGCTGAATAGCCGCTGAAGGTTCCTACCTCCAGAATGTTCTTCGGACGGATCATCTGCACCAGCATCTTCAGCAACCTGCCTTGCAGATGACCAGATGCCATACGCCCATGAAGCATATGGATATTGGTGGAACGCCAGAGCTTGTAGAGATAGTCAGGCTCGGGCGAAGTGTGCTGCTCTATGTATTCGTCAACCGTCACTGTTGGATGAGTGCTTCAATGGCTAAGCGATAGGAATCGAGACCAAAACCACAGATGATGCCCTTGCAGGCTGAAGAGATAAACGAATGGTGGCGGAACTCCTCGCGCTGATGGACATTCGAGATATGTACCTCAATGACCGGGCTTTTGAGCGAGCGGATGCAGTCGTGCAGGGCTACAGAGGTGTGCGTGTAGGCTCCGGCATTAAGCACAATACCGTCGTAGGTGAAGCCTACTTCCTGCATTTTATTAATCAGTTCACCCTCCACGTTGCTCTGGTAGTACTCGATGTCCACCGTGGGATATTTGGTCTGCAACTGGGGCAGATACTGCTCAAACGACGAAGAACCGTAGATACCAGGCTCGCGTGTGCCGAGCAGGTTCAGGTTGGGACCGTTGATAATCAGAATTTTCATATGCTTCGTGTTAATTGTGCCTGCAAAGATAAGTATTTTTTCTAAATAATTCGTAACTTTGCCCAAGAAATGAAAGAACAAAAGGATATAGTACGTGCCTATCAGCGTTATCTGAAGCTGCAGCGGGGCTATTCGGCCAATACGTTGGATGCTTATCTGCGGGATCTAGATAAACTGCTCAACTTTTTGGGGTCAGAAGAAAAACATGTGCTGGATGTGAAACTGGAGGATTTGCAACACTTTGCAGCCAGTCTTCATGATATAGGCATTCATGCCCGTTCCCAGTGCCGTATCCTGAGTGGGGTACGCTCCTTCTATCGTTTCTTACAGTTGGACGGTTATCGTGAGGACGATCCTACGGAACTGCTCGAATCACCTGTATTGGGTGATCATCTGCCAGAAGTGCTGACCACTGAAGAAGTGGATGCACTGGAGGGGTCGATAGACGTATCTAAATGGGAGGGACATCGTAATCGCGCCATCATCGAGGTGTTGTTCTCCTGTGGCTTGCGCGTCTCAGAGCTCGTCAACCTGAAACTGACCGACCTCTATAAAGAAGAAAGGTACGTGCGCGTGATGGGAAAGGGTTCGAAGGAGCGACTGGTGCCTATCTCACCCAAAGCGCTTCGAGAATTGGACAACTGGTTCGTAGACCGTAATCTTATGAAAATAAAATCGGGTGAGGAAGACTATGTGTTCCTGAACCGGCGTGGTGCTCATCTGACACGAACCATGATTCTCATCATGATCAAGCAGCAGGCCGCAGAGGCTGGTATCCAGAAAACCATCTCGCCACACACCCTTCGTCACTCCTTCGCCACGGCCCTGTTAGAAGGCGGTGCCGACCTTCGCGCCATCCAGGTGATGCTGGGGCACGAAAGCATCGGTACCACCGAAATTTATACCCATATTGACGTGACTACGCTCCGCCAAGAAATCTTGGAGCATCATCCCCGCAATAGCAATAGGACTTCTCAGGCTAGAAAGTCAGAGCAATAACGTAGCGCATTCCCCACTTTGGACTGCTAGGAAGGTCGTTGTAACTGAGACGGCGTACATACTCGATGTGCCAGATCTTGAAAATGTTATGAACGCCGAGCACCAGTTCTGCATAGGGGCGGTGGGCATCCATCACGTGACAACCTTCGGGGAAGTACATCAGGCGGCCATTGCCGCGGTTCTGCTCCAAATTGGGATTATTTTTGTCTGTCAGTTCTCCCCAAAGCATGCGCACGCCAATGTATTCACGCCAGTGAAGCTTTTTAAGGAGTGGCACGCGGTTGAAGATTTTACCGTTCAAGTCCCAAGACACCATGAGTGAGGCAAAGCGGTCGTTGAGGAACTCCATCGTGTTGATCAGATTGAAAGTCTCAGGAGCGATGATGTACGACTGGTTGGCAGCGGGCTGGATGAGTAGCGGGTAGGGTACTTGGTTCCATTGTATACCAGCTTTGGCGCTGATGTCGATTTTCCCCCAGCTGCTTAACCAGAAGCGCTTGAAGATGCCAACCTCGGTGTAGTTATAGTTGTAGTCGCCACCAAGGACACCATCGAATCCCATGGTGTGGGCCACGCTGAACACGGGTGCATCGAGATTGATAACGCGACGGCGCAGCTTAT
>Ga0129306_1003256_pt1 | contig 12491 bp, 15 predicted proteins | sample P827metagenome_FD_94438 | JGI IMG/M metagenome (GOLD analysis project Ga0129306, IMG submission 94438) | Capybara group fecal microbial communities from Wisconsin, USA - P827 metagenome | ecosystem: Host-associated > Mammals > Digestive system > Large intestine > Fecal | place: USA: Wisconsin...
TGGACGCTGTCTACGCAGCCTGACGGCTGCGGCAACCTCGCTCACGGATAGATCCTGCGGCTCCATCCGTGACCAAGGTTTTTACCACGGGGTGTCCAACTTGTTATTGCAATTTGCGTTCCGAAAAAAGGAGGGTTTTTCTCGGCTATTTCTCCAGATTTTCCAGCAATGCCTGACAGCCCTCCACAAGATCGTCGTAGGTCACGTCGAAATTACCGGTGTACCAGGGGTCGGCGATGTCCCGGGGATGGGCGGTGCCGTCCAGCAGGCGGCGCACCTTTCCCTCCGGGTCGCCGCCGGTGATGCGCAGGATGTTCCGAATGTTGGCGCTCTCCATGCCCAGAATCAGATCATAGTCCTGGTAGTCCCCACGGGTCATCTGCCGGGCCCGGTGGCCGGTGAGAGGAACGCCCATCTCCCGGAGCTTCTGCCGGGCGGGGGGATAGATGGGATTGCCCAGCTCCTCTGTGCTGGTGGCGGCGGAGTCGATGAAAAATTCCCCGGACAGCCCCCGGCGCTCCACCATGTCTTTCAGGATGCACTCCGCCATAGGGGAGCGGCAGATGTTCCCCAGACAGACAAACAGAATTCTGGTCATGGCAGCACCCGCTTTCTCTCCGGGGCGAACATTTCGTCCAGCAGCCGCTTTCCGGTCTCCGTGCGGAAGATGGCTTTCCGGGCGGCCTCCACCGCCTGAGCGGACTCGTTGTCCTCATAGAGGTTCACCAGGAAGTCCGCCTCCACCAGAATCTGATAGTCCGCGCCCTCCATGCCGGTATAGGTGTGGTGGTGGGCGATGAGGTATTTCACCCGGCTGATCTGGGTCTCCGTCCAGCCGCCCTGGGAGCGCAGCAGCTTTTCCGCCTGGCCGGGACCCTCCAGCTCCTGGTATTTGCCGCCGCAGGAGCCGTACTTCTCCTCGCTGATATGAATGCCGATGTCATGGAGAATGGCCGCCGCTTCGAGAATAGACTGGGTCTCCGAATCCAGGCCCTCCAAAACGCCCATGGCCGCCGCCAAATCGTGGACCTTCACCAGGTGCTGGATGCGCCGGGGATCGCCCCGGTCATAGGAAATAGCGGATTGCAGCAGTTCCGCGTGCTGTTTGTCCATATGTGTGTTCCTCCTTTGCAGTATCAGAACAGGCGCAGCTGATCGCCGGCCTGCCGGTCCTCAAATTTCATCAGGTACGCCATGGCCTCCTGGGGGGCGCAGATGATGTGCCGGGCCCGGCACTCCTCCCGGAAAATGTTCATCAGCCGGGCGGCGTTGGGGCTGGGGCAGTCATAGCGTTCCCCGAAGGCGCGGATATACCGCTCCTTCATGCCGGGGAAGTGCCGGTCCAGCTGGGCGTAAAAATACTGCCGGTCCCCGTCCCGCAGGGTGACGCCCATGCCGAAGTTCACAATGACCTCCACGCCGGCGCCGAAGCAGTAGTCCAGCAGGCCCCGCAGATTCTCCTCCGTGTCGTTGAGAAAGGGGAGAATGGGGCACAGCCACACGCCGGTATGGATGCCGTTTTCTCGCATGGTTTTCAGCATCTCAAACCGTTTTCGGGTGGTGCAGACATTTGGCTCCAGAATCCGGCACAGGTCCTCGTCGTAGGTGGTGAGGGTGGTGCAGACCACGGCTCTGGTGGTTTCGTTGATGTGCTTCAGCAGGTCCAGATCCCGCAGAATCAGGTCCGACTTGGTCAGCACCGACACGCCGAAGCCGTAGCGGCCGATGAGCTCCAGACACCGCCGGGTCAGCCCCAGCTCCCGCTCCAGAGGCAGATAGGGGTCGCACATGGCGCCGGTGCCGATCATGCACCGCCGCCGCTTGCGGCGCAGGGTGTCCTCCAGCAGCTCCGGGGCATTCCGCTTCACGGCCACGTCCTCAAAGGGATGGTCCATCTGATAGCAGGTGCTGCGGGAGTCGCAGTAGATGCAGCCGTGGGTGCAGCCCCGGTACAGGTTCATGCCGTTGGAGGGGGAGAGGATGTGCTTGGCCTCCACAAAGTGCATGGTTCACGCCTCCTCCAGCAGATAGTGGAGCATCCGCTCCGGATCTTCCAGAAACCGCCGGGTCAGCTGGTAGTGATCCGTCTCCCGGTAGTCCACGGAGTGGATGCCCGCCCCGCTGAGCTCCAGCACCTCCGCTCCGGGGTATGCCATGAGGATGGGGGAGTGGGTGGCGATGAGAAATTGGCTGTGCTTTGCCGTCAGCTCATGGATGGCAACCAGCAGGGACAGCTGCCGGGAGGGGGACAGGGCGGCCTCCGGCTCGTCCAGCAGGTACAGTCCCTCTCCGCCGAAGCGGTTGGTGACCAGGGAGAGAAAGCTCTCCCCGTGGGACTGCTGGTGGAGAGAGACGCCGCCGTAGCTGGAAAGAGCGCCGCCGTCCTGCCGGTTCAGCTCGTCCAGATAGCTGGCGGTGTTGTAAAAACTCTCCGCCCGGAGAAAGTAGCCGTCCCGGGGATAGTCGCTTTTGATCAGGGTGATATACCGGTACAGCTCCGACTCCGTGTGGGCGGTGGAGAACTGGAAGTTCCGGCTGCCGCCCTCGGCGTTGAAGCCCGCCGCCAGGGCCACAGCCTCCAGCAGGGTGGACTTGCCGGTGCCGTTCTCCCCCACAAGGAAGGTGACGGGCCTGGTCAGGGGCAGTGTCCCCATGGCCGCCAAACTCCGCACCACCGGCAGGCCGTGGAGATAAGACCCGGCGGGCGGCAGCTCGTTGAGCCGTACACCCCGGATGAAGTTCCGCTCCAAAGCGCCGCCTCCTCTCCCTATGGTTATCCGCTGAGGATACTATATCATAGAAAATGGAAAAAGGGAATGGGACAGTCATTTCACCGGGATATCAGTCCCCGGCGGATTCCATCATCTCAAAGTAATCGGAGTCGCAGGAGAACAGAATGTACTGTCCGTTGACCAGACCGTAATAGCCCTGTGCCGTAAAATAACCCTTCATGCTGAAATCCTCCTGTCATATGATGGATGGGGTTCTCTTGTTGTACCCATCATATAACAGGGGGCTGCTCAAAAATCTGCGCACAAAAAAGGAGGACGGAACTTCCACCCTCCTTTTTTACAGCTCCGTGTATTTGTCCGCCCGTCCGTAGGCCTTTTCCACCGGGTATTTGGCCTCGTTCCGGGTGATTTTCTCATTCAAAATCTCGTCCGGGTCCAGGCTGCACACATCCGCCATCAGCAGGCAGTAGCTCAGCACGTCCGCCAGTTCCTCCTGGACCTTGTCCCGCTTCCCGGCGCACTCCAGATCGCCGCCGCTCCACTGAAATACCTCCAGCAGCTCCGCCGCCTCCAGGCTCAGGGAGATGGCCAGGTCCTTGGGGGTGTGGAACTGCCGCCAGTTCCGGTCATCCCGGAACCGCAGTACCCGGGCGATGGTCTCGTCTGAAATCATATAGGTGTCCTCCTTTACGCCCGGATGGCCCAGCGCATCTTGGTGGACCGGGCCCGGGGATTCCGGCGGCACTCCTCCGCCGACGGGCGGATGACGTCCTGGGCGATATCGCTGTAAACGCCCTGCCGGTAAAACTGCTGGAAGGCCTTCTTCACCAGCCGGTCCTCGCCGGAGTGGAAGGTCAGAATGGCCGCCCGGCCGCCGGGCTTCAGCACCCCCGGCAGCTTGTCCAGAAAGGCGTAGAGCACCTCGAACTCGCTGTTCACGTCGATGCGCAGCGCCTGGAACACCCGCTGACAGGATTTTTTCGAGGCCTCCTTCCGCTGGGCGGCGGGGAGAAAGGACAGGGTGCTCTCCACAAGGGAGGCCAGCTGCCGGGTAGTCTCGATGGGGCTGCCGGACCGCTCCGCCGCCATGATCCGCCGGGCGATCCGCTCCGCATAGGGTTCGTCGGAATTTTCCACCAGCAGCGCCGTCAGCTCCTCCTCGTCCAGCTCCCGCAGCCGCTGGGCGGCGGGAACGCCGGAGGTGGGGTCCAGCCGCAGATCCAGGGGGCCGTCGTATTTGAAGGTGAAGCCCCGCTCCGGGTTGTCGATCTGCATGGAGGAGACGCCCAGATCCGCCAGCACGAAATCAAATTGCATCCCCGGCGCCACCTGGTCAAGATTGGCGAAATTCATCCGCCGGATGGTGAGAAGCTCCGGCCCGTAGCCCAGGGCCTCCAGCCGCTTCCGGGTCTTTTCCGACTCAATGGGGTCCACGTCCGTGGCGTAGAGATGGCCCTGCCCCCGGAGACATTCCAGTATTTTTTGGCTGTGGCCGCCATAGCCTAAAGTAGCGTCCAGACCAATTTGCCCCGGCTGGATGTCCAGAAAGTCCAGGATTTCCTCCACCAGGATGGGAATGTGGGTTCCGGCGGGGGTCTTGCCGCTTTGCAGGATCTTCTCCACGTCGGCCTGATAGCGCTCCGGGTGAAGCTCCTTGTATTTCTCCGGATAGGTCCGGGGATGGGTGCCCTTGTAGCGGGGCCGCCGTCTGTGCTCCTGCTCCATGGAATCAGTTCCTCCTGTTCTGCTTTGGCACAAGTTCCAATAAGTGGAGCTATTGTACCACGTTCCTGCCCAAAAGAGAAGTCCTGGAAGGGAGAAGAAAAAGCTGCCGAATGGGAGGCGAGAAAAATGGGATTAACATCCTGTTAACGGGGAGGGGGCAAACCATGGCGGCATCTGAATTTCCGCAGCCCTTTCCTTAACAGCCATTGTTTCCAAAATCTGCTATCGTATGAATATGAAATCGCGGTCAGGCTCTCCCAAGCTGACAGAGAGGCTGGCGGCAAGAAAAAAAGGAGTGTGTGTTTATGGCAACTTTCGTCCTGGGACTTGTCATCCTTTTCGTGGGCGCCGCGCTGTACGGCAAATTCTGTGAAGGGGTCTTTGGCCCCGACGACCGGGAGACTCCCGCCTACTGTAAGCAGGACGGCGTGGACTACATCCCCATGCCCAAGTGGAAGAATATGCTCATCAACCTGCTGAATATCGCGGGCACCGGACCCATCTTCGGGCCGATCCAGGGCATCCTCTTCGGGCCCATCGCGTTCATCACCATCCCCATTACCAACATCATTGGCGGCGCCATGCACGACTATTTCTCCGGCATGATCTGCCTGCGGGACGGCGGCTCCCAGATGCCCGACATGATCCGCAAGTACTCCAACAAGGGCATCTACACGGTGTACCAAGTGTTCTGCAGCCTGCTGCTGCTTCTGGTGGGCGCCGTGTTCATCTACACCCCCGGCGACATCTTCGCCACCCAGATCTGCGGCTTTGACGGCAAGCCCACCTCCATCTCCACCTGGGTCATCTACGCCGTCATCTTCGCCTATTATCTGATCGCCACCGTGTTCCCCATCGACAAGATCATCGGCAAGATCTATCCCGTTTTCGGCGCGGTGCTGCTGTTCTCCGCCGTGGGTGTGTTCATCGGCATGTTTGTCAAGGGCTATCCCCTGCTGAATGTCTGGGACGACTGGCGGAGCCCCGCCCTGGCCGCGTTCACCGTGGCGGCCGACGGCACCCAGGCTGCCTTCAGCTATGGGGACTACTTCAGCGCCGGCCACTTCATCCCCATCTTTTTCATCACCGTGGCCTGCGGTATGCTCTCCGGCTTCCACTCCACCCAGACCGCCATCATCTCCCGCACCGTCAAGAGTGAGAAGGAAGGCCGCATGACCTTCTACAACATGATGGTCCTGGAGGGCTTCATCGCCATGATCTGGGCCGCCGCTGCTATGGGCGTCTATAACCTGGGCCTGCAGGAGGCCAACGCCGGCCTGGCTACCGGCACCGTCGGCGTGGTCTGCAAACACATTCTGGGCAACTTCGGCGGCATCATCGCACTGGTGGGTATCGTGGTCCTGCCCATCACCTCCGGCGACACCGCCCTGCGGGGATTGCGCCTGGCTATCTCCGAATCCTTCCACATCGACCAGAGCTCCACCAGCAAGCGTGTGGGCCTGTCCGCCGTCATTTTCGCCCTGGTGGCCGTCATCCTGGTGTTCGCCAAGTTCAATAACAACGGCTTCAACATCCTGTGGCGCTATTTCGCCTGGTCCAACCAGACCCTGTCCCTGTTTGCCTTCCTGGCCATCTCCATCTGGATGTTTGAAAACGGCAAGGGAAAGTACGTCTGGATTCCTCTGATTCCCGGTTCCTGGTATGCCTTCATCACTACCACCTATATTATGAACGCCAAGATCGGCTTCCACATCCCCTGGACCGGCGCCTATGCCATCGGCATCACCGCCGCCGTGGCCTATGTGGGCGTTATCCTCTGGTACGGCAAAAAACGCGCCGCCAAGCTGACACACAAATAAGCCATATTTCTCTCCTTCTTTTTTTGGTCCGCCGTGGGAAACCGCGGCGGACCGGCTTTTCGCAAAAAAGCCGCCTGACTTTGTTTTCAAAGTCAGGCGGCTATATGTTCTTCTGTTGAGTGGGATCAGTCCGGTGTTCTGACATGGGGAAGGGCTACTTCCGGCATCAGCTCCCGGCTGACGATGGTGAGCATCTCCTCCAGCTGGGCGCACTCCGCAGGGGTGAACCGCCGGGAGACCCGCTCCATCACCTCATTCATATAGGAGGTGGAGATGTTGTAATAGTTGTAATACTTCTCCGTGACCTCCAGATGGAACTCCCGCCGGTCCTCGCGGGACTGGACCTTCCGGACGTAGCCCTTTTTCACCAGGCTGTTCACCTTGTAGGCCGCGTTGGGAGGGGAGATGCGCATAAAAGTGGCAAATTCATTCACCGTGGGGCTGCCCAGGGCCTGGATGCTCTCCACGCAAAAGGTCTCCACGGTGGTCAGGCTGGCCTCCCGGCTCTGGAAGCGCTGGAAGATCTCCTGATAAAAATGGATCTTGAATTTGGTATACACTTCATAAAACGCGTCTTTCAGCATGGAATCGCCCGCTTTCCCGCCGCATATGCGGCGCAGATGTAACATCAGTATACCAATTCCAGGAGAAAAGCGCAACCATTATTCCGCACCGATGGCGAAGGTGATCTCCGCCGTGACGGCGACCTCTCCGTTGACGGTGGCCCTGCAGGTGCCCACACCCACGGGACCCCGCTGCCGGGTCAGCACGCACTCCATCTCCACCACGTCGCCGGGAACCACCTGGCGCTTGAACCGGGCGTCGTGGACCCGGCCCAGAAAGGCCAGCTTGCCCTGGTTTTCCGGCAGGGCCAGGATAGCCACGCCGCCCACCTGGGCCATGGCCTCAATGAGCAGGACACCCGGCATGACGTGCTTCTGAGGGAAGTGGCCCTGGAAAAAGGGCTCGTTGACAGTGACGCACTTGATGCCTTTTGCCCATTTGCCCGGCTCCCCGTCCACAATGCGGTCCACCAGGGCGAAGGGATAGCGGTGGGGTCGAATCCGGGCGAACTGGTTGGAATCATACTGCATGCCCATGGCTCAGCCCTCCCACTTCTTCAGCAGGATGCTGCCGTTGTGCCCGCCAAAGCCCAGGGAGTTGGACAGGGCATAGCGCAGATTCGCACTCCGGCCCGCGTTGGGAACCACGTCCAGGTCGCATGCCTCGTCGGGGACCTGATAGTGGATGGTGGCGGGAATGAAGCCATCGTGCAGGCTCAGGGCGGTGAAAATGGCCTCCACGGCTCCCGCCGCGCCCAGCATATGACCGGTCATGGACTTGGTGGAGCTCATGGCCAGTTCATGGGCGTGGGAACCGAACACCGCCTTGACGGCGGCGGTCTCCCCGGCGTCGTTCAGATGGGTGGAGGTGCCGTGGGCGTTGATATAGTCCACGGCCTCCGGTGCCGCGCCGCCGTCGGCGATGGCGATGGCCATGGCCTTGGCGCCGCCGCTGCCGTCGGGCAGGGGGGCGGTCATGTGGTAGGCGTCGCAGGTGGCGCCGTAGCCCAGGAATTCCGCGTAGATTTTCGCGCCCCGGGCCTTGGCGTGCTCCAGCTCCTCCAGCAGCAGGACGCCGGCGCCCTCGCCCAGCACAAAGCCATTCCGCTCCTTGTCAAAGGGGATGGAGGCCCGGTCGGGATCGGGGGTTTGGCTCAACGCCCGCATGGAGGTGAAGCCGCCGATGGCCAGGGGTGTGACGGCCGCCTCGGTGCCGCCGCAGAGCATCACGTCGGCGTAGCCGTCCCGGATATAGTGGAAGGCATCACCCACGGCGTAGGTGCCGCCGGCGCAGGCGGTGACGGGGCAGGAGCACATGCCCCGGAAGCCGCTGTCAATGGCGATCTGTCCGGCGGCCATGTTGCAGATGCCCATGGGAATATAGAAAGGAGAGACCTTGTCCCAGCCACGGGCCAGGCCCCGGTCATGCTCCTCCTCGGTGATGGACAGTCCGCCGATGCCGCTGGAGACCATGACGCCGCAGCGGTCCGCGTCGGCGGGGTTCTTCTCCAGTCCCGCGTCGGCCAGGGCCTCACGGGCGGCCACCACGGCGAACTGGGTGAACCGGCCCATGCGCTTGGCCTCGGGCTTGCTGATATAGTTCTCCGGGACAAAGCCCTTGACCTCGGCGGCCAGATGGATCTTCATGCCGGTGGAGTCGAACTGGGTGATAGGCGCGATGCCGCAGACACCGTCCCTGACGGCCTGCCAGCTCTCAGCGGCGGAAAGGCCCACGGGGGTGACGGCCCCCAGGCCGGTGATGACAACTCTGCGTCGTTCCATGGTGGTTTCCTCCCAATCAGATGAAAATGACATATGGTTACATGCCCATGCCGCCGTCCACGGCGATGACCTGTCCGGTGATGTAACCGGCCTCCTCACTGGCCAGAAAGGCGATGGCTCTTGCCACGTCCTCCGGCGCTCCCAGCCGCTGCATGGGGATGGCGGCCAGGGTGGCGGTCTTGGCCGCCTCGGGCATGGCGGCGGTCATATCGGTGGCGATGAAGCCGGGGGCCACGGCATTGACGGTGACGCCCCGGGAGGCCAGCTCCTTGGCCATGGATTTGGTCATGCCGATGACGCCGGCCTTGCTGGCGGCGTAGTTCACCTGCCCGGCGTTGCCGTGGAGGCCCACCACGCTGCTGAGGTTGACAATGCGGCCGTACCGCTGGCGCATCATCTGCCGGGACACGGCCTTCATGCAGAGGAACGTGCCCCTCAGATTGGCGGAAATGACCGCGTCGAAGTCCGCCTCTTTCATCATCATTACCAGGCCATCCCGGGTGATGCCGGCGTTGTTCACCAGAATGTCGATGCGGCCAAAGGCCTGGAGGGCGGCGTCCACCAGGGCTTTCACCTGACTGCCGTCCGCCACGTCGCACCGCACCGCCAGAGCCTGGGCCCCCAGCGCCTTGCAGGCGGCCACGGTCTCATGGGCCGCCCCCTCGTTTCCGGCGTAGCACAGCACCACGTTGGCGCCGCCCGCCGCCAGCTCCAGGCACACGGCCCGGCCGATGCCCCGGCTGCCGCCGGTGACCACGGCGGTCTTTCCAGAGAAGTTCATCTGTCCGCCTCCTTTGTCAGCCACTCCAGCGTCTCCGGCAGGGCCTCCACATCCGCCGCCGTTTCCACGGAGCAGACGGGGACCTGCGGCACGGTTTTCTTCACAAATCCGCTGAGCGCCTTGCCCGGCCCGATCTCCACAATGGCGTCCATGCCCATGGCCGCCATCTTCCGGATGGAGTCCTCCATGTAGACGCTGCTCTGTACCTGCCGCACCAGCAGCTCCGGGATGGTGACAGTCTCCGGCTTTTCGTCCCCCAGACAGTTGAAAATGACGGGGATGGACGGCGTTCCAAACGCCACGCCCCGGAAATAGTCTTGCAGGGCGTCCCCGGCGGGGGCCATCAGGGGTGTGTGGAAGGGGCCGCTGACCTTCAGGGGCAGGCACCGGCGGGCCCCCTTCTCTTTGGCGAGGGCGGCGGCCTTTTCCACGGCGGCCCTGTCGCCGCCGAGAACTAACTGCCCGGGACAGTTGTAGTTGGCGATGACCACGCAGCCCAGCTGGGAGGCCGCCTGGCAGGCCTCCCGCAGAGGCTCCCTGTCCAGGTTCAGCACCGCCATCATGGCGCTGTCGTGGCCGCGGGCGGCCTCCTCCATAGCCTTGCCCCGGAAAGCCACCAGCCGCACCGCTGTGGCGGCGTCGAACACCCCGGCGGCATGGAGGGCGGAGTACTCGCCCAGGGACAGGCCCGCCGCCACGGCCGGCACAATGCCCCACTCCCGCAGCACCGCCGTCAGTCCGGCGGCGAAGGCCACCATGCAGGGCTGGGTGTACCGGGTCTGGTTCAGGACGCCCTGGGCGTCCGTGAAGGAGACCTCCTTCAAATCAAAATCCACGCAGTCCGCCGCCCGGTCGAAAACCGCGCGGAAGGCGGGAAACGCCTGGTACAGGTCCGCGCCCATGCCCGGGTGCTGGCTGCCCTGTCCGGCGTATAGAAAACCTAACTTCATGTGGCGAGCCTCCATTCATTCATAATCTGTTCCATCTGGGCCTTCACCGTGGAGAGGCGGTTCACCTCTCCGGCGTTGGCGCCACAGAAGAACAATCCGTTCTCCCAATCCCCCCGCACGGCGGCGATCAGAGCTTTGGAGATGCAGTAGGGGGTGGTTTTGGGATCGCAGGGCACCAGGCAGTTGACACAGCGGTCCGGCCTGGGCTGAAGCCCGGCGGCCACCCGCTGGATCAGCGGGCTGCGCAGGGCCCGGCCCGGCATGCCCACGGGACTCTGGACGATGGTGATGTCCTCCGTCTGGGCCTCCAGCAGCCGCTGCTTATAGCCGCCGCTGGCGTCACACTCCTCCGTGGCGATGAACCGGGTGGCGAACTGGGCGCCGGCGGCACCCTCCTTCATGTATTGGGCCATTTCAGCGCCGTCCTTCACGCCGCCGGCCACGAACACGGGAATGTCCCGCTGGTACTTCTCTTGAAATGGCGCCAAAGCCTCCAGCACCTCATGGAGCAGGCCGCTGAGGGGCCTGGGCCGTCCGGCCTGGGCCTCCTGGGCCTCCTCCCTGGAAAAGCCCAGGTGTCCGCCGGCCATGGGGCCCTCCAGCACCACAAAGTCCGGGACCCGGCTGTAGTGCTTGTCCCACAGCTTGCAGATGAGCCCGGCGGCCCTGCCGCTGCTGACAATGGGGGCCAGGGCGGCATCGCTGCCGGGAACCTCCGCCGCCAGACCCGGCAGGTCCTTCGGCAGGCCCGCTCCGCAGACCACGGCGTCCACGCCCGCCCGGAGGGCGGTACGGACGCTGTCGGCGTACTGGGTGGTGGCGACCATGGCGTTGACCGCCACCAGGCCGGCACCGTGGGCCAGCTCCTTGGCGTGGCGCACCTGGCGTTCCAGGGCCCGGAGATTGGCCGCCAGGGGATGCTTCCCGAAGTCCGGCTCGTCAAAGCCGCAGAGTGCCGTAGAGATAGTGCCCATGCCGCCGCAGGCGGCCACGGCCCCCGCCAGGCGGTCCAGGCTGACTCCTACGCCCATGCCGCCCTGCAGAATGGGAAGGGGCAGGGCCTTGCCCCGGATGGTTACTGCCATGCTCTGTCCGCCGCCTCCAGAACGGTCCTGCCGCCGCTGTACAGCTCCTCGAAGATCTGCCGCAGGGGCTTGATCTCGTGGAGCATTCCGGCCACCTGACCGGCCATGACGCTGCCGTGATCCATGTCGCCCTCGAACACCGCCCGGCGCAATCCGCCCAAGGTCACCTTCTCCAGCTCCTCCAGGGTGGCGCCCCGCTTTTCCAGAGCCAGGTACTCCCGGGCCATCTTGTTTTTCAGCACCCGCACCGGGCCGCCGATGGAGCGGCCGGTGACGGTGGTGTCGCTGTCCTTGGCCTTCAGAATGGCCTGCTTGTAGTTGTCGTGGATGGGGCACTCCGCGCTGGCCAGCAGGCAGGTGCCCACCTGGGCGCCGCAGGCTCCCAGGGCGAAAGCCGCCGCCATCTGCCGGCCGTCGGCGATGCCGCCCGCGGCCACCACGGGCACGTCCACCGCGTCGATGACCTGGGGCACCAGGGCCATGGTGGTCATCTCACCCACATGGCCGCCGGACTCCGTACCCTCGGCGATGATGGCGTCCACGCCGTAGCGGCACAGCCGCTTGGCCAGCACCGCGGCGGCTACCACCGGCAATACCTTGACCCCGGCCTCTTTCCAGGCGGGGATGTATTTTCCGGGATTTCCGGCCCCGGTGGTCACCACCTGGACGCCCTCCTCGATGACGATTTGGGCCATCTCGTCGGCGCAGGGATTCATCAGCATCAGATTGACGCCGAAGGGCTTGCCGGTCAGGTTCTTGCAGACGCGGATCTGCTCCCGCAGCAGGTCGGCCTTCAGCATCCCGCCGGTGGCGATGACGCCCAGCGCCCCGGCGTTGGAGCAGGCGGCGGCGAACTCGCCGGTGGCAATGTTGGCCATGCCGCCCTGGATAATGGGAAACTCGGTGCCTAAAATTTCATTCAGCTTTTTCATGGTTGATTGTAAAATCAAGTTGGACACTTGAGTAAAAAATCCATAGTGATTTTTCTCCCCGTGGTAGAATGAAGTTACCACACAACTTCTACAGAGGGAGGGCAATCACTATGGACTGCCA
>Ga0129306_1003257_pt1 | contig 12491 bp, 9 predicted proteins | sample P827metagenome_FD_94438 | JGI IMG/M metagenome (GOLD analysis project Ga0129306, IMG submission 94438) | Capybara group fecal microbial communities from Wisconsin, USA - P827 metagenome | ecosystem: Host-associated > Mammals > Digestive system > Large intestine > Fecal | place: USA: Wisconsin...
AGATTTTAATGATTGCAGCAATGATGATTGCTACTTTGAGCGCTAGTGCACAGAACGAAGTTGGTCAGTTTACTCTGAAACCAATGGCTGGTATTAACCTCGCAACTCTCACAGGTTTGAATGACAATAAGATGCGCGTAGGTCTCGTTGCCGGTGTTGAGGCTGAGTATGGCGTAGCTGAGAACTTTGAACTTTCTCTCGGTCTCCTCTATTCTATGCAGGGAACAAAATGGAAGGAAGGCGATGTTACTGATACTTATAAGATGGATTACATCAACATCCCCATCCTGGCTAACTACTATGTAACGAAGGGCTTGGCTATTAAGGCCGGTCTCCAGCCTGCTTTCAAGGCTTCTGCTAAGAATAAGATTTCTGGCGGTAATGCTAGCGCTGAGGCTACTATGGACGGTGTTAGCGGTTTCACACTCTCTATTCCCCTTGGTCTTTCTTACGAGTATGAGGGCTTCGTATTCGACGCTCGCTACAACCTCGGCGTTACCAAGGTATTCAAGGAGAATGGCGACAAGACTCCAAAGAACAGCGTTATCATGTTCACCGTTGGTTACAAGTTCGCTCTGTAATTAGCACATTGAATAAAACATAAAATTAAGGGGACTCAGCGATTGAGCCCCCTTACTTTTTTAATTGTCATTTGTCAGAATTGTCAGAATCACGCCGCGTGTTTCAGATAGTAAGCCTCTGTCTTGCAGTAGATGCCCAACTCGACATTCTCCTCTATCCAGCCTCGCTTCTTCCACTGCGACAGCAGATTGCTGGCAGCCTTGTTGATGTTGCCGATAGTGGCATTCTGAGCTTTGTAGAGGATTTCGAACTCCTGACGCGTGAAGGTGTCGCCCAGCAGCTCCAGCAGACAGGGTACACCCGGCTTCATCACCCGATTGTCCTTGGCCAGTTTGCTGGTAATCTCCTCGCCGAAGAGGCACATCTTCACCCACATGTCGTAGTCGAACAGATAGGTGACCAAGTCCTCAATCTCCTGACTCCACTTCTTGCCGTTCGCCACGTAGAGGATGATGCTCTTGCGGAAGGCTATTTCCACAGCACGATACGACAGTTGCTCGTAGCTCTCGTTGCCCATCATCAGCGCGCGCTCCTCGGCACGATCCAACAGAGCCTCGGCCAGACGCTTAGCCTGCGGACAGACGATGGTCCCCTTCACGTTCTCCAGTCGGGCCAGAAAGACTGCCAGCTTCTTGTCGAAGGTCTCGTCGTACGCCTTGAACTTCGGGCGTCGCTCCACGTCTTCCTTCACGATGGTGCTCAGGCTCAATCGCGACAGCGTGCCGTTGTCGATGTTCTTGCCCAGATACATCTTGGCCGTGTTGGGCGTAGTCGAGAACACCATATTCAGACGTAGCGTTGTGCGTGCCTTGACACTCTGCGTACCCACACGCTCCTGTCCGTACTTGTCGGTATCGAAGTCGCGACGGATAATCTCAGTGACCTCAGCCATCGAGCCGCCAGCCATCTTCTTCAACTGCTCCATCTCGTCCATGATGCAGAACAGCGCCTTGTTGCCAGCACGCTCAGCATCATCCAAACGCTGCGTCAGGGCTGCATTCGTCATATCCGAGTCTACCACTTGCACGCAGATGTCAGCCGGACGTTCAGGCTTCTCCTTATTAGCGCCTTTGCAGTTGGTGCTCTCAGCCCACTCACGCTCCTTCTGACGAGCCTCCATGTCACGAGCCTCGATGGGTGCGATGATGTGGTTGATGGGGTCTTTAATGCTCGACTTACCCATCGACATCGGTGCCACCACGCCGTTCAGCAGCGTGCATTCCTCCTGACGACCGTTCCAGAACTCTGCCTTCACACCACCCAGATAGGTGGCAAAGGCTGAGAATGCCGTGTTGATGATGCAGGGCCAATAGCCACGCGGAGCTTTCGATGTGATGAGCTTGACGGGGGCAGGCAGACGCTTGGGCATCTGGGGCTGACGCATCAGCGATTCCTCATCCGTACCGCTCTCCATATTCTTACGCTTGCGCGCCAGCGTGATGGCCGTCTTCATCTTCGTGTTCATCGTCATCGACTGGTTGCGCTTGCAGGCACTCTCGATGGTTGCATCCACACGGTCTTGAGCCTCACCGTAGTTGGGCAGCACCTGGCGAATCCACTGTGCATCATTGTCGCAGATGTAGCGCAGATGGCAGGCCATAGTGAAGATGAATGGATTGCGCGAGCCGTGCTCTGGCGCACCACCCAACTGATCGGCCAGCTCCTCGACGATGTAGCTGTAGGGAATGCCGGCGTAGTCCGTGGGAAAAGTACACAAAGGGGACGGTTCTTTTTGTGTACTTTCCCCATTCGCGTCATCAGAAGTACACAAAGAGAACCGTCCCCTTTGTGTACTTCGTCCGTCGATGTCGAGTCCACGCTCCTCGTAGGCCTTGCGACGCAGAGCGATTTCCTCGTCAGACAAGCGGGCCTGCCAATCGTCGCTCGTGTAGAGCTGTGAAGCAGCATCCGTGATGTAGATCATGCGCTCTGGCGAGCAACAGTCCTCGTCGAAGTCTACACCCAGCGCTTGGCAGTAGGCTCGCTGCGCCTCCTCGATGGTCATGCCCACTGGGATGCGGATGTCGATGTGCAGCTTTTTCGAGGCCGAATACTCCATGTGTAGCAGCATGCCCTTCCACTCACCCTCCTTATTATTAAGAATGAACGCACGCGTGCGAGCTTGAGCCACCACCTTCTCGTCGTCAATGTCGACGCAAGTCTGGAACGTAAACTCCTCGGGCAGAATCGAGTCCTGCGCACGATGGTCATTAGCAAAACGGAAGTAGTGCGGACAGCGGAAGGGCAGCTGACCCTTCAACCGACGACGCTCGTCCTTATCCTCCGTCTGGCGAATCTGGTTAATCAAACTTGTCACCTCGTCGGATTGGGTGACGTTAATGAACTCCTCGAGCGTTTGCTCGAACACTTGCCCCTTGGGGGCGCGAACCTTGCGGTTCATGGCAATCATCTTGCAGTTCAAATTTTCTGTTTTCATAAGCTTTTAATTTTTATGAAGTTAAACAATCAAATTATCACCGCAAAGTTATATATAAAAATAAGGTATAGCAAGGCTTTCAGCCCGTCGGAAGAGAGTTGGGCGGACTTCGGAAAAATTCGGAAAAAGTTGGAAAATCTCGGAACCCTTTCGGTCGTTTTTTGGGTAATTTCAGATTTTTCGGGTGAGGATGGGAGCGAACTTTCGGGCTATCTGTTCACAGATAATACGCTCGGCAGCCAGGGTGGGGTTGATGTATGACGTTTCCTCTGTAGGCCATTGCGACCATGGATCTTTATGACTCAGCAGGTATACGTAGTCGCCATGTTTGCGGACTGTATCACGACCCTTGTTGGGAATCATCGAGCAGATGATGGTGTCGAAGCGGTTGACGGTAGGGTTGTAGAGGATAAGCTCGTCAGTCATCACGCGCATGACGTGCGCCCACGTCCAGTTTTCCTGTTTCGAGGCGATAATGTCATTTATCTCTCTGACGATTTCTATCAGCCGTTCGGCTACCTCGGGCTGGCGGTAGCGGGGCATAAACTCGCGCGGCATCTTGCGAGGGTCGATTTCTTGACCTTCGCGCAGAAGCTTGAGCAGTTGGCGGGCTTTGTCTATGCAGTTCTGTTCCTCACCCCACCGTTCGATGAGCTCGATGTAGGGACGGCGCTGAGCCTGCGTAGCCTTCGATTGGGCTATGCCGATGATAAATTCTATGGGAATAGACGATATGCCTGTCAATGTAGTTTCCATGGGCTTAAGAGCGATCTTTGTTCAGTCGTTCGATAACACTTTCCAGATACCCGTCGTCTGAATAGAAGCGAATGTTGTTGATGTCGTCGAAAAAAGCGCCCAGATAGACGGAGCGTTGGTATCTCAAATCGCTGAAAATCTCGTCGGGTGTTCCCTCTGACTCAAAATAGAATCCACAATGACGATTGCTCGTAACGCGGAAGGTGCCATGTTCGTCATCGCCCACAGGACCGCTCAGCTTCATGATGTACAACGATACGGTGAAATCGATTTTAAACACTTCCTCGCCCGTCTCCTTATCTTTCTCCGTGGGCATCGTAATGGTGCATCCCAGCAGCTTCATGCGCTCCAGAATGTACTCCGCACCAGCGGGCTCCAGCTGCTGGAAGTCGTACTCAATCATCTTGGCTACCCAATAGAGATTGGTGCCACCGGGAGGGCACAATACGCGACAGTCGTGCAGCTCAGCATAGTCGATGAGCGTGCCTGCGGGGAATTCCTCACCTTCGTCGATGACCGGATACGAAGCAGCGTCCATGATGCCGCCAGCAGCCTCCTCATCGTCGTTCCATACCATCAGCGTGGCAATGTGCCTGCCTACCTTGCCCCCAGCGTATATCACGTTGTAAGGCGCATCGAGTTTGATCAGTTTCGAATTCATACGTGCAAAGATACATCTTTATTTTCAAACCACCAAAAATTACACACAAAAGCGCTCGACGAAGTCGCTTTCTTACACCTAAAGGTATAAGCGCTTCGCGATTAGACCTCGGTCAAACCGTCCCCTTGTGTAATTCTGACAATTCTGACAAATATGACAGTCAGAATCCGCGCCCACCCTATATCGCTCAAGCTATAAATAGTGGCATATTTATATATAATATATATATTATATAGAAATATGAGGTTATAAGCACAATTTCTTTCCCAACGCTCATTCCTCCCGTTTCTGACACTGTCATTTGTCAGATTTGTCAGATATGGCCTTCGCTGTAAAGAAATTTCCTCCTTCGTCCCAGAGCCGAAAACAGCGGTTATTAAAGGTAAAATTTGCGCGCTGGGCAGGCCGCAAAAATTCCCTCCCGTGGGAGCAAATGCGGGCTCCTATAGGCGCATTTTGCCCGATTTGCAAGTGTAAAGTATTTTCTTTTTTAAAGAAAGCGAGAATCAGTGATTTTTTGAGGTTTTAGTTCATTGCAATTTAGAACAAGACGAGGATTCTCCTATCTACCGCGAAGTAATGCGCACAGGTATTGCAGCATAACCAGGTACACAAAGGACACTTTGTGTGCTCAGAAGAATACGAGGGGTAATGAATTTTTGCTTTTCTGTGAGAGTTCATCCTTCATGCGGGCGATGGCTGTGCGGAAGAAGAAGGCGACGAGGTGTTCGTCGGTGCCATCGGTGCGGATTTGCTTGAGGGCTGCGATGTAGGCGGCACGGTCTTCCAGACGGATGATGAGCAGGGGATGGTTGGCGCGAAGCAGGATGAAGTTGGAGAGCAGGCGGCCCGTACGGCCATTGCCATCACGGAAGGGATGCAGGTATTCGTAGTAGCCGTGCCACTTGGCTGCAACGATTAGGGGGTGCTGTCCATCGTCGAGGGCTCTTTGCGTAGATGCCATGAGGCTGGGCACACGGGCTATCAGCGATTCGTGGTCGCCAAAAACGGTGTCGCCAGCAGCCATATCCTCAGTGGTGTATTCGCCAGCAACGGCATCAGGGGCGCGATAGCTAAGGGTGTGCTCCGTCACCAAACGGTTCACCTCTTTTAGCAGCGTCTCGTCGAAAGAGTGATTCAAGTGCCCAACCATGTAGTCGAAGGCTCGGAAGTGGTCAGCCATTTCTGTGCATTCCAAGAGCGAGCGCCCAACGGGAATCATGGCCATACCCTGCTCTCGAAGAATGCGCGTGTCGTCGACGGTGAACGAGTTTCCCTCGATGGCACAGGAGTGCGCAGAGAACAGAATCTCGTTGTATTCCATCCACTGCTGATGGCTCATCCTGTCGGCTATCTTCTGCTGATATTCCTCGCGGATGCGCTCGTATTCCTTTATTTCCTTTTCGAACATCGTTGCAAAGATAAGTATTATTTTCGAAACAGCAAAATTTCTTATCAGAATTCAGCGTGAGCATTTTCCACCCCGATATTTGGTTGTTTCGTTTAGTTTGCTTAACTTTGCAGCCGTAAGAAAACCGATTTATAAACTTAAACCGATTAAAAATGATGAGAAAGAGATTGATGATTTCTGTGATGGCGGTGATGAGCATGTTCGTGTTCTCAACCGTTGCGAACGCTCAGTTTGGACTGGGTGCACTGGTGAAAGCCGGTAAGGCTGCGCTTGACAAGGATCCGGATGCAACGATTCCGCAGGCCAAGAAGAAGGGTAAGCCCATCTTGGTGCGCTGGGAGGGCAAGACGCCCATCGCTACATGGGACCCGAAGGAGCTGGAGATTGCGTTCAACCAGAAGTGGGACTCAGGCGACTTGGCTGGCAAGCAGGTCATCTACAAGGTGGACGCTGAGACGGGTAAGGTGACGCGCAACGATGGTCAGGTGAAGGGCTCGATGAGCAACGACGGTACCATTGAGTCGCCCAATCTGGGTACGCTGCATTTCGATGCTTCTACCAAGAAGATTACGCGCAATGGCGAGGTGATAGGTACAGCTGGCGTCGAGGGTGCTGTGTGTTATGGTCACACCATCGGCAGTTTCGACAGCAAGGTTAGCCCGTTGCTCTCAGCCTACGTGTGGTTCGGACTGATGATTTCAGACAACCAGCTGACGAAGTGGAAGCAGGAACAGGCTGAAGCTGAGGCAAAAGCCGCGCAGGAGAGAGCCGAGCGTGAGGCTCAGAAGGAGCAGTTGCTGACGGAGTATGCCGAGGATTTGAAGTCGTGCGAGGTGATGATTGAGAAATCGAACTTCACGACTGCCGGTCGCGTGAGAAAAGGTATGATCGAGGACACCAGCTTCCGCACCATCGGCCGCATCAAGCAGGATGGCTCGGTCTTCATGATTGAAGACTCCAGCTTCCGCACCATTGGCCGTATCAAGTGTACGGGCATGTCGGGCAGCAATCTGAGATGGCAGATAGAAGACTCCAACTTCCGCACCATCGGCAAGTTCGACGGACGCAGCTTCGACGCTTCCAGCTCGGAGAAATCAGGTCGCTACAACAACGGCACGGTAGAGAACAGCAAGTTCTCGACCATTGGCCGCATCAAGGGCACGAAGAACCCCGTGATTATCGCCGCTTGCTACTATTTCTTCACGTTCTTCCAGTAATCAACGCTTGGCGTAGAACTGCTCTATCAGCTGGCCTACTTTGGCCACATCGAAGAAGTCGTTGGCATCTAGCTCGTAGTCGGGCTTGATGCCTTCGTCTATGTTTTCGCCCTTGAGGTTGTTCAGACGGGCACGGTGGGTGGAGTAGCGATAGCCGAAGCCTTCGGGCGAGGGATTGTAGAGTACGCAGCAGGAGCCGCCTCCCGATTGCTGGCCGAGCAGGCAGATGCCGTAGTCTTTGAGCAGTGCGGGTAGCATGTTGCCACACGAGAAACTGCAGGGGCTGATCATGACGCCGATGTTCATGTTCAGCCTCACTTCTTTGTCCTTCTCGTCGAACTTGCCGTCCAGATTGCGGTCTACGTCAAACGTGCTCTTCATCTTCTGTCCCGTCAGCGTGTTCTCCCAGTACATGTCGGGCTTGTCGCAAATGAGCGAGGCCATGAATATCACAACGTCCGACGAGCCTCCGCCGTTGGTGGATGTGTCGATGATGAGGTTCTTGACCTCGGGGTCGTTCTGTGCCCGCTCGATGGCGTCGATGAGGATGACGAGCCAGTCGTTGGGGTATTCCTTGACGGTTGGCTTGGGGCCCTCGCCTTTGTAGAACTTGCGCCATCCTGAGTCGTCGCACATGTATGACTCGAACTGGCAATAGGCCGTGTTGCCCACCTTGGTGTAGTGCACGTCCTTGCCTATCTTCTCTTCGCGTAGCTTACGGAGTTTTGCTCGCAGTGCTCTGTTGTCAGCATTGGTCTGCTTGATGGGCTGGTATTCAGGACAGTAACCCTCGAATTCGCTCATCTTGGCCTGGGCGATGGGTATCAGCTTCTTTGCGAAATCGCTCTTGGGGTCTATCGGATTGATGATGGTCAGGTCGGTAAGCGTGTGTCCACCGTCGTAGAGCAGACAGCTCAGCGTGGAGCACCCTGAGAAGTAGTCGTACATATCCTTCGACAGCAGCAGTTCGCGCGTCATCTGGCCTGCCTTGCCGTAGTCCTGCAGTGCCTGATCCAAGCCTTTCTCCCTCATGCTCTTTTCGAGCAGTGTGCGCCCAGGGTAGCCGAAGAAATTGGTGAGCGTGAAGCACAGGTTCTTGTAGTTGTAGTCCACCATATCAGCCGCGCGCGTGTCCTTGAGTAGCGGCTTGATGAGGAAATCGGGGTAGCCGTTGTCCAGACTATAGGAGCCATTGGGAGCCACCATCACCGTCAGTCCATTGAAGTCGGACAGATGCATGAATCCGTCGATGTAAAGGTCGCTGATGGTTGCGAAGGGGAAATAGACCTCCCCAGCGTCCTCGCGGATGTCAATGCCGTATTTGCCGTAGTCCAGCGTTACGTCCACCTGTTTGGGCTTGGCCTCCAGCGACTTCCATCGGATGATAGGCAGCGCGTCGTAGCTGACGTTGGGCATGCCCGCCTGCACCATTCCCATCATGTTGGTAAACGCCTCGTAGTCGTTGCTCACGAAGAGGTCTCGCTCCACATCCACCTTAGCCGTTCCGCACGAGTTGGTCAGAACATATTGGCCGTTGCCCATGCTCTGCACATGAATGGTAGTGCCTGGATACATCATCTCTTGGTAACGGCTGATGTTGATATAGGCCACGTTGGGCATATCATCGTAGAAGCGCAGCATCACCGTGCCTAACGACTGGTTTTTGGGGTCGACAACGGGATACAGGCGTTCTGAATACTTTCTGTCCTTATCGCCACTACCTTCGCCACCAGCAGGGTTGTCCTGATTGTCCACACACGAGGTCAGCGCAAGGCTTCCCACCATCATGATGCTCAGTAAGAGCCAAAATGTTCTGTAACGTTTCATAGCTAATAATATGGTTATGTTTTCTTATTTCTTTCCTTTCACCACGAGCGTCAGCAGGAATCCCACGAGGAAGATGCAGGTGGTGCCCAGCACGATGGCCAGGTAGGGATGCAGATGAATGCCAGGCAGCTGCCACATCTCGGCCAGCGAAATCCAAGCAATCACGATGATGCCGCAGACGCACCCCAAGAAGGCTGCCAAGCGACTGATTTTCTGAGGGATGCAACCCAAGAGGAACAATCCCAGCATACCACCTGAGAAGATGCTCGATAGCGTCCACCACGCGTCGATAATGCTTTCAACGCTCAGCATAGCGATAGCCACACAAGCACCTAAGATGCCTACACCAAAGCTGGAGAGACGCACAATGGCCAATTCAAGTTTCTGATGCTTATGATGGTCTGCTGGGTCGTGATGGCGCAAATGGTCGGCCACGTTGCGTGCTTTCAAGAAGAATGGGCGCACATAATCGGTCAGGATAATCGTAGCGGCAGAGGTGACGGAGGTCGAAACGGTGCTCATACCAGCCGCAAAGATGCTCGCAATCAGCAGGCCTCTGAGACCTACGGGCAATCCATTGACAATGAAGTAAGGGAACACGTAGTCGGGCTTGGCCTGTATCTCAGCAGGCAGTTCGGCTACTCCAGCCTCGTAGTACGAATACAGCGCACTACCGATGAGGAAGAACAGGGCAGAGACGGGGATGAAGAGGTAGCCTCCGAAGAGCGCTGAGAACTTCGCGTCCTTGTCCGTCTTAGCCGCATGGTAGCGCTGCACGTAGTTCTGGTCGATACCGTAGTTCTGCAGATTGATGAAGATGCCGTAGATCAGGCATACCCAGAATGTCGAGGTGGTCAGATCAGACGTAAACGCACCCAACGAGAACTTATTACCCATAGGCGAATTGGCTGCCAGCTCGAACGTCTGCATCGGACCTTCAGGCATCGAGAACATCAGGATGCCCAAGCACAGCACGGCTCCACCTATTAATATAATACCCTGTATGGCGTCTGCCCAGATGACGGCCTTCAAGCCTCCCATCATCGAGTAAATGATGATGCCAATGGAGGTGAGGATAATCACCGTATGCATGTCCCAACCCATCAGGATATACATCGGAACGGCCAGCAGATAGAGTATCGAGCCCATGCGCGCAATCTGCGTCAACAGGTAGCACGCGGAGGCATACAATCGAGCCCACGCGCCAAACTTTTCCTCCAAGAACGTATAGGCCGAAACGGAGCCCGAATGGCGATAGAACGGCACGAAATACTTGGCGGCAAAGTAGCTCGCAATCGGTATGGACAGCGAGAAGACAAAGGCATTCCAATCGGCCGCAAAAGCCTTACCTGGATAGCCGATGTACGAGATGCTCGACACGTAGGTGGCGAATATCGACATGCCTACCACCCAGCCAGGAATGGAGTGGCCTGCGGACGTGAACTCGTCAGCCGAACTGCCTTTCTTGAAGAAAGAACAGCCGAAAACCACCACGCCGAGGGTGAAGACGATGAAGACGATGAAATCGACTAAATGCATAGCTTGCCGTCTTTGATAGGTAGTGCAGCAAGTGCCTCGCGAATCTTTTCGCGCTCAGGAGCTTCGAACTTATAGAACGGAGAAGCCACGAAATCGTCGTTGATGATGCCTAAGAGAGAGAGGGCGCATTTCAAACCCTTGAGATAGCTGGAACCGTGCTTGCCAACGGTATAGATAGACGTCGAGATCTGCATGATGAGCTGTTGCAGCTTCAGCATCTTGTCGATATCGCGGTCCTTGGCAGCATTGTACATCGCCACGTAGAGTTCAGGGAACATGTTGGCACCACCGTTGATACCACCGTGACCACCCATCAGCACGCACTCGCCTGTAATCTCCTCAGGACCCACGAGCATAGCGAAGTCAGGACGATGCTGCATCTTGTACATCACGCTTTGGAAATAAACGGCATTGGCTGAGGAATCCTTGAAACCCACCACCTGATCCAACTGGGCAATGCGACGAACGGTATCAGGCGCAAAGCTCACCTTCACGTGCGAGGGCATGTTGTACAGGAACACGGGCAAGGGCAACTGAGGCACCAGCTCCTCGTAGAACTGAGCCAGCTCGGGCTGACCTGTAGCGAAGTAGTAGGGAGGCGCTGAGACCACACCATCGGCACCATAGTCGGCAGCCTTCTTGGCCAGACGCACGCTCTCCTCAATCGACGTATCAGTGATGCAAGCCAGCAGGGGCAGACGTCCGCGATTGATGCGGCACGACTCCTTGATCATCTGTTTGCGCACGTCGTACGATAGGCTCTGTTCCTCGCCCGTAGTGCCCAATACAAACAGTCCGTGCACGCCACCCTCGATGAGGTGCTCTATCAGTCGCTCCAGACTTTCTACGTCCAGCGTCTCGTTGTTTACTAAGGGAGTAACGAGTGGGGGAATGATACCACTCAGTGGGGTTTTAAATCTTGGTGTAATCATATCGTTTTATTAGTATTTGTCCTTTCTTTAAAAGACGTTTGCCCTGTCGCCTTGTCATCTTTTTGGCACGAAAATTTGGATTTTCACTCACTTATTCGTATCTTTGTCCCCAAACTGATATTATCCTAACGTTATATGAGAAAAATGAAACAATGGATGATGGCTGCCATCCTGACTCCTGCAGCCTTGTTGACCTCATGCACGGACAACATCGACAATCCTGGTTCACCCACCCGTCCTGCTGGTGAGACCGCAGCCCAGACCGCATTCTGGGAGAAGTTCAACCAGTGGCAGACAGACAGCTGCTCCGTGGGCGACGACTTCTTTATGCACATGCTGGGCAAGTTCTGGTGGAACCCCACGACCATCTATCCTGACGGTCTGATGCCTGTTGCTGATTCGGAGATGTTTAAAAAGACCATTACGCTGACGGATGACACAGGCGATCCCGACCTGAAAACCATTCAGGAAGTGGTGAACGCCTCGACGCCTACCCAAGAGCCTACAGAAGCCCAGCTGAACGAGATGGTGGACGCACGACTGAACGAGATCTGGCAGAACGCTACCACGATGGAGCAGGCTATGGAGGCCTTCGGACGCGCTACGGCTCTGGGTTATAACAACTATCTGGAGCCTGTCATCAAAATCGTTGACGGCAAGCCTACATTTGCTTTGGATACCCCTATGCCCCGCTATTATGACGCATCAAGCCTGGGACCACTCTATACTAAGGTTCAACTTCAGGAACGCCGAGCCTATCGTGGAGGACTGTCGATGCGTAGGGCTGCTGAAAAGATGGATGCCAACAAGGCCGCATTCGTCAAGGGTATGAATCTGGGCGTCGCAGCCGAGGAGGTGGTCTGGGAGAATTCGGCCAAAGAAAACTATGCTGAGCTCATGAAACCCATGCTTGCTCCCGACTCCGTCAAGAAGTTTATCAGGCAGATGATTCTGCTATACGACGGATTGCTGATCTCTGACGGTGTGCTGAATTCTTATGGCAATATAGAGTACTCCAGCATGACGGGAAAGCAGGTTAAACTGCCCCTCACGAGAACTAAGCTGAACAACTTCATCAGAACCTACATGTGCCAAATCTATCGCGTGCGCGCGTTTAATAAGAAATATG
>Ga0129306_1003258_pt1 | contig 12488 bp, 8 predicted proteins | sample P827metagenome_FD_94438 | JGI IMG/M metagenome (GOLD analysis project Ga0129306, IMG submission 94438) | Capybara group fecal microbial communities from Wisconsin, USA - P827 metagenome | ecosystem: Host-associated > Mammals > Digestive system > Large intestine > Fecal | place: USA: Wisconsin...
TCACGGTCTTCTGACATGTTAGTGTCGTTAGCTGCCTTGGTTGCAAGCTCATTCATTCTCTGAAGCATATCATGTACTTCATTGAGTGCACCTTCTGCTGTCTGTACGCAGGAGATACCGTCCTGAGCATTGGCTGATGCCTGGGTAAGACCTCTTACCTGACGTCTCATCTTCTCGGATATTGCAAGACCTGCTGCATCATCAGCTGCGCGGTTTACTTTGTATCCTGAAGAAAGTTTCTCAGTGCTCTTTGCAAGAGTGGACTGAGTAAGACCAAGCATTCTGTTTGAGTTCATTGCTGTTAAATTGTGCTGTACTACCATATTTTTTTCCTCCTTGAAAATAGAAACTTCGCATCCTTGCGAAAACTTTGGTTTGTTGGTGGATCTACTGTAGTTATGCTTGCGGCCGTACGCTCCGTTTGCTTATTTACAGTCATCACACCGTTGTGTTTATTGCTTACACAACATATATCGAACCCATCTAGGGATTCCTTAACCCCATTCTAAAAAAAATTTTAAAATTTTTCAAGCACTAATTAGTTGTGTCAAAAATCGACTGATCTGCTGCAGTTACGGAAGGTAAGGGTCTGTAATTATTCTGTATGACCCTGACATTTCTTCTGGATGTGGCAAGCTCTTCTCTTCTGGAACTGATAAAACTGTCAACAAGTTCCCGGGCTTTGGCCTCGGCTTCGTTAACCGCCTGGAGTTTTCCCTCCAGTTCTCCGATCAGAGATCTGACCTTGCTCTTTCGGGACGAGTCCGCTCTGTCTATCTCATCCTTATGTTCCTTAAGATAAGAAAGAAGCTCATCATATTCTTCATCGAGTTCTTCGAGCTTACTTATATATGAGTTCTGTTCGTCCAGATAATCATCATATCGTGTGCCTTCAATCCCGGTCGCATCAGATTCTTCGGTAAGCCTTTTATCCGATTCGTATATAGTCTCCAGAAGAGCGATCTGTTTCTTCAGATTATGTTCTATCCTGTCTACAGCTGTCGACATCAGCCTTCTCCTCTGGCAACCTTTTCCATAACAAGCTTCCAGTTGTCTCTTACGGAGTGCAGGTGCATGTTCACTTCATTGATGATCTCCGGATCCTTGCTCATGTTAGCTTCCTGAAGCCGCATAGCCAGATATGTATATATATTCTCAAAATCCTGGGCCACCGGATAACTCATATCGAGCGTCTGTCTCAGATAATCAATGATCCTCTCAACTTTAACTATATTGTTGTGAGTCTTCTGAACATCCTTTTCTTCTATTCCTGCCAGAGCAATATTACAGAACTTGATAGCTCCTTCATACAGCATAAGTGTCAGTTCGGCGGGTTTAGCCGTAAGTATCTTGCTGTTATTGTATTGTGCATAAGCTTGTGGCAGAGCCATCAATCACATCCTCCGTCCGTTATTACTGCGATCCTCCGAAGAGTCCCGTAAGGGCACTGGTCTTACTCTGGAGCTTCGCCATAGCAGCCTCCATCTTGGAGAACTTGCTGTAAAGTCTGTCCTCATAGTCGTTTGCCGCTTTCTCGAGATCAGAGATCTTGGTGTCATATCCGCTGTAATCGGATTTCATTACCTGATCCTCGAAGAATGAACCGTAAGTCCGTCGGCCGGCTATTCTGGACGAGAGATTATCCAGCTTGGAATACAGATCCTGACTGAGTTTGGAGAAGAAGCTTGAAACCATATCAGGATCCGATGCAATGAGTCCCTTTAATACATCCGTCTTGCCTGATGTCTTCTCATCATCCGAATCACCGTCAATATGGAATGCGTGTGACTCATTCTTCTCTGCCTCAAAATAACTGAGTGTGTTGATTCCGAAGTCAGATAAATGAAGCGACTTGCCGTTTATCGAGATGCCCTGTGCCATGCTCGTTGTAAGAGCAGACATGATCGCATTGATATTATTATCGCTCTTGAACAGACTGTCCTTGATCTTCTGCTCGTACTTCTCAACCTCGGACTCGCTCAATGCTTCCTTTTCCTCATCTGTAAGAGGTGTGTACTTGGAAGCGGAATCAGCGTTATACAGCTTATCAAGCTCATTGATGATCTTATTATAGGTAGAAAGGAAATTCTTAACCTGATCATATATACCGCTGGTATCATTGCTGGTCGTCAGTGTCAGTTCTTCGGTTCCTGTAGTCTCTCCGAGTGCAGTGATCGTCAGACCGTTGATCTCAAATACGTTGGTGGAGTTGGTAAACGTAACACCATTCAGTTCAATCTCTGCATCCTGTGCAGCCACCTTATTTGCTGCGCTGCCTTTGAGGGTGCCCGCATTGATGGCATCCAGCTGTGACTGGGCAAAAGCAGCTCTTGCAGTGAATTCAGACTCAACCTGTGATACGAGATCTGATGTAGCTGTTACATCTGAGATCGATTTGATCGTATTATCATCATTATACTCTATGTTTGCACCTGCCAGATCGAATACAGCTGAGCCTGCTGCCTCTGTCAGTTTTGCATCTGCAGTATCATATGCGCTCTGCGCTGCATCGAGGGCATCTGAGAGTTTGGTTCTTTCTTCATCCGAGAGTTCGGAATTAGCCAATCCTTCATCATAAGCCTGCTGAGCGGCATCAAGTTTCTTCTGCGCAGCAACTTTACTGTTATAGAGGCTCTTGTAGTTATCTGCAGAACTCTGTGCTCTCTTAAGAGCTTCATCATCAACCAGTTTTCTGCTGGCAGTATAGTACTCGCTCGAAGGATCCAGGCTGAATCTGGTCTGAGCCGTCAATGCTTCCTTTGCCGTAGAATCATAAGTGCTTATTCCCAGCCTGCCCAAAAGATCCTGTCCGTTTGCGTCAGAAGCGGTGATGCTGAAGTCTCCGGCGGAGCCTGTACTCTTGGCACTGATGAAGAATCTCTGATTACCTTCATCAAATGATGCATTAAGCCCCTGTTTCTTTAATGCATTGAGCACATCAGAAACAGAGCTGTTTGCTTTGATGGAAACAACGGATGTCTTGCCGCCGGTAGCGATATTGATGGTAGTATCCCCCGAGAAACCCAGATCGCTCATCTTGGTCAGAGCGGTGACCTTATCTCCGGTAGGCTCACCGGCACCGTCAACAGCCTTGACAACACCACCCGTCAGGTAAGCAGCCTTAGCTAAATGGTTGATCTTGAGCGACTGAACGCTGTCCGCTGCGTTAGAGCCGGTTATAACGCTGGCCTTGGCGGGATTGGATACATTCGTGGTCTTCTTATTCCACGATGAAGTCCATCGCATATTGGAGGCCAGTGATCTTAAGCTCACAAGCTGTTTGTTCAGGTCTTTCCATTTATCCTGTTTCCAGCTGAGCTTGGTCTGATCTCCTTTTGCCTTAGTGACTTTAAGCCTCTTAGCCGATACGAGTTGGGAGATCAGGGTATCTGTGTCCAGACCTGATATCAGGCCGCTTAATCTCATAGCCATAGATAACTCCTCCTCTCCTTATCTCTTCTCGTCAACCATGATACCTGCCATTTCCCAAACCTTGGCGATCATATCCAAAGTCTTCTCAGGGGGCAGCTCTTTAATGGTTTCCTTCGTCTTCTTGTCTACGATCCTGATGGTAACGCGATTGGTTCCCTCGTGAATGCCAAATACAGCTTCGGAATTAGCTCCGGAGCTCTTATTGAATCGTGCAACAGCTTCTTTGAGTCTCTCATTAGTCGCAGTAGCTTCTTCTTTATAATCAAGCTGCTGACCATTCTTACCCTGATCACCCGAATCAGCTGCAGACTCAGACGCATCAGATACTACCTGAACAGTTGACAGATCCAGAGTAGCATCAGAAACAGAAGAGTTCTGAGCTTTGTACTCTGCACTCTTCTCCGCACTTTCAACAGGTTTCGGCTGAGGTACCTGCTGAGACTGCAATGTCATAACACTGCTTAATGGTTCTATGTTCATCTCCTCACCTCCGTGTGATATGAAACTGTGGGCTTCATGCCCTATATTTGCTCATCTCATCATGAGATAATCCACTACATCTGAATCTATTATCGGCCAAGATAATTCAAAAGTTAAGGGGTTTCAAAAAATATTTTTCTGACATCGGAAACAAACTGATCCCTCTCTGTCCTTATCTTCTCCCTGTAGGAAACCATATCCTTATCATGAGTCTCGAAATCAGTCAGACATTCCTGTATCCGCCTGAGGATTTCCTCAGGATCGGTATTGTACTCGTCAACCCTGTAATAGTCCGGTATGGCTACATCCTCCGCATAAGCAGCAGAACCTCTTCTGCCCGTGATCACTACGCATCCGCTCATGGCCGCTTCCCTGGGAAGCCTGTCCTTACCGGGATGTGAGCCGAAGTCTATATAGAGCCTGGATGAGCTCATCAGCTCCCTGACCTGTCCGGTAGACATGCCTTGAATGGGTGTCCATTGCAGATAAGGTGCCCTCGAGATCAGATCTGCCGCGAGTTCATCCTTGATCGGGTTATACAGAACTCTGGCAGCGCGCTGCCCGGCATCTGTATCGGGCACATTATTCATATATTCATCGTTCAGATAATCACCCAGCATGCTGATATAGTCATCTGCTATGCCGTTATGCTTAACGTAGTCATATGAGTAAACCGACTGGCACAGGTGTTTCTCTATCCGGTGCCTGATCAGCTCCCACTCCGAAGCAACCTTTGCTTCATCAAAATCATAGCAGCGCTTAAAATTGTCCACGCTCATCCACCAGAAGTACCGGTGGATATGCTCAAAGTGATCAACAAACTCAGGGAATCCCTCGGGAATGATCAATACATTCTCTTCACTGTCTTCGATCTGATCGGATGTCACCATATGGCCACGGACATAATCCACAAATTCCGGATGTGCATAGAGTTCGCCGTGCTTCATGATATATGCGATCTGAGCGTTTCCGCCGAGTTCATTGATATGATGAACCAGTTGATGCAGCAGCTCAGGGCCGCCGGACTTATGCAGATTCGGGCACAGAACATATACAGTCCCGAAACGGGAGTTATCTGTTCCCGGCGAAGTCTCCGGGCCGCTCTGTGAAATCGGCTTCAGTTCTCCCATGGTCGAAGGTGAATTAAGCAGAAGAACATTTACGGCTATCGACGACAGATGAGCATCTTTATACTCCTTCACCTCATCTTCCGTCGCTTCTCCGCGACTAATACGCTCCGTCAGGTACTCTAACCTGCGATATACCGTGATAAGGTCATCCATATTATCAGCAAGGGCGTTCAGTCCGGTTATCCCGCCTTCACGTTCCTTATTCAGTATATGCATGATGCGGTCTCTGATCGGTCTGTCATCATCACCGGTATCGTTTTGAAGTGCCGGATTAAGTACGCCGATCAGATCACCGGCAACCTCATAATACACTTTTCTGGAGAAATGATTTGTGCTGTCAACGAAGCAATCCTGACCGGTAACGTAATCGGTCATGTTCAGCAGCCATACGTTCTCGGATTCTGCGAATGCATCATAGAGTCTGCTGTTAAGTTCACGGTATACAGGGGCATGATCCGCGAATTCATCTGTGTTATTAACAGCCTCGATCTCACTACCCATCAGCAGTATCAGTTGGGTATGGGGATCAAGTTTCTGCCTCATCCATGTCAGATTTCTCACGACTGTTTCCGGATCGAGATGTCCCTCAAATTCAAACTTCGACGCAAATGAATCAAGCATCTGTTTTGTAAACGGAATATTGTGAACGTTCCGTTCACCTGACAGGATCTTCTCCCAAGAAGCCGGATCGGTAATGTCAAAAGTAAAGCTGTCCAGACATATCCTCACTCCGGTCTCACGGTTTCTGTAGATACCGGAATGCCCCTCCGACAGGGTACTGAAGATCACCGCATCATAATGATCCTCAAACATGAACGAGATAAAGTCCGTCTCACACATAAACGGAGCATCACTTATGGTCTTGCGCAGGATCTCCTTATTAATATGGTATGCCTCATACAGATGCATGGAGTTATTGGATCCGGCAACGACTATATTCCTGCTGTCGACAAAGTTGGTCTCAAGCTCTATCTCGGCATAATCCATCAGATACGGAGTGATCCCGTCTATATCACAAGGTCCCTTCAGAAGCACTTTGGGACGGACTATCTGCGCGGACACGTGTTCTGCAGCCTTCTCCTCGCTTATCCATGTAACAGGTGAAGCTGCCGCAAGCTGTTCGATGACTCCGTGGCCGAAGATTTCCGGGCAGCCGAGCATTCTGTATATATATGCGTCTACTCCCATGCCCATTACACGACAGGAAAAAAGAAAATGTTCCAGTCTCCCCGCTTCGCGATCCTCAATGGCATAGAAGCCGATATAACCGTAATCACCGTACCGGTCAGTCAGACTGATCAGCCGGCAATCATAGTTTTCATCATGAATGAGTTTATATACCTCATCTTCGGAGAGCCGGATCTTGGTGTAATTAAGCTGATTGGTCCTGCTTATCAATTCACAGATCCTCGGCAGGTTATCATCAGATGCGGCTGCGATCTCTATACGGATCTCGGAATCCTCCAGAAAACGTATGTCGGATCCTGCCTCCCTGCGTGCAGATCTCTTCTGTTCAAGGATCTTATACTGCTTAAGACGTTTATGCTCGGGATCATGTCCCGAATATGATTCGAGCTGTCTCCGGAGTAAGCCGGTGATCCCGGGACCTGATACCATGATACCGGGTATGGTGAACTCGGCTTCCTGCAGATTAAACTCCTCATCATCTATAAACAGTACATTCTCCGGTCTCAGGGCTGCATCACTGATGATCTGACTTACGCGCGCCGCCTTAGGAGTCCAGTCTATGTCAGCGAAGACAAAATACTCCCAGATGTTGCCGTAATCCGCTGATGACAGAATAGCTTCTACAGCTTCATGATCATTCTTCGAGCAGATGGAATTGATGATGCCTCTGTCCGTAAGTTCTCTGACCAGATTGATATTATCCGCATCCGGCTCGCAACCCCCCTCTGTGAGAGTGCCGCTCCAGAATGTGTTATCCAGATCCCATATCACCATCTTGATATCGGAAACTGAAATATCACTGTAGAATCCCCATTTCTGTCTGAATTTCTCTCGATTGATCTGATATATCCTCTCGGCTTCGGGATTTCTGGCAAATGCCTGGCTACCGACATGATAGATAAATGCATTGTTGCATACAAACAGTCTGTATCCGGCTTGTCTTATCCTGAAGCTCAGATCATCATCTTCAAAATACCCCGGTGAGAATCTCTCATCAAAAGTTCCGACGCTGTCTATCACTTCCCTGCGCACCAGCATCGCAAATCCGCTCAGTTTATCACATTCTCTCAGCGAATAGTTATCCTGTGTATTCCGTCCGGCTCCGAACTCCATATACTGCTCGGGCAGGTCAAACTTAACATCCAGCAGCTGGTCACTCGTGTAGTTCTGGAGGGCTCCCACGGCTCCGGTGTCCTGTGATGCATACAGCCCCATCCTGAGCCAGAACAGTGAATTGGCCGGGAGTCTGGTATCGTTATTCAAAAAGAAGATATCACTGTCGGGATCGGCATAACCGACTGCTTCATTACAGCCCTTTGCGAATCCCATATTCTCGTCACTCAGCAGAAGTGTGATCTTATCACCGCAGTCAAGGCTCTTAAGCCATGAAGCAACTCCATCCGTAGATGCATTATCGAGAATGACTATGGAATAAGTCCCTTCCGCACAATTGGAATAGATACTCTCCAGACACTGTTCGATGAGGTATCTGTTGTTATATGACAGTATGATAAAACAGGTCTTGCGGACAGACACCGCACCCGACGATGCCAGTTCATCAACCACTTCGGCTATCTCATTCTTCTTCTGTTCATCCGGACACAGGAAAAGAGCATTTTCAAAACACAGATATGCCTGGTCGATGTTGCTGTCCAGGAGTCTCTCGCCTAATGATGCATATTCAACCCATGTGTCATCCTTAAGATACCTGAGCCGGTCTTTACCGGGAACAAATCCATGCGGAGCCATATCTTCCGCATCATCAAAAGCCCCGCTCGTTGAATTGGCGGCACTTCCCGAACGGCCGTCGTCATCCCATGTCTCCGTATAGCCGTCCTCGAATGCTTCCTGGGCAACCTGAAGCATCTGTCTGGCCGACAGTTTCTCCTGATAGGCGGGATTATCAAACAGATTCTTATGGTCCTCCCTCACATACTGGTTTTTCTCAAATGAAATGGCAGTGAAATCCTTACCCAGCCATTCATAGTCTCTCTCACAGATAGTATCGGGATCAAAAAACTCTGCGCCGAGTCTGAAAGAATGCCATGGTCTGAGCCTGTATGCAGTGGGATGGCAGAGTGCCACATAAGTTCCGTATGTCTCATACTCACTGAATGCCGAGTTCTGCATCCTGTCACATCCGACGGCATGGATAACCTTCTGCCAGAAGGTATCGCCCTCGATCTGTCCGTTTGCCTCTATAGTCCTAAGCATCTCCAGAACGATATCTGTCTTAAACAGCATATGCTCGGATATGAAGGATGGCCCTATAACCTTCTCCATTCCGGGGATGAGAGTGCCCATGGTCTCAAAATACTCCGCATGGTTCTCGGCCTTGGTATCAAGATACGGAACCGGTTCCGAAAGTTCCGAAGAAGTTCCCGAAAACATGGAAAAGTGACAGCACGGAAAAGTATCGCCGTCCCAGATGAGATAATATTCATCTTCACAGCGATATGCATATGACAGTTTAAGAAACTGCTGATAATACCATCCCGTGATGCCGCGCGGCAGTTCACGGCCCTGAAGAAGAGGCGCCATCTCAGCAGCGATCAGACGATGCACACTGTCAAACGTGAGTATGTCATCCTCGTTAATAAACCTTAACCGTGAAGCATCCTCTCCGAGCGTGATCTCAGGCCTGTATTCGTCAAGCAGTTCTCCCACTTTCGAACTGCCCAGAACATACACATTCCTCACGGGCATGTATTTCAGGTAATAACCGTACTGTCCTTTCAGTCGCAGGAAACTGTCGGGAGTAACCAAAACTATCGCATCATATGTCTTCGGTTCCATATTGTACCCTCCAAATCTAATTCTAATAAAAAGCGCACGTTCGCACAACTGCACACGGTACACATTGATGCAGCGCCTTCTTGTATTGGTTTCCCTTCTACGATAGAATATCGACAGAGGTACCATAATGGTAAAGACGATCACGGATCAAAATGATTTCTTTTTTTACTTCGAGATAATAAGACAGGTCAGTCCCGAGTCGGTATTAGACTTCGGGATGTTCTTAAAACGCATCGGAGCTGTTTCCAGAAGCGTCAAGAATATGTCTTTTTCCGATTCTGTCTTGTTAACCGGTATCGATCAGGATAAGACAGATAATCTCGGAATCTATGAAAACGTCTACGACAGCATCATCTCAGAAGACGAACTCCCGGCGCTCTCATCCCGTTACGCACTCGCAATATATATCAACGATAAGGTAACAGAGGCTCCGTTCTCTGAAGAATGCAGGTCCTGGCTCCGCGACCACGCAGATCATATCGCTCTCAAGACCGGACCGGGATATAAGATTGCCGATATCAGATCAGATTTCGGTCCTTCGGTCAGACCGATCACCATCGAACAGAACGAATACGCTTTAGTCACATTGAGGAATGAGTAGTGGATACCCGGATATATGTAATGACACATAAGCAATACTCCAACCCGGACGGGCCGGAATACGACGGGCTCTATCATCCGCTTCATGTCGGACATGCAATCTCCGCGGATCTGGGATATCCGGGTGACGATGTCGGAGACAACATCTCTTCCGTAAACAAGTCCTGGTGTGAACTGACAGGTATCTATTGGTTATGGAAGAATGTCACCTGTGACACGATCGGCATCTGCCACTACAGAAGATATTTCGTGGCTGATGAGGACTTTCTCAAGAAGGACTATATCGAAAAGGCTCTGCAGACTTACGATGTGATCGTATCACGCAGTACCTGCACGGAATATTCCAATCTGTACGAGCACTACGCAGACCAGCATATCGAAAAGGATATGAAGCTGTGCCGCGAAGTTCTGCTCTCAATGCATCCTGAATACGAAAATGCTTTTGATCTGTGCATGAGCTGTAACCTCTTCACGGTAGGCAATATGATGATCTGCAGCAAGAGCTTGTTCGATGAATACTGCTCATGGCTGTTCGGTGTTCTCTTTGAGGTGGAAAAAAAGATAGATATAAGCGGATATGATACATTCCAGGCTCGCGTGATGGGGTATCTTTCAGAACGCCTTCTGAGGGTGTGGCTGCTCCATAACAACTATAGAGTCTCGGAAGTCGAGGTCCGCATGATCGACCCCGCAGACAAAGACAACAATCTCAAGGAGATCGATCTTAAACAAAAATATGTAGGGCTGGTATTAAAAGATCTGATATCACAGTATCATGTGGGGAATTATGCCGAACTGGTAGACTCACCGCCGGTGTATCATGATCCCGAATCAAAGATCCCGGTCTGGGTGTGCTGGTGGCAGGGCGAATCGGATATGCCCGAACTCATTCGCGTCTGCATAGACAGTCTGCGCCGGAATATCCCCGGGGATCTGTGCAGGCTTCACCTTGTGACTATGGATAATGTCGGAGAATACTTAAGTTTTCCCCAGTGGATCATCGACAGGTTCGAATCCGGAGCCATAACCATGACAGGACTCTCGGATATCCTCAGGATGGGTCTTCTGTATCGATACGGCGGCATGTGGATAGATTCCACCTACTACGTAGCCTCTCCCATCGACCGCACGCTGTTTGAAGCCGAATTCTATACCCAGAAGTTTGACGAAGGCAAATGGAAAGCCGATGTTGTTCAGGGCAGATGGGCCGGTAATCTCATCATCACAAAACCCGGAAACGTTCTGTGCCGTTTCGCTCTCAACGCCTTTTATATGTACTGGTTCAAACAGGAAGAGGCAATAGATTATTACCTGATAGATTATCTGATAGATGCTGCCTACTCTAATATCGATGAGGTGCGGAATCTGATAGATTCCTGCAAGAGTTCACAGCCTGATTGTCTGGAGCTGCATAAAATACTGGATGATCCATATGATCCTGCGATCTACGAGAAGCTCACAGCAAACACAACATTCTTTAAGCTGTATCGTAAACTGTCTCCCGCAAAGGAAACCATCATAGGCAAAGAAACCTTCTACGGACACATTTCATCCGTCCGTTAGGTCATCGACCGAAACAGATCAGTTATACCCATTCATCTGATGCCACTTTCTGCAGAAGTCATCGACGGGATCCGTAATACCGGATTCGTCAAGAAGCTGTCTGAATGCTTCTTCCTGCTTGCTGTAGAATCTGTATTCATGGGCACCGGCGTCCCTTACAGGAGTCATATAATTCTCCCCGTATATACCCTTCAGGAAAACATCACTCCTCTCGGGGGCACGAATGGTTGTAACCTCGAACGGTATCTCCACTCCTTCTCCCAGACATGTCACATCTATTCCGGGCCACCCCTCAAATGTTCTGACGTCGCCGGGCGGATGAAGATACAGCACGTTCTGTATCATTCCCGAGTCTTCGATCCCGGCTATCAGCCTGTCTGCCGCATACCGGAGTTCATAGTTGAGCTGATCATCATCTGTATGAATGTCAAAAGTAACATTACCCAGTTTATTTTCAAAATCTCTTAATCGGTTTCTGAGGGTAAGGTTCTTCCTGTAATGATCAAGATACATTGCTGTAGTCTGAAGATCGGTACAGAGTCTCAAAACCTCCGCCTGTCTGACCGGATCCTCCGGAAGAAAATCAAGCGGATACACATCTATCCCTACCCGCATATAAGGAAACGAGTGGAAACGATTCATGTATTTGGGAAGAGTAAAGAATGTCTCATCAGCTATGACGCGCCCCTGCGGTTCAGGGTTGGCTGCCCTGAGACGCGGTTCATCCGCATATATTCCTGTTACGACGAATCCCTCCGGCAGAATATCACCGGCTATAGCCATAAAGCGGTCATAGTCAGGGCGCAGCATTCCGATGTCCATGTCATCATCCCACGGGATGAATCCCTTATGGCGTACCGCACCGAGGAGTGTTCCGAACACTGCAAAATAAGGTATGTTGTTATCTTCACATGCCTTTCTTACTACCTCGAACACCTCAAGTTCCGCGGCCCACGCACGCTTCATCATCTCGGCTACGACGAATCCGTCTCTCTCTTCTTCTTGAAAAAACTCTTTAGGGAATATCATAAATGATCTTATATGTTAATAAGCAAAAGTGGCAGGGCAATGCCCTGCCACCCGGTAAACGTTATTACTTCGCCTGAGCGATAGCTGCCTGTGCTGCGGCCAGTCTTGCGATCGGCACGCGGAACGGTGAACAGGATACGTAGTCAAGTCCGATCTCGTTGCAGAACTCTACGGATGACGGATCGCCGCCGTGCTCGCCGCAGATACCTACGTGGAGGTTCGGATTGACGGGCTTGCCCAGCTCCATGGACATCTTCATCAGCTTGCCGA
>Ga0129306_1003260_pt1 | contig 12485 bp, 14 predicted proteins | sample P827metagenome_FD_94438 | JGI IMG/M metagenome (GOLD analysis project Ga0129306, IMG submission 94438) | Capybara group fecal microbial communities from Wisconsin, USA - P827 metagenome | ecosystem: Host-associated > Mammals > Digestive system > Large intestine > Fecal | place: USA: Wisconsin...
CGACATAGGAAAGAACATAGTTAAGACCGTGCTTCAGAACTACGGCTACACCGTGATCGACCTCGGAAAGGACGTGCCTCCCGAAAAGGTCGTTGAAGCCGTAAAAGAGCACAGCGTTAAGCTTGTGGGCCTGTCGGCGCTTATGACCACCACGGTTTCATCCATGGAAGAAACCATAAAAGCCCTGAGGGCAGCCGGCCTTGACTGCAAAGTCATGGTGGGAGGAGCGGTCCTCACCGCCGAATTTGCGAAACAGATCGGAGCGGACTTCTACGCCAAAGATGCCAAGCAATCCGCGGACATCGCGAAGGAAGTTTTGGGATAGTTTTTGATGCGGAACTGCGCAGATCTTTGACATCAAAAAATGCGCATTTAACGCGGGCATTGACGCCTTTTTCCGTTTTTGGGCGATAAAATTTTGGATAAAATGACGATGGTTAGTGACAGTGGCTTGTGATATACTTCGCTTCACAAGGGAGAGAAGTAAAGAAACGGAGAAATAATGGTATTATCAAATGATGATTTGCAAGCTATTGCACAACTTCTCGACAACAAAATAGGTCCCATTAAAGAGGACGTGAGTATGCTCAAAGAGGACGTGAGCACACTCAAAGAAGATGTCTCCGGCCTCAAAGAGGACGTGAGCACACTCAAAGAAGATGTTTCCGGCCTCAAAGAGGATGTGAGTATGCTCAAAGAGGACGTGAGCACACTCAAAGAAGATGTCTCCGACCTCAAAGAGGGCGTGAGTATGCTCAAAGAGGACGTGAGCACACTCAAAGAAGACGTCGGCGTTCTCAAAAGTGATGTTTCATTCCTTAAGGATAAAGTTGCGGAGCACGATTCGCAGTTTGCCTCAGTTAATCGGGAACTTAAGGACATTCGCCTTACGATAGAGAATGAGATAGCACGGAACATCAGATTTATTGCCGAGGGACATCTGGATCTGATTAGAAAACTTGATGCGGCACTTAAAATCGAACAGGAAAAGGAAATGTTTTCCATAAGACTCACATCGCTGGAAAATGATGTGAGAATTCTCAAGCAGAAATGCTTATAATTTACGGGAAAAGAATCAAGACAGTATAGAGAAACCGCGCAGCGTAGGGAGATTGCTGCGCGGTTTTTGTTTTAACGGTCGTTTATATTTTTTTCTTTGCTTCCTCAAGTGCGGCGATGACTCTGTCGCTCCACTCATCGAATTCGGGGTCTTCGACCTGAAGTTCGGGGTGAGACATGATGTTTTCGATACATCTTCTTATTCCCTCTTCAAAGTGGATTGAAGGCCTGAATTCGGGAACGGCGTGCTTGAGCTTAGCGTTGTTGAAAATATAGGAATTTGCTTTGTCTCCTACGAGACCGCCTTCAAAGTTATACTGTTTTCCGACTTCCGAAAGGAAAGCGGAAGAGACATAGTAGGGCTTGAATTCCACTTTGAGGGTATCGGCGATGGTCTTGTAGATCTGATTCCAGGTAAGGATCTCATCGTTGGTTATCTGGAAAGCTTCGCCGATAGCGTGGGGATTGCCCATGAGTCCCACAAAGGCTACCGCAAAGTCCTCGTTATAGGTCATGGCCCAGAGAGATGTTCCGTCGCCGTGAACAATCACGGGCTTTCCTTCAAGCATGCGCTTCAGTACCTGGTAGCTACCCTTGTTTCCGTGAACACCCATGGGAACCGCGCGGTTGTCGTAGGTGTGGCTCGGACGGATAACTGTTACGGGGAAGCCTTCATCACGATACTTCTTAAAAAGAAATTCTTCGCAGTAAATCTTGTTTCTTGAATAATCCCAGTGGGGGTTTGCAAGAGTGGTACCTTCCGTAAGATATACGTCATCCACGGGCTTTTTGTAGGCCGAAGCAGAGCTTATGTACATATATTGTTTTGTCTTGCCGTTGAAGAGGCGATAGTCTCTTTCAACCTGTGCGGGCACGAAGCCGATGAAATCGCAGACCGTATCGAAGGTCTTACCCTGAAGCGCACGGGAAACCGCCGCTTCGTCATTGATATCGAGGGAGAGGACATCAACACCTTCGGGAAGTTCCGCGGTTCTTGAGCCTCTGTTTAAGAGTGTGAGATGCCAGCCGGGTTTTTGGGCGAGTAACCGGGTGATGGCCATGCTGATGGTGCCGGTTCCGCCGATAAATAGAGCTTCTTTCATAAAAAATCCCTCCTATACACGTTTGCCGTTACTTTAAACATACACTGTTTCCTGCGACAAAGCAAGAGTATAGGAGGGAACCTTAATTCTGTATTTTATTTACTGTTTTTTGAAGCCTGCGCGCTTACGCATGAGAGGATCCAGGATCTTCTTACGGATGCGAAGCTTGGTGGGGGTGACTTCCAAAAGCTCGTCCGTATCGATGAAGTCAAGAGCCTGCTCAAGGCTTAAGATCTTGGGAGGCGTTAAACGGAGAGCCTCGTCTGCCGCGGAAGAACGGGTGTTGGTCAGCTGTTTCTTTTTGCAGACGTTAACCTCGATATCCTCGGTCTTTCCGGTCTGGCCGATGACCATACCGCTGTATACCTTTTCACCGGGTCCGATGAAGAGGATTCCGCGTTCCTGGGCATTGAAAAGGCCGTAGGTTACGGATTCGCCGGATTCGAAGGCGATGAGGGAACCCTGGCTTCTGTAGGCGATGTCTCCCTTGTAAGGACCGTATCCGTCAAAGATGGTATTAAGGATTCCGTTACCCTTGGTATCCGTCATGAAATCTCCGCGGTAACCGATAAGTCCGCGGGAGGGGATGGAAAAGATAAGTCTGGTATATCCGCCGGAAGCGTGACCCATTTCCTTTAATTCGCCCTTACGCTGGGAAAGCTTCTCGATAACGGTGCCGGAGTACTCTTCGGGAACGTCCACGTAGGCGATCTCCATGGGCTCAAGGCGCTTACCCTTTTCATCTTCCTTGTAAAGGACTTCTGCTTTGCTTACGGCAAATTCGAAGCCTTCACGGCGCATGTTCTCTATAAGAACGGACAGGTGCAGTTCACCGCGTCCTGAAACCTTGAAACGGTCGGTGGAATCGGTTTCTTCGACCCTTAAGGATACGTCGGTATTCAATTCTCTGAAGAGACGCTCACGCAAATGACGGCTGGTAACGAACTTACCCTCAAGTCCTGCGAGAGGAGAGTCGTTTACGCAGAAGTCTATGGCGATGGTGGGTTCTGAGATCTTCTGGAAGGGAATGGGATTGGGAGCATCGGGATCGCAGATCGTATCACCGATGTGAATGTCCGAAATACCGGAAATCGCAACGATGGAACCGATGGAAGCTTCCTTTACTTCAACTTTGTTAAGACCATCAAACTCGTAAAGCTTGGAAATCTTGACCTTACGGGTTTTGTCGGGCTCGTGATGGTTTACGATCACAACTTCCTGATTGACTTTAACGGAACCGTTGTCCACCTTACCGACACCGATCCTTCCCACATATTCGTTATAGTCGATGGTGGAAATAAGAAGCTGTGTGCCTGCATCCGGATCTCCTTCGGGAGCGGGAATGGCCTTTAAGATCGTATCAAAGAGAGGCTCCATGCTGGTACCTTGTACGTCGGGGTCAAGGGAAGCGAAACCGCCCTTTGCGGAAGCGAATACGAAGGGGCAGTCAAGCTGGGAGTCGTCTGCGTCAAGCTCAAGGAAAAGCTCCAGAACTTCGTCGATGACTTCCTTGGGACGTGCCTCGGGTCTGTCGATCTTGTTCACGCATACGATAACGGGAAGCTTAAGGCTCATGGCTTTTGAAAGCACGAATCTTGTCTGGGGCATGGGGCCTTCGAAGGCATCAACCACCAGGATAACACCGTTGACCATTTTAAGTACGCGCTCAACCTCTCCGCCGAAATCTGCATGGCCGGGAGTGTCGATGATGTTAATTTTGGTGCCCTTGTAGGATACGGCTGTGTTCTTCGAAAGAATGGTGATACCGCGCTCACGCTCGATATCGTTTGAGTCCATGACTCTTTCGCGGACTTCCTGATTTTCACGGAATACACCGCTCTGTTTTAAAAGTTCGTCCACGAGAGTGGTCTTGCCGTGGTCTACGTGGGCTATGATCGCTACGTTTCTGATGTCGTCTCTTGTCTGTTTCATGATACCTGTCCTATGGGTGGTGTCCCGTATCCTTCGGGACTTGCGTTAGAAAATTTCAAAACCGCGGGATATTATATCACCATCCATGAGCCCGGGCAATGTTAAAATTAACGAGAAAAGTGGGGACAATAGTCTTTTTCGTTATCAAAAAGTTCTTTACTGCTGCGGGTTTTATATCTGCCGGCGGTAAAATCCGGGATCTTTAACGGTTTACCGCCTAATTTTATGGATTTTGCGCTTAAAGGGGTTATGGCGTACCAGCAGGCGGCATCATAGACATCAATGGGCATTTCACGGCCGTTTTCCAGAGCGTCCAAAAAGACCGCCACCAAAAAACCGTCCATGCCGCCGTGACCGGATTTTTCTTTTTCTTCTGTCATGGTTTTCCAATAATTGGGAAGATGATCTTCATACAAAGAAGCGTTTCCGCCATACTCCGTCACGGTTTTGCGTGGATCCCAATAGTGAATTCTGTCTTCATCAAACAGGATCATGTCGGCTTCCTGATCGGCACAGCCCTTGGTACCGTTGAGTCTAAGGCGTCGGGAGTAATATCCGGGAAGTGTGGTATCCAGCGTGAGATTGATGGTTTCTCCGTTTTCACAGGTGATTATGGTGGAAATGATGTCGCCCTGTTTAAAGTGAACATCCTTCAGGGATTCGTCGGGACATTTTCCGGATCTTATGTATTCCTCGAGTCCTCTTGATTTGCTTGCCACGGATACCAGGGAAACAAACCGGTTACCGACATTTATGTTTAACATTTTTGCTATGGGACCGAGTTCGTGGGTAGGATAGTTCTCACAGTTTCGGCTGATATAATTCCTGAGCCTGTAGTGGCGGTTCAGATTGCCCTCGGTTATTTCCTTCCTCAGGTCATGGGAATAAGCGCCTTCACAGTGTACGATCTCGCCGAAGCGGTCCTCTTTGGCCAGATTTGTCAGAAGTGTCTCAAATCTGTCATAGCAGCAGTTTTCCATGAGCATAAACGGTGTCTTGGTCTTTTCATAGGCTCGGACCAGCCTGCGGCAGTCCTTCAGACTGTATGCCCCGCCGACCTCCATGGCTGTGGGAATATGAAAAGACATGGAAAGAATTGCCTGATTGATGTGCTCCTCCCAGGAAGAAGCAATGTAAACTGCATCCAGCCCGCCGTCCGACAGCATTTTTGAATAATCGGTGTAGCATCGGGGAGTTTGCCCCCTTTTTTTCAAAACATCAGCCGAAACTTTCATAACTCTGTCTTCATATACATCGCATACGGCTGCAGCTTCAACTTTCGGAAAAGAAAGAAATGTCGAAAGCATCCGGCTTCCTCTGCTTCCCAAACCTACAAATCCCATTCTGATCTTATCCATATTTTCGGTCGCTCCTTTAAAGTAAAAGTCTTTCCTTTACATTCTCTTCTCCAAGAGCTAAAAAGCAATTGTCATTTTATGACCTTTCGGAAAAAAGAAAAACAGACAACCCCTCAGACAGCCTGATTTTTCCGAAACTTCCCTTGACAGTGGGGAGTTCGGGTGTTAACATAGCAGCAACAATAAAACAAACACGGTAGAGGTTGCGTTTTGCATTATTATCTTATCGGACGTGTCGGGCACGGTTGAAGATAGGAGAAAGGGCCAAACGCCGAAGAGACGATCTTCCGCAGGATCGGGCTCTGGGCATGCGTGAAACACGTGCATGACTGTCATCCCTTACGGGATGGGGCGCTATCATTGGATCGATTTGATGGGCTGACCGTATTTTTACGTTCGGCTTATTTTTTTACCGTGGTTTTTGGAGGAATCAAGGAGGAAATTTATGAGTAAACCTATTTTTACGGGAGCTGCAGTGGCTCTTGTAACACCCATGAAAGTCGACGGATCCGTTAATTACGAAAAACTCGACGAACTGCTGGAGTTTCAGATCAAGAACGGAACCGATGCGATCGTAGCCTGCGGAACCACCGGCGAAGCATCCACTCTTTCTCACGAAGAACACTTAAATGTCATCCGTCACACGGTTGAGAAGGTGGCGAAGCGCGTTCCCGTTATTGCGGGCACCGGTTCAAACAGCACCGAAACCGCCATTTATCTTTCAAAAGAGGCAGAGAAGTTAGGCGCAGACGCCCTCCTTCTTGTTACCCCCTATTATAACAAGGCTACACAGAAGGGTCTTGTGGAGCACTTCGTTAAGACCGCGGAAGCCGTTAAGATCCCCGTGATCCTTTACAATGTGCCTTCCAGGACCGGCTGCAACATTCTTCCCAAGACCGTTAAGGAAATAAACGAAAGGGCAAAGAACGTGGTGGCGATCAAAGAAGCCAGCGGAGACATTTCCCAGATTGCAATGCTTGCTTCAATCATGGATGAAGATTTCGCGATCTATTCCGGAAATGACGACCAGATAGTACCCATTCTTTCTCTCGGGGGCCTGGGAGTTATCTCCGTACTTTCAAACGTAGCGCCCAAAGAAACCCACGACATCGTGGCTGCATACCTTGAAGGCAGGATCGCCGAAAGCCGAAAACTTCAGCTTGAAGCCTTCGACCTTATAAAGAGTCTGTTCTGCGAGGTTAACCCCATCCCCGTTAAGGCGGCCATGAACCTTATGGGACTTGAGGCAGGCCCGGTAAGACTTCCCCTTACCGAAATGGAAGCCGTAAACCTTGAAAGACTTAAAAAATCCCTTGAAAACTACGGAATTAAGGTCAACCAGAACCAGGTGATCAAATTCAACGATTTATCGAAAGATTGAGGTGTAACATGGTAAGAATCATAATGCACGGCTGTAACGGTAAAATGGGCCGGGTCATTACAAATATCGTGGACAATATGGAAGATGCTGAGATCGTTGCGGGCGTGGACGTGCTTGACAACAATAGCATGAATCCCTATCCGGTTTATACGGATATCGATGAGTGCCTTGAAAATGCTGACGCGGTCATCGATTTTTCTTCATCGAAAGCAACGGACAGACTGCTTGAGTACTGTGTTAAAAGAAGGCTTCCCCTGGTGCTTTGTACCACGGGCCTAAGCGATGAGCAGTTTGAAAAAGTAAAGGCTGCATCCTTAAAGATCCCGATCCTTCGAAGCGCCAACATGTCCCTCGGGATCAACATGCTTTTAAAGGAATTAAAGGCCGTTACGGGCATTCTTGCTCCCGCGGGCTTTGACATCGAGATAGTCGAAAAGCACCATAACCAGAAGGTGGATGCTCCCAGCGGTACAGCCCTTGCACTTGCGGACGCGATAAACGAAGGCTTAAACTATGATTACGTTTATGACCGTACGAAGGAACGCAAGAAGAGAAGCAAGAACGAGATCGGCATTTCCGCGGTGAGAGGCGGCAGTATCGTGGGCGAACATGAGGTTATCTTCGCAGGTCCCGATGAAGTCATTACCATCAAACACACCGCCTATTCCAAGGCCATTTTTGCAAACGGCGCGGTGGCTGCGGCTATGTTCCTTGCCGGAAAAGCACCCGGAATGTATGACATGAGCGCTGTTATCGGCTGATCACGGAGACAAAATGGAATTCAGACCCTGCATTGATATTCATAACGGAAAAGTAAAGCAGATCGTGGGAAGTTCGCTCAGGGATGAGGGTGATTTTGCCCTTGTCAACAGCGATTCGAAGCTTGATGCCGAGGCTCTTGCCCTTTTATATATGCGTGACGGCATCAAAAATGCCCATGTTATCATGCTTAACTCAAAAGACAGCGAATATTTCGTTGCCACCAGAGAAGAGGCATTAAGGGCCTTAAAAGCGTATCCCGGCGGTCTTCAGATAGGCGGAGGCGTTAACGCAGGGAATGCCAAAGAATATATCGATGCGGGTGCAAGCCACGTAATAGTCACAAGTTTTGCTTTTTCCGACGGGGAAATAAAGTTTGAGAATTTAAAGGCTCTCAGGGCCGCGGTGGGTAAAGAACACACGGTGCTTGACCTAAGTGCCGCAAAGCGGGACGGAAAGTACTATGTGGTAACGGACCGGTGGCAGAAGTTCACAAAGGAAGAGCTTACATCCGGGCTTTTTGATAAATTATCCGAATTCTGCGATGAGTTTCTTGTTCACGCAACGGATTCGGAGGGCCTTAAAAAAGGCCCCGATACAGAGCTTGCAGCGATGCTTTCGAGGGTACCTTACACGGTTACCTATGCGGGAGGAATCGCCTCTGTGGAGGATATAAGGGCCATAGAAACGGTTTCGGGCGGAAGACTGAATTTCACGGTGGGAAGCGCTCTTGATCTTTTCGGCGGAAATTTAAAGTATGAGGAAATTAAAGATATACAATAGAAAATCTCCTATCTGCAAAAACAGATAGGAGATTTCTTGTACATTCAGGGTACCCCTCACTTAAATCATAAAACCGTATAGCTAATTCCAAATTTCATATATTTGAGAAAAGGCACATCGTGTCGAAATTTAAGTGTATAAGAACTATACAGATTCTTATAACTTGGTTACGTTTACTGCCTGAGGTCCTTTTTCGCCGGGCTCAACATCGAACTCAACTGCAGCGCCCTCTTCGAGAGACTTGAAGCCTTCCATGTTCAATGCGGAGTAGTGAACGAAAACGTCGTTTCCGGACTCATCGCAGATAAATCCGTAACCTTTTTGGTTGTTAAACCACTTTACCGTACCTTTTTGCATTACAGATACCTCCAAAATAAATGTGCGTTGACTTGCAACACAAAAACTTTAACACATTGTAGGCGAAAAGTAAAGTAATCAATTGGCGGAAATGCTTATTTTTTTAAAAAAAATCAACTATTTTTCATCAATTATTTCAGGGAGAAAAAACACCTGTCTTGACAAGTGGCCCGATATGATAATAAACTTACTGCATGGATAACGAGGAAAGACGAAAAAAAGTACTGGAAGCAATAACGGAAAGCACAGGCCCCATAAGCGCTTCGAAGCTGGCGGCACGCTTTGGCGTAAGCCGGCAGATCATCGTAGGAGACATAGCGCTTCTTCGTGCACAGGGGACGGACATTATTGCTACTTATATGGGATATATTTTGGGGAATCCGGCACACAGCACCAATGTCAGGGTCAAACACAGGAATGAGGATGTCTTTGACGAAATGTGTACCATCATCGATGAGGGAGCCAGAGTGCTTGATATTTCCATCGAGCATTCCGTTTACGGTACCATCAGGTGCCCCCTTACCATCAGAAACCGCGCGGAAGCAAAAGCCTATGCCGAATCTCTTTCGGAGACCGGCTTAAGTCTTGAGGCATTAACGGGCGGAGTTCATTGCCACACCATCGAAGCCGACAACGACATTATCCTTCTTCGCGTGCAGAAAGCGTTGAATGATAAGGGCTATTTGAGTAAATAATTGCATTTTTTTCTTTTATTTGTTAGAATAGGAAAGTTACTTGGCAAACGGCGGGTTTGAAAACCGCAAAATATCTCATTATGGCAAAAAAAAGAAAGATTAAAAAATTTTATACCATTGCCGTAACATCGGACTATTCCTGCGACAAGACCAAATATTACAGATCAAGGTTCAACGTCTTCAAACTGACGGTGTCTCTTGCTTTGACAGTGGTCCTTTTGGGAGTAGGACTTACGGTATTCGAATTCTACGAGTTGGACAGCATGGAATCCAAGATTAGCGTGTTTAAAGGAATCATCGCCGAACAGGAGACCACCATCGAAAGACTCGGACGGGAAAAAGCAGAGCTTTCCACGGAGAATGAAGTTTTGAACGGCACCGTGGCCAGAGCCCTTATCGAAGAAGAAAAGAACGCGGAAGAGGACAGGCTTAGGCACCTTCCCACAGGCTTTCCTCTCACCGGATCCGCACATATAGTGGAGCCCGAGGATTTCTTCAAGGAAGAGCTTGACGAAGTTTCCGCATATTACGAAAAGATCCTTACATCGAAGAAAAAAGAAGAGAAGGATGTCGAGAAAGAACCCTATGTTTTCTTTGCAATGTCCGAAATCTCAGATGTAGTGGCCGTTGCGGACGGGACTGTGATCTCCGTAAGCGATGACAGCACCTACGGCAAGTGTATCAAGATCGATCACGGAAACGGCTACATCAGCATTTATAAGAACAGCGGTGATCCCAAGGTTAGCGAGGGTGATTCTGTAATAAGGGGTGCCATCATTTTTGTAGGTGGCGAAACCAACAATTTCTTAGAGTATCAACTTACATTGGACGGGGTTTACGTTGACCCCATGGAGAGCATGTCTATCAACGGTTAGGAGGAGACAAATGGGTAGCAAAGCTGAGAACTACAATGCCAGCAAGGTTAACAGCGTGATCGGTCGCGGCACTGAATTCGAAGGAACGATTCGCACAAACGAAACGCTCAGAGTTGAAGGCTTCGTGAAGGGTAACATTTTTTCCGAGGGAACTTTGATCGTAGGCAAGGGTGGAAAGGTTGACGGAAAGATCGAAGCCGTTAATCTTCTCGTAGGCGGAGAGGTTTACGGTGATTTTTATGCTTCAAACAGGATCGAAGCAAATGCCACCGGCAGAATTTACGGAAACATCCACACCAAGAGCCTTATCGTAGATGAGAGCGCTATTTTCCAGGGCACCTGCGAGATGCTCGGAAGAGAAGAAGCAAAGAACGAGAAAAATGCTGCAGAGCCCGAAGCCGAAGCGGAAGCGGAGGCTACCGCATAATCGATATTCTTTACCAAAAAGAAAGCCCGCTTCCGGTGAAGCGGGTTTTTGTTTGCGTTTCTATTTGGCTAAACGTTCAAAAATGAGTTCGTAGCCATCGTTTCCGTAGTTGAGTGAACGGTTTACTCTGCTGATGGTTGCTGTGGATGCACCTGTTTTTTCGGCGATTTCCATGTAAGTCTTGCCGGAGCGGAGCATTGAAGCAACTTCAAAACGCTGCGAAAGCGAAAGTAATTCGTTTACGGTGCACAGATCTTCAAAAAAACTGTAGCATTCTTCTCGATTCTTCAGGCACAAAACCGCATCAAACAGATGGTCGACAGCCTCTGTCTTAATCTTCTTGTTCATCACCGATCCTCCTGTTACAAAAGGTATTTTAGCATATTAAAGTTTTAAAGTAAATACGTAAAAATTCTTTGTAATATCTATTGTGTAGTAGTTTTTGATACTATATAATAACTGAGAGCGCACAATTCGGAGGCACCTGATGACAATTGATAAGGACAATCTCATAAGCAGTATAACCGACAGTTTTGAACGCATGAAATACATCGATTTAAATGACATTCCGGATATCGATCTGTACATGGATCAGGTTACGGCATTTCTTGATGAGCGTCTTAACAAAAGCGTTCGTACCAAAACCGACGAGCGTCTCATGACCAAGACCATGATCAACAACTATGCCAAGAACGACGTTATTCCGCCCCCGATCAAGAAAAAATACACCAAGGAGCATATCCTTGTCCTTATTATTATTTTCTATTTCAAGAGCTTTTTACAGATAAATGACATAAAGGAACTGCTCGATCCCATAACCGAAAGCTATTTCAACAATAATTCCGAATACGGATTGGGCAATATCTACAAAGAGATCTTTGACAAAAAGGGCGACGAGCTGGAACTGATCTTAAAGGACGTGACCGATAAATATGATATTTCACGCGGTTCTTTCAAGGATGCTCCCGCCGACATGAGAGACTATCTGCAGCTTTTTGATTTCATTTGCATGCTGGGCTGTGATGTGTTTGTTAAGAAGTTGTTAATAGAGAAAATAGTAGACTCTATTAGAGAACACAGAGAGAGCACTCAAAACAAATACGAAATCAAAACTGACAAAGCGGCCGCAAAGCAGGCTGCCAAGGTCAAGGAGGAGAATAATGCAGATAAACGATCTCGCTAATTACGGCTTTAATGTAAGCGAAGCAATGGAGCTTTGCATTAATGACGAGGAAATATACAGGGAAGTTCTTGAGACCGCACTGGAAGAGGGTCGTGAGAAGGTGGTTCTTTTTGAGGACCTTTTTGCAAAGGGAGACTTCGACCGTTACACCATCGAGGCTCACGGACTGAAGAATGCTGCCCGTCAGATAGGTGCCATTGAGCTTTCGGAGCTTGCGAAGGCTTCCGAACTTGACGGAAAGGCAGGGAATCTTGACGCCGTTAAAGAGCGCCATCCCCGGCTTTTACAAAAGTACAAAGAAACCATCGACACCATTGCCATGCTTTTTTAACATAACAAAGAAATAAATAAATATGCATGCATACGCTTGCAAACCTGCCGCGGTCGGATTACTATATTGTCTGTTAAATCCGATAAAGGCAGGTTTTTTATATGTTGGCAAATTATCATACACATACGGTGCGCTGTAAGCACGCCAAAGGAACGGAGAGAGAGTACATAGAGGCCGCCATCAAAGAAGGCTTCAAGATCCTCGGCTTTTCGGATCATGTGCCCCAGCCCTATCCCGAAGGC
>Ga0129306_1003261_pt1 | contig 12484 bp, 9 predicted proteins | sample P827metagenome_FD_94438 | JGI IMG/M metagenome (GOLD analysis project Ga0129306, IMG submission 94438) | Capybara group fecal microbial communities from Wisconsin, USA - P827 metagenome | ecosystem: Host-associated > Mammals > Digestive system > Large intestine > Fecal | place: USA: Wisconsin...
CGCGTCACCGCTTCAGCAGCGCGCCGCCCGTGCGGCTGTGTGTGATGACGCCGTCGCGCAGGGCGAACGCGCCGCCCACGATCACGTGCTCGATGCCACGCGGCGGGCGCACTGAGTCGGTAAATTCGGCCGTGTCGGTCACAGCGTTCCAGTCAAACACCGTCAGGTCGGCAGCGGCGCCCGGGCGGATGACGCCCCGGTCGGTCAGCCCCAGCACCGCCGCGGGCAGGCCCGTCATCTTGTAGACGGCGTCTGCAAGCGGCATCAGATTGTTTTCGCGCACGGTCCGCAAAAAGCGCGGGAACGTGCCGAAGCTGCGCGGGTGCGGATTGGTCGTCGTGACGGAGCGGTCGAACGAGAAGCCGTAACCGTCGCTGCCCACGCTGATATGCATGTCTTTCATGATGGTGTGAACATCGCTCTCGCTGATGCAGAAATAGATGCACGCCGCCGAGCCGCCGCACGAGCTGAGCACATGCATGACGGCATCCACGGGCGGCAGGCCGAGCGCAGAAGCGATCTGCTCCACCGTTTGGCCCTCCCATTCCGGGTGCGCGCCGTGCGTGCCCGACACCATCACGCACGAAGGCCCGCCGCGGTTGTCCATCTCGCGCGCGGTGGCGTCTTTCAGCTCGGCCGAGGGAGCGGAAACGCGTGAAACGAGCGCGGACAGCCCGCCGTCGTGCGCCCACTTGGGCAGCAGCGCCGTCATCGACGTGGATGTGGCCGTGTAGGGGTACTGGTCGCAGGTGACGCGCACACCTTCGGCCCGGGCGGCGTTTATCTTGGCCAACAGCTCGCCGGCGCGGCCCCACTGCGGCTTGCCCATCAGCTTGAGGTGCGAGATCTCCAGCCGCACGCCCGAGGCGCGCGCGATGTCGAGCATTTCGTCCGTCGCCTCAAAAACGCGGGCGCCTTCGTTGCGCATGTGCACTGTCAGCAGCGCGTCATGAGCGGCCAGCACCTTCGCCAGCTCCACCAGCTCTTCGGCTTTTGAGAAAGCGCTTGGCGGATAGATCAGCCCCAGCGACATGCCGAACGCCCCCGCATCCAGCTCGCGCGCGAGCAGGGCTTTGAGCTGCTCCATTTCGGCCTCTCTGGGATCGCGGTCGACAAAGCCCATCACCGCGCCGCGCAGCGTGCCGTGCCCCACCAGCAGGCCGTAGTTGAGCGCCGTGCCTTTGGCGGACAGGCGCGCGGCGTAATCGCTCACGCCGTACATGCCCTCCAGCGACAGCCCGCGGCGGGGCAGCTCCAGCTCACTGAAGAAATAATCGGCAATGGCCGCGTTGGTTTCCGGCGTGCTGGGGGCGATCGAGATGCCGCAGTTGCCCGTGATCTCCGTCGTCACGCCCTGCGCGAGCTTGCTCTGCGGCTCAAAATCCACCAGCGGACAGGCGTCGGAGTGCGAGTGGATATCGATAAAGCCCGGCGAAACCACCTTACCAGCGGCGTCGAGCACTTCCGCCGCTTCGCCGTCGAAACGATCGACCACCGCGGCGATGCGGCAGCCAGATACGCACACGTCGGCAGCGCGCGGCGCATTGCGCAGCCCGTCGACCACTGTGCCGCCTTTGATCACCAGATCGAACATAAAAAAGCCCCCTTTTTCGATGTGTGCGCCGCGTCCCTCTGCCCGAAAAACCGCGAGGCGCGCGCCCCTTCACCTGCGAGTGTAGAGAACGGCGCGGATTTTGTCAAACGGAAAGTTCGCAGTTGAGCACATGGAGGCCGGGCATGATTTGTTTTCATTTTTCGTGATACAATTACATAAATTAAGGAGACGCTGATTAAATACTATTATGCAAAAATTGACCAACGCACAGGAAACCTGAGAAAATGCGTCGCTACGAAGAAACCTGCCCGGAAGGGGGCTTCGGAGGCGTACTTCCGTACGTTGGAGTAGCCCCTCGGGCAGCGTTTCCTTAAGAAGCCATATCATCCACACCCAAAACAGGAGAACGCAAACATGGACAACATCATCCTCTGGTTCACCGCCGTCTGCTCGCTGGCCGCCGCGTGCGCGGGCGCGGCCCTGGTCTTTTTGCAGAAGCGCGGCCGCATCGCCACCGAAGACCTGCTGATGGAGCTGCTTCAGCAGGAACTGTCCGACCAAAGCGAAGAGGCCCTGCGCCGCAACTCGGAAATGCGCCGCGAGCTGAACGAGACGCTGCGCGCCAGCTCCATGAACATGACAGCCGCCGTGCGCGCTATCGGCGACCTGCAGGCCGACCGCATCGAGCGTCTGGAACGCCGCAGCGGCGACCTCAACGCCGCCGTCGACACGCGGCTGGAACGCATCCGCGCCGACGTGGCCGCGCTGCGGACGGAAAACGCCGCCCAGCTTGAGCAGATCCGCCAAAACGTGGAAGACCGCCTGCAACAGAGCATCGACAAGCGGCTGAACACGTCGTTCTCGCTGGTGCAGCGCCAGCTTGAGGCCGTGCAGAGCGGCCTTGGCGAGATGCGCACGCTGGCCGCGAGCGTGGGCGACCTGGGGCGGATGCTGACGGGCATAAAAGTGCGAGGCACGTGGGGCGAAGTGCAGCTGCGCGCCATCCTCGAACAGGTATTGTCGCCGGATCAGTTTGCCGCCAACGTAGCCGTGCGCCCCGACACCATGCAGCGCGTGGAATACGCAGTGCGCCTGCCCGGCGACGGCGAGCGCCCGGTGTGGCTGCCCATCGACAGCAAATTCCCGCTGGAAGACTATCACCGCCTCTGCGACGCCGCCTCCGCCGGCGACGAAAGCGCGGCCGCCGCGGCCCGAAGCGCGCTCTTCAAGACGATCGAGAACGAGGCCAAAGACATCAGCACAAAATATATCGTTCCGCCCTACAGCACCGATTTCGCGCTGCTGTTCGTGCCCATCGAAGGCCTGTACGCCGAGGTGATGCGCGATCCCGAACTGGCCGAGCGCCTGCAGCGGCGGTGGCGCGTGGTGGCCGCCGGACCTTCCACGCTGGCGGCGCTGCTCTCCAGCCTGCGCATGGGCTTTCGCGCCCTGGCCATCCAGCAGCGCGGCAGCGAAGTGTGGGACATCCTGGCCGCGGTGCGCGCAGAGTTTGGCCGCTTCGGCGAGTCGCTGGAACGGGCGCGCCGTCAGCTGGCCGCCGCCGCCAACTCCATTGAAGACACGGGCCGCCGCACGCGCGCCCTGCGCCGCCGCCTCGACGCCGTGGAGACGCTGAACGAGAACGAGGAGTTCGCACTGCGGGGGGAGGAAGGAGAACGAGCCGAGGAGGGGCCGGACGAGCTCTGATATTGATGGCGGCGCACAAAATCACGCCCGCCAACCGGCATAAAAAGCGGCGGAAGCATCATGATGTGCTTCCGCCGCTTTTTTGTGTTTTATCAGCCGTCGCTCACGCGCGTCTGCCTGTCTCAAAGAAATGCGCGACTTGCTCCTTGTTCATGCCATCGATGCCAAGATTTTTGGCGCAGCGCCCTTCGGCACGAAAATCACGGCCATAGACGGCGCTCGTCAGCTGGATGACGGCATCGATATCGGGCGTCGGCACGCCGGCAATGCGTCCCAGTTCCGAGATCGGCACCAGGCTCATAGGCACATCCTCAGTCACATAACGCGCTTCGATCGTCTTGGGAGCCATGATGTCGGCATAAGCGCCGTTGTTCTGGATCAGTTCGTACAGGCTTTCGCCGCTTGTTTCATACGACTGCCGCAGCCATTCTTCCGCGCTTTCAACGCGCACACCGTAGGCTGCCGCCACGGCAGAACGTTCTTTGTCGATAAGGCTCACCAGTTTAGCGACCGAAGGAGTGATACCGTCGATATAATAACGGAAACCGTCTTTGTCGTTCTCGATACGTCCGATGTTCAGCAGCACCGGCGTGGGGTGGAACAGCGCGCCTATATTGGAAAAGCTCGTTTCCAGGCAGTTTTTTGCCGGAAAGAACTGCGGGTAATAGGGCGCGAGCAGGTCCAGAACGTCCTTCGTTCGGTTTGCCGGAAACGCCCCAAGCGCAACTTCCTTTTTGACGCCGTATATCTCCACCGACGCCGGGCCAATCTTGCGGCACGAGTAAATCAGCGTTTGCGCTTCCGCGATCACAATGTCGGCAGTGCAGCCTTTTTCACGGATCGCGCTCAAAAAGTCGACCGCGCCGCCGGTACGCCCGGGATTGAGCACGACGACCTGACCGTCGGTCAACGCACCGTAGCAGGCTTCCGCAATCATCCTGTGCGTGAACGAAGGCGTCACTACCATGATCAGATGAACGCCGCGGATCGCTTCGGCCACGTTTTCCGTGACCATGTTCAGCTTCCATTTGGCCGCCGTCCCGTCGGAAACAAGCTCGATCCCGCCCGCCGCTTTGATCCCTTCCAGATATTGGGGGAACAGATCGCACAGATTGACTTTGACACCGCAGCTGCTCAGATACCCAGCGATCGCCGTGCCGCCGTTTCCGGCGCCAATCACAGCCACCATAGTCTCTTTCATACCGTCAGCCTCCTCAAACGTTAAACGAGGACAAAGCTCTGCCGCGCCGAACGCGCAGACGCGGCGGAGCGAAGAGAATCCGCCGTGAGCGCTACCGCTGCTCTTTCTTAAAATCTGGGACCCAGAAAAACAGACGCAGCACGCCGATAAGAGCGAGCGACGCGGCGCAGAAGATCAATCCCGTCATCGCCGAGCCGAGGCTGCGGATGATATACGGATACGCCGTCGTCACCAGACCGCCGCCAATGAACGGGCTCATCAACGGGCCGTCGAGCGCGTACACGGACCCGGCATCGGTCTCCATCTTCGGATCAGCCGTGCGCAGCAGCATATAACCGACCGCGGCAACGCCCGAAAACGCGCCGAAGCGGATGATGCCGTGCTCGAACCAGTTATCGGAGAAGATGCGCGGGCTGAGCCAGAAAAACCACACCAGCATAAACAGCGTGACCACGACCGAAGTGATCAGCAGCGGCGCCCAGTAAGCAATCACGACGGGTACTCTGATTGAAGCCATCGCGCCGACGACGAGGATCTCAAGGGCCAGACCTTGGATGCGCAAGAAAATCTTGCGGTCGAACATGTCTGCCAATGACGTGCGCTGAACGACCTGATTGATGAGCATGCCGCCGATCATCGCAAACGGGAACAGAGGCAGCCCCTTGCAACCGAACACCTGTCCGAAGCCCCAGACGATCGCACGACCGATCAAAACAGCAATACCGATCACTGCCAGATGGAACGCAAATGGCTCGACGACATCCTGACTGATCGTCATGAACGAACCGGGAGCACGCTCCCCCTCCGGAAACACTTCCCTGGCTCCGCCGGAAGAGGCCGGCTCGGTAAGCACGCGCGTGTATTTTTTGCGGACACCGTAATTGATGATGATCATGCCGCCGAAGATGCCGACCATAAGACCGATCGTCGCCGTCGTCGGACCGAGCGCGGCGCCGTCTGCCCAATTGAGCAGATCGGGATTTTCAAACACCGTCGCCATGCCGCTCGCCGTTCCGTGTCCACCGGCAAAGCCAATCTCAAAAACGGAACCGAACAGCGGATTGACGCCCCACACCGGCGTCAGAACAGCAGCACAAAGCAGGCAGGGAACACCGACCTGCATAAAACTGTTCGACCACAGCCATGCCAGGCCGGCAGCTGCATCGCGCACCATGCCCTTGTCTGTTTCGCCCTTTTTTATGCCCATCAGCATACAGGCAAACACGATCGTGATCATGGGCGTGGGAAGCGCGCCGATAGAACTCATCATGACCGGCGGGATGACCTTGAGAAAGTGCGGCCCCAGAAGCATCCCCATCAGCCCCGCAAGCAGTGAAGCCGGGATAAAAGCTTTGCGAAGGAAGGAAACCTTGACGCGGATGATCGTGGCGACAAACAACAGCACCCCGACGACCGAAATGTAGTAAAGCACGTTGTTCAGTGTTGCGCCTTTGATTGCTTCCAACGGAATCATAAGTACAGTCCCCCTTTTCGTATTGTGTCACCGTGGTACACGAACTGCGAAAACGCCCCATTTTGGACTTGCCGGAGAGCTAAGGGTATGGCCACTCCCCCGCGCTCATGAACTGTCCTGCGATTCGGCGTTTGCGGCCTGAGATAAAATAATTTTTCATAAAAATAATTTTTATTCTTTTTCTGGATTTTAGCATATAAATTTTCTTCTCGCAAGAAGTAAAAAAATTATTTCTTCTCTTCTGACGCTTCTGAAAAGAAAATCTGTTATACTCGTTTTCAGGAACATCTGTTTCCGCAAAGGAGTGCCATAAAAATGACTCTGTACGAACTGCTCGACCGCATCCGGCAGGAACGCCCGTCGCTCTCGGCGGCACAGCAGCAGGTTGCGGCTTATGTCGTCGAAAATTATTACCAGATCCCGTTTCTTTCGATCAGCGCACTGGCAGCCAATATCGGCGTCAGCGACAACACGATCGTTAAATTTTGCGTGCGTTTCGGTTTTGACAAGTTCGCCCAGTTCAAGGAAATTTTTTCCAGACATGTCCACTCCGAACTCGTCATGTTCAACAAAGTTTCTCGCGAAAACGAAACTGACGACGGTAAAAGCGACTTTTTTGAGCAGAGCATCAGCGAAGACACGGCAGCGATAAAAACAACGCTGCAAAATCCCCGCAACCGGGAAAACCTTCCCAAACTGATCGAAATGCTCGGCAGCGCAAAGCATATCTACATCACCGGCGGACGCGCCTCCAGCATGATGGCAAGCTATTTTGCCAATCTGCTCCGTTATCTCGGTCTGGCTGTGCATGACGTAAATTTCGGCATTGGCGATTATCTCGATCGTCTGACGATGGTAAAAAAGGAAGATCTGATGATCGTCATCAGCCTCGCGCGCTACACTGCGCAGGTCGTCGATGCTGTACGTCAGCTGCACAGCGACGGCATACCGATCGTGCTGATCACCGACACGGGCCTGTCGCCTATGCAGACTTACTCAAAACTGACATTCTCGTGCGGCAGCGCGTCCGGTTATTACTTCCCCAGCTACGCCGGCTGTCTGTCACTGATCGGCGTGATCTGCCGTGCGGCTGCCAGCAGCCGTAAAAAAGACGCCGCAGAGCACATCCGCTTCCTCGAACAGCGCCTGCTCAACCACGGAGTCTTCGTTTAACGAGAGTTTTACGGGCTGCCCTTTTCAATACGTCACAACAAAAATGTTCCACGTAGAACACAAAAGCGTGACTGTTCTACGTGGAACATTTTTGTTTTTGTGGGGGCGGGAATCGGGCGCCCGGATATTATTTACTCAGAATTTGGCTGTGCGTGCCCGTTCGCGTGAGGGAGAGCGCTAAAACATCTTCTTTTACGCGATAGACAAGAAGCCAATCAGGGGCAAGATGCAATTCTCGATGTCCGAGCCAGTTGCCGCCCAAAGCGTGGTCGCCGAACTCTTTTCTGAGGTCCTCCCTGTTGGCAAGTCGTTGAATGACGGAATCAAGAAGCTCGATATCCCTGCCGCTTTTCATCGCCAGCCTGTAGTCGCGTTTAAATTGCGATGTCCAGATGATCTGCAGCGGCAGTGCGGTCATCGTTTCAGCTCCGCCAAAGCTTCTTCCGCAGTGTAGCGTTTTGTATGAGGATCGCCAAGCAGCCGGTCAGCTTCGAGCAGAGCACGGCGTGTTTGCTCATTCGGTTCATGCTCCAACTGGCAGATGCGAAACGGTATGGCACGTTCACGCAGCGATTGCCGCAAAAACATGTTGATCGCAGTCGTCATGTCTAGTCCGAACTCCGCAAACAGCGCCTGCGCCTGCTGCTTCACGTCGTTGTCCATACGGATGCTCATCGTCGTGTAGGACATGAAAACACCTCCAAAATTGGATTTTCATGTGTATAATACATCTAATAAACATCAGTTGCAACTATTTTTGACATTTTTCCCCAACCAGCGCCTGATACAGTGCAAACAGCTCAGCCACGCAGTCGCTCTCGGTCATGTGCCGCCAGTCGAAGCCGTAGGCGGTCATGACGGCCTTGTCGTTTTCCTGATGGGCGCGGCGCAGCGGCGGCGGCATGGTCAGGTCGTCGTACAGGTCGGCCAGGCTGCTGTCGGGAAACTGCGCGCGGGCGTCCAAAATGGCCTGCGCGGTCTGCTCGATCTTGGCGCACTGTTCGGGTGTGGGGGTCGGCCAGGGGAAGGTGTTGTAGACAAGGGTATTTGAATAACGATAATCACTTTTCAGCCGCCCGCAAGAAACACGCATCCACGCCATGTGTACGTTGGACGTAAGCACGCCAAAGTTATACATTGTCGAATCAGGCTGCATAAAAAGGCTGTCGCCGGGAATGATTTTTGCAGACAGATATTCCATGGGTATGTATCGCCGTTGTTCCGACGAAACTTTCGGAATCGCAACGTAATCGCTCGCGCATTCGCGGACTTCCTGAAACAGTGTGGGCGTCTCGGCCGTGCGGCGTGTGGCCTCTTTAGGGCTGTCGAAACGATACGCGCGCACTTTTTCTACACGTTCAAGCACTCGCGGACATTTCCGCAACAGTGCCGGAGCGGCGTTTACAAGCCACAGGCACCAGCGTGTTTTGCGGTCGATAAAATCTTTGCCCATCATGTATGGGCGCAAAAACACTTCCGCCTGCGGCTCGGCTTTCAGCAGTTCGCCTTTTTCCTCTTCGGTCAGGATCAAGAAGCCGCCTTCCACAGGCTTTCCGCCGTTGAGCAGCGCTGGCACATCGCACAGAGGTTTGCTGCGCGCTTCGACAAAGACGGTTTGCCCCGCGATCAGATACGGATTGATCTGCTCCACCTCGCGCACCTGACCGCCGTCGAACAACTTTTTCGGGGCGTCCTTCGGCGCGGCGCTGAAACCGACGATGACGCAATGCACATGCGCTTTGACACTGGCTTCGCTGTCCCAGCGGAACGTGCGGTAGGCAAAGTCGATGTGAATGCCAAAGCGGTCATACAGCGGCTTCCAGACGGCGGCAACCTGTTCGCCCTGCGTGATGGAGTTGGTGCTGACGAGCGCGGCGCGCGCCTCTGCGCCCTGCATGAGCTGCGCGGCCTTGAAATACCACGCGGCCACATAGTCGATCTTGCCGGCCGTTTTGTACGGCTTGCCGTTTTCATCAACATAAATGCGCAGCATGTCGGCCTTTTGCTCCGGGCTTTGCAAGCTGTAGCCCACAAACGGCGGATTCCCCATGATGTAATCCAGCTTCTCCGGCGGCACGATGGTTTTCCAATCAATACGCAGCGCGTTTCCTTCAACGATGTTGGCGTTGGTGGTCAGCGGCAAAAAGTTTCGCGTCGCGCCGATGATGGCTTCGCTGGCGTTCATCATCTGGCTTTCGGCGATCCACAGTGCCGTCTTGGCCACAGACACGGCGAAGTCGTTGATCTCAATGCCGTAGAACTGGGCGATGGACACCTTGATGTCGGCCAGCAAAATGCCCTCGTCCTCATCCTCGGTGACGAGGCGGCGCAGCAGGTCGTTTTCAATCTTGCGCAGCGACAAAAACGTTTCCGTGAGGAAGTTGCCGCTGCCGCAGGCGGGGTCGAAAAACGTCAGCGATGCCAGTTTGTCCTGAAACGCGGCCAGCTTTTGACGTTTCAGTTTGGGCGTTTTGATCTCGACGATCTGCGCGTATTCCCCTTTCAAGTCGTCGAGGAACAGCGGATCGATGACCTTGTGGATGTTCTCGATACTCGTGTAATGCATCCCGCCGGATCGGCGCGTCTCCTGGTTGAGCGTGCTTTCAAACACGGCCCCGAAGATCGTGGGGCTGATCTCGCTCCAGTCGAACTGATCGCAGCAGTCATTCAGGATGATGTCCACGATCTCCTCGGTGAGCGGAGGGACTTCCCTGCTGGAACAGTTGGAAAACAGGCCGCCGTTGACGTAGGGGAACGCGGAACTCGGCGACGTGTCGAACGGATCGCGGTCTTTCTCTTCGGTGTCCAAAACAGTGAACAGCTTGATGAGGCCGTCGCGGGCGTTCTGCACGCGGAACCCCGCCAGGTAATCATGAAACATGTCACGCGCGCCGAACACGCCGGCGTCTTCGGCATAAAAGCAAAAGACAAGGCGCACGCACAGCTTATTGAGCCAGCCGCGCACCTCGGCAGACAGTTTGCCCGCGTCGCCGCCGCACAGCACGGCGGCATACTGTTTTTCGAGAGCGTTGTACAACTTGCCGACGATTTCGCCGGCTTTGATAGAAAGCTCTTCTTCCCGTTTAAGATGGGCTTTTTCGTTCCCTGCGGCGATGAACGCGAGGCGGTAATAATCCTTCTCCAGATTGGCCAGCCGAACTTCTGCCGGATCGGCCAGCGGGTGCTGCATGTCGTAGATCAGGAACGTCTGAAAGTTGCAGGTGATGATATAGCGCGGGTGCAGGTCGAGCGGCAGGTTGGGGATGTAGCGCTGCGCCTGTTGAAACGGCGTGAGGACGCTGCCGTCGCTCTGGCGGATGCCTTTGCGCAGGTCTTTGTCGCGCCCCTTTTGCTCAATCATCACGCGCGACGCGGGGATGTAGGCGTCGATGAAGCTCATGTGCGAAATCAGCACGGGATTCTCAAACTCGATGAATTTTTCGGGCTCCTCCACGCCAAACACACTGCGCAGCAGCGAGAGCCAAAACGCCTGCGACTCGCCTTTTTCGTAACCGCGATCCTTCCAGTATTGGGCAAACGCCTGAGCGGCTTTTTTCTGTTCGTTGGGTTTCATGGTCATGCGCGTCACCTTTTTTGAAAAAATAGCTGCCTTTGGGCTCATTATATCAGCTTAAGGCACCGCTGATTACCGCGTCGGCACCTAAAAACCATTCTTTGCGTCCTTCGCGCCTTTGCATCTTCGTGTTGGATTTGGTTTTGCTCCCCGAGCAGGGCGCAAATGCAACGCAAAATTTTACGCTCCATTTGCGTCTCATTCGTGAAACGCAAACGGAGCGTAAAAATGGAGCGCAAAACGCGAAGCGGACGCCCGGCCGCGTTTGGCAAAGCCGCCCGCAGCTAAGGCCGCACCAGTTTTGCCACAGCGGCGCTGACAGCCTCACATCCTTGGGTCGCGTCGGTGTGGTCGATCCACATGAACGACAGATGCGCGCCCACATAGTTGCGGAAGGCGGCAAAGCGCTCACCGTCAAGATCGCTTTTGCTCAGCCCGTAACGTTCGGCGGCCAGGCGGCGCAGCAGCGCGACGGCCGATCTGGCGGCAGGGATGGCCAGCGGGTAGTCGCCGTCGCCGAAGTGCACGGCCAGCCACTCGTGGCGGTGCGGCCTGGGCAGCTCTTGTTCGCCCGGAGCGAGCAGCCCCAGCTCCACAGGATCGCGAGAGGCGATCAGGCAGGCGGCTTTGAGCCAGCCGGCCACTTCCGCCTCGCCCTCGGGCCGGAACGGAGATGTGTGCGCGCACGCCTGCGCGAGCAGTACGTGCGCGGGCAGGCCGCGCTCGATCGATTCGGCCAGCGCGATGACCAGGTGTCCCGTCTTTCCGGCGATGGGCCAGTCGAAGCGGTAGCCGCCGCCGGGGAGCCACTGGTGGCAGACGGTCTTGCTGGCATCGTGGGCCAGCTGCGCGGCGATGACAGTATCGCGGTCGAGGCTCGTGCCGTAAAACCCCTCGTACAGACGAACGTGGTCGAGCGACGTGCGCAGGTTGGTCGCCACATGCACGGCCAGGCCGCCAGGGTAGGAATGGTGGCTGTCCCAGCCGCTGCCGGGAGCGGCCTCAAATCGGGCCTCAGGCGCCGGCGGCGGCAGAAAGTCGGTCGCGCTCACCCCCGAGCGGTCAAGCAGCCCGCAGTCCGCCAGCGCCTCATAAAGCCTCCGCGCCTTGGCGGGATCGCGCCAGCGGTCAAGGCATTTCAGCGCGGGCTCCTTCAGCAGCGAAACGCATTGTTCGCGCAGAGCTCCGTCGGTGATGGCAGCCGCCGCCTCGCTGATACAGGCGCAGCAGCGGGCGATCAGCGGCGAACGGCGCACCACCGCCGCGGGATCGCGCGGCAGTTCGTCGATCGACATCGGCAGGAGCGGCGCGGACAGGTCAAAGCTGTCGGGAAAAAGATCGATTTTTGGTGTCATCGGATTTCACCTCGTTTTTGAAATCTCACTAAAACAACTAAAAAATACGCAACACACACGTTCTTTTTTGCATTGTAAAGCACCGCCGCGGCGCTGTCCAGCGGGGAAGAGCCGACAGTTCGAAATTAGACGAAAAAGCGGCACTAAACACATTCGGCTTCTGGACAAACAGCGCGACAAATATTATAATTTTTATACTTGCGGCGGCACAGTAAAATTTGCGCAGCGAAGGGCAAAATCAACGTGCCGCGCACATACTAAAAAGGAGGAGAAACAATGAAAAAAGCGTTAGCACTGGCACTGGCAGCGGCGTTCGCGCTGTCCGCGGCGGCGGGGGCCGAGCCCAAGTACAAAGAGCACATCGTCTATGGCGACAACGCCCAGATCGTGCTGCTCGACCCGCACGGCAGCAACAACGACAACGAGCACCACAGTCGTCTGTTCA
>Ga0129306_1003265_pt1 | contig 12464 bp, 11 predicted proteins | sample P827metagenome_FD_94438 | JGI IMG/M metagenome (GOLD analysis project Ga0129306, IMG submission 94438) | Capybara group fecal microbial communities from Wisconsin, USA - P827 metagenome | ecosystem: Host-associated > Mammals > Digestive system > Large intestine > Fecal | place: USA: Wisconsin...
AAGCAAAGGAACTGCGGATTTCTGCAGTTTTCGCTTTCGTCGATCTGAGTGCGGATATGAAGCCACAGATTCTTTCCTTCAAAAGAATCGGGAACGGTGACTTCGGTTCTGAACCAGTAATGCTTATCCTTCCCGTACCAGCGCATGGAGGTACTGTCAAACTCTGCAAACTCCGAAGGATCCTCGCTTGCTTCCTTTACGTCCACAAAGCACTTTACCTTCATCTGCCACTTCGTGATCGGCACGGACTGAATAATAATCCGATCCTTTAACTGGCTTAAAATCGTTTCGATCCTGTCTTTTATAAACTTCATTAAACTGATCCCTCCAGATAACGGTATATACTGCCTGCCATGGCCCCTGTGGCGCCTGCGGCCAGTTCTTCCGTGGATTCCGAAACGGTGCTCGGTCCCACATAATCAAGGTGGAGCCACTTGACTCCCTTAGGTACGAAGGCTTCCAGGAAGCAGGCCGCAAAGCTTGCACCCGCACCTTTCCCCGGGCCGTAATTTATCAGATCCGCGAAATTGCTCTTACGTACATGATCGCTGTAGGGCTTTCCCAGAGGAAGCCTCCAGATTTTCTCTCCCGAACTTTCGGAAGCCTGCAAAAAGCACCCATAAGCCTCTTCATCGTTTGCAAATATGCCCGTAACTTCGTCGCCCAGTGCCTCCCTGCAGGAATAGGTGAGCGTGGCAAGGTCGATTATGGTCTTTGCCCCCTCGGATGCGGCAATGGAGATTGCATCGCAGAGGATCAGGCGTCCCTCAGCGTCGGTATTCATGATTTCAACGCTTAATCCCGAATTTGTCACTATCACATCTCCGGGTCTTGAAGCCTTGGGACCCAACGAATTTTCAACAAGGGGTAAAACCGCGACTATATTGGCTCTTTTCCTTTTCACCGATAAGTACTCCACCAGTTCAAGGATCGTGGCTGCGCCGCACATATCGTACTTCATGCCGTACATCGAGGACATGTCCTTAAGATGATGGCCGCCGGTGTCAAACATTACACCCTTTCCCACAAGTCCCGTCAAAGGAAGGCTTTCGTCACTCTTGTAACGAAGAATGGCCACTGCGGCTTCTTTATCACTTCCTTCGTTTACCGAAAGGATGCCGTTGGCCGAAAGCTTCTTCAGTTCTTTGTTCCTGAGAATTGAAACCTCAACTTTTGAGCCTTCAAATACGCGTTTGATATATTCAACCATTTCGTCGGTACTGAAAAGGTTGGCGGGGAGATTTCCCAGAGTCCGGGCGTAATTTACGTACTTTCCGAAAGTGACCCCTTCGGAAAAGGCCTTTCTTTTTTCAGGGTCTTTCGGGAAATCCGCCGCTTTTTCCGAAACGGTCAAAGAAAGGGCGTCGCGCTTCTTAAATGCATCGAAAGTCCCGGGCTTTTTCAGTTCTTCTTTGTTAAAACTGTAGGCTCCCACCGCAAAGGCTTCTCCCGCAAGAAAACATTCTTCTATGGTTTCAGGCATGGTCACGCCCGAAATATCCGGTGAAACCTCGGTAGCAAAGCGCCGCCCGAGCCTTTCGAATTTCTGTCTTATATCGATCTTACTTAAATAAACCGCCGTATGCTTCGTCATATGCTTTTACCAGTTTTTCTGCCAGAGAATAGGAATTGATAAGGGGATGGAGCATAAGAGCGTCAACCGCCTTTTCAAGTGAACGGGATTTAATGGCCTCGATGGTCTTCTTCTCGTAATATTTGATGTTCTCTATCAGAATTCTTGTGTGCTCGGGAACATCACCGATCTTAACGGGAATGATTCCTTTCTTTGATACTTCGCAGGTTACTTCCACCACATCTTCCGGATTGAGGCACTTCATGCAATCACCGTTGGATACGGAAAGCACCAGGGTCTTTGGTTCATCGGACTGCATTCCTTCGATGCAATCAAGCATGACTCCCGCATATCCCATGCCGTCGGGCACCTCAAGGTTGCCCCTTTCGGCAGAAAATTTGCTCTCTGCGCCGGTCTCAACGCTCATGTAGCTCTGTTCGCGCTTTTCCATGTAATAAAGAAAAGTTTGAAGAGCATCCCCGGGATTTGCGTCAATGTCCATGTTTCTAAGTTCCGCAAACATGTCCCTGTTCACGGTCTCAATAGTCTTTCCGCGCATGGAGGGAGCTTTTAACATATGGTCAAGGGCCTGCTCTCTGTGATAGTAGTAGTAAAGATACTCGTTGGGAAGCATGTGAAGGTAACGCAGAAGCTTCGGATCGAACATCTTAAATTCCTGCACATCCTTAAGGAACGCATCGTTATTTAACAGATCTTCCAGGATCTCTTTTCCGTACTTTTTAACGCTTCTTACCCAGGACAGATGATTAAGACCGAAAAGTTCGATATAAAGGTCCTTTTCTTCCACTCCCAGATAATTTGCCATACGGAATTTCATGCTGCTGGGGGCATCACAGATTCCGATCACGCGATCATACCCTTCCGATTTAAGAGCCTGGGTCACAAGACCCGAAGGATTGGTAAAGTTAAAGATCCACGCATCGGGAGCCGCTTCTTTAAACATTTTGCAATAATCCAGAAGGATCGGGATAGTTCTTACCGCCATGGAAAATCCGCCCACACCGGTGGTTTCCTGTCCGATAACTCCAAATTTTGCAGCTATCTGTTCATCCATGGTTCTTGAGTGATCTCCGCCCACTCTTAAGGTGGTTACGATATAATCGGCATCCGTTACGGCTTCTCTTGCGGTATCCGCCGAATAGACCTTAAGGGCCTCGTTCTTGCGGGAAACCACGTATTTACAAAGTTTTTCGATGACGGAAAGTTTTTCTTTGTCTATGTCGAACAAAGCAACCTCGTCTATATTGAGTTTGCGGTATCTGTCCAAGAGCCCGTTTATGAAAATAACGGTCCTTACTCCGGCACCGCCTATAACAGCGATCTTCATGGCTTTGCTCCTCTCGTTTCTTTTTCGTAGATTTTCAGTAATGTCTCTTTATCGGGAAATGCAGTGTTTCCGCCGTAAGCGGTAACACTCATTGCTCCCGTAATATTTCCGTACATAAGGCAATCGGAAAGGGGCAGATCATTAAGTACTCCGCATAAAAATCCCGCATTGAAGGAATCTCCCGCTCCGGTGGTATCTACGGCCTTTACTTTAAGGCCGCTCCTTTTAACAAGCTCTGCACCCCTGCAGGCTACGGACCCGTCTTTGCCGCATTTGACGGCCAGGATCATGTCGTCACGCTTAAAACGCGCAATTGCTTCATCAAGGGTTTCGCACCCCGAATAATGCAGTATTTCCGTTTCGTTCATAAAAAGAACGTCGATATATTCAAAAAGTTCCGTGATACCCTTGTACCACAGCCCCGAATCGTCCCATCCAAGGTCAAAGGAAACCTTAACGCCGGCATTTTTTACCCGCTTTAAAAGATCGAGATATTTTTCATGCTTGTCTCCGCTGTAACCGGTAACATGCATGAATTTCGCCTCCGCCGCGTGTTCCACGGAAACGCGGCTTAAGTCTATCTCGCTGTTGGTCCCCCTGTATGTGATAAAACCGCGATCGTCCTTATTGGTAAAGCTTAAAGAGATTCCTGTCTTATTTTTTTCACTAAAATGCAGGTGTTTGATACCGACACCTGCTTTTTTAAACTCCGACAGTATGTAATCGCCATACATGTCCGAGTGAATATTCCCTTCAAAATCAACGCTTATTCCGAGTTTTGCAAGGCCGAGTGCCGTAAGCGCCGCGCCCCCGCCGATCGCGGTATACATTTTGTCCACAACAAGCTCCGTACCGCCCTTTGGCATACAGGTGACATTGGGAATAAGCAGATCAATGTTCACATCACCGCAAATATAAACGTCTTTCATTCTCTACCAACCGTATTATTCTTTTACAGCACCAAGCATGGCACCCTGAGCGAAATACTTCTGGATGAAAGGATATACGCAAAGGATCGGCACCGTGGTGATCACGACCGCAGCCATCTTGAGCGAATCGGAAGTAACCGTATTCGCATTGTGCGCAACTATCTGTGCTACATTAGTATACTCCTGTTGAGCTGCCATTGCACGCTGTAACATCTGCTGAAGCACAGTCTGAACCGGCCAGAGTTTGCTGGAAGTCATGTAGAAAGCACCGGCAAACCAGTCATTCCAGTGACCTACCGCCGTATAAAGAGCAACAACGGCGATAACGGGTTTGCTCAAAGGAATGATGATACGTCTGTAGATCTTGAAGTAACCCGCTCCGTCGATCTGTGCCGATTCAACCAGACTTTCGGGGAGGGATTCAAAGAAAGATCTCATCATGATAAGATATGTAACATGCACGGTTCCGGGAAGGATATAAACCCAGAAGGTATTTAAGATACCGAGGTTCTTGTACTGGATGTATGTAGGGATCTGTCCGCCTGAAAAAAGCATCGTAAAGGTAATGAGAACGGTGATAACAGCTCTGCCGGGAAGATTCTTCTCTCTCAAAGAATATGCGGCAAAAGAAGTAACAACAAGGCTTATGAGCGTTCCGCATACGGTACGCGCTACGGAAATCCTGTATGCGCTTACGATCTTACCGTCCTTGAAAACCTCTTTGAAGTTTCCGATCGTGAAAACTCTGGGCCAGAAATAGACTCCGCCTTTTGCAGCGTCCGCACCGTCGTTGAAAGACAGCGCAAGAACATTTAAGCAGGGAAGCACAATGGCCGCGCATATAAGAATTATAATCGTATAAATCGTCCACTTAACGATACGATCCGATAATGAATATTTGATATGAGAAGTATTCATATTACCCTCTGAAACCGTTTATAACAGCGCCGCCCCCTCTTATAAAGAGGGCGGCGTCTGCTTAAAATTTATTACTTGTAGAACTGAACTGCATCGTGATCTGCATCATATACGTTCTGAACATAGTTCTCGAACTGTACAAGTCCTGCGGATTCGATCTGCTTCTTGAAGGAATCAAGAATCTTGTGAGCTTCCTTTTCGCTGTCAGCGTAAGCTGCCTGAACAAGGGTCTCCTTGTAGTTGAGGGTGGACATCTGAGCCTTAACATCAGCCATTTCTGAAGCGTTAAGGAATGCGGATGCTTTAAGACCCTTTATAAGTCTGCGGGTAACGGGATATTCGTTGGCAAGCTTAACTGCGTTTTCATAAACGGTAGCGGTACCTGCGCCGGGTCTGGATTCACCGAATCTTACCTCGGGATCGACGTCGGTCATCATGAAGTCAAAGAATACGCAGCCCGCGCCGCCGAAACCTGCGCCGACGTTGTTGATGAGCCAGCTGTTGTCACCGTCATCAAGGTGCTTCTGAACTTCGGGAGTAAGAACGGGCTTCCCGTCAACCATGTTGTAGCTTAAGCCTTCAACACCGTATTCGCAAAGAAGCTGTCCTTCTTCGGTTACAAGGTAGTCAAAGAGTTTGAAGATCTCTTCGGGGTTCTTGGCTTCTGCGGAGATTGCCCAGCATCCGTAACCGCCCTTACCGTTGGTAACGCTTGCCTGAGAACCGGAAATGTCGTTGAGAGGTCCAACCGGGATCCAGTCGTTTGTTTCGTAGATAACGTCAACATAGTTGTGGCAGTCTGCGATGATGGCGGAGTTGTGGTTCTTGGAAACTTCGCCTGCACGGGTGGAGTCCATGGTAAAGAACTCGGGGTTCATAAGGCCTTCTGCGAGAAGCTTTCTTAAGAAAGCAACCTTTTCCCATGCGTAGTCGGTTTCGATCTCATGCTTAGAGCTGCTTGTTGTCGGAAAGGTTGTTGGCGATCAGGCACTGATTCTCCGAAACCTCGCCGGTAATATTCTTGATAACGAATCTTATAAGGTTCACGTCCGCGAATTCCATGTTCTTTTCGCGGTAGCTTTCCATGTCGATGCTGATTATGCCAACACAGTATAGTCTGTTGTCGCTTCGAAGCTTTGAAAGGCTTTCGGAGGAAGCAATGATAGCCTTCGCATCGCTTTCTTTTTCCGCATTTAAAAGCTCGTTGATCTTCTGTTCGAACTTTAACTCCGCATTTTCTTTGTTGGAAGCGATGGCCTTGACATCGTCGCTCTGGGCCTGACGGGCTTTAGCGATGTTTCCGAGGACCTTGTCCATGACCTCTTTAAGCTTGTCGTTGGCGATGGGCTTTAAAAGATAAGCGGAGACACCGAGGCGAATGGCTTCCTCTGCGTAAACGAAGTCATCATAGCCGCTTATGATAACGAACTGGACATTCTCGTCCTGTTCCTTTATGCCGCGGATAAGCTGAAGGCCGTTGACACTGGTCATCTTTATGTCCGTGAGGATTATGTGATATTTGCCCTTTTCGTACAGTTTCAGGGCCGTTTCGCCATCGTCCGCTTCGACTGTATTGTCAAACTGATATCCGAGGAAATTAAGCCTTGCCCGGATCCCCTGGCGGATCAATTCTTCGTCGTCAACGATCATCAGTCCCAAACTCATAAATTATTTACTCCGTTCTACGTACGGCAGCCGGATTTCAAATCTGCTGCCCTTGTTAAGCTCGCTCGTTACGTTGATTCCGTAATTGAGTCCGCAGGTAAGCTCAATACGCTTGTGCACGTTTCTGACTCCGATGCTGCCCGAATCCTCGCCCCCCGCAGAGGAATCTCCGTGAATGAATTCCTTAAGTTCTTTGACCTTCTCCTCAGTCATTCCCACGCCGTCGTCTTCAACGATGATAATAAGATCGCTGTCTTCCCGAAAAGCGCTGATCTCGATGTTTCCTGGCTTGTTCTTCGGAATAATCCCGTGAATGATGGCATTCTCGACTATAGGCTGCAAAATAAATCTTAAGATCTGGCAGTTGAGAAGTTCGTTGGGCATATTGTAGTAAGCCTCGAATTTATCGCCGAAACGAACCTTCTGAATGAACACATAGTTCTGAATATGCTTTATTTCCTGGCTCAAAGAAACATAGTTTCCGTAGTTTCTTCCGAGACTGTATCTGAATACCTCTCCCAGCTTCTCACATATCTCGCAGACCTCAAACTGTCCGTTAACCGCCGAAAGTGAACTTATGGACTCAAGGGTGTTATATAAAAAGTGCGGGTTTATCTGCAGTTGCAGGTTTTTAAGCTCATATTCTTTGTTGATAAGCGTCTGAATGTAGTTTTTGTCTATAAGGTGGTTTAACTCCTTCTGCATGTCTCTGAAGGCGTTATCCAGTTCCGCAATCTCATCGTTTCCGCCGATAGGCTCTGTTTCCGAAAAGTCACCGCTCTTGACCTGTATGATCTTGTCTACCAGAAGCGTGATCCTGTTACTGAACCTTCGTACAAAGAAATAACTCAGGAACACGATGGTAATTATCAGCAGGATGAAGGTAAGTATTATCGGTAAAACGACGTTACGTCTGCTGGTGGAGTAAGCCTTGTTGTCAAAGACCAGAACCACCTTGACGCCTTTCATGGAATCAAGACTGTTTATGTAAAGGAGCCTGTCCTTAAGGGAAACGAACTCGCCTTTCTTTATGTCACTTTCAAGCGCGCGGGACAGCACGTTTTCGGAAATATCCCTTGTTGAAAAAGCAAGTTTGTTGTCGTTTCCGATGACCATTACATCAAACATCGCCCCCTGCTCTGCGGAGCCCCCGGGCTTAAAGAAGTTCTTTGCGTTTATATCCAGTTTGATGAGTCCCAGGACATCCGTTTTGAGGTTTACGGAGTCTATGTCCCGGATCGCCCTTATGATTGAAAAGATCGTGGTATCTTCGGTGGCGGGCCTGTAGTAAAACATTGACTGGTCCTTTAAGCGCTCTTTTGTGTACCACACCTCATTCTCGGCTTCTTTGATCGAAGTTACGAATCTTCCGTAAACAGGGACGTTGCTCTCATTCGAATAGACCATGCAGTTGTAATACGGAGGCCCCGAATTTAACTGAAGCACCTTTGAAAGTTCGGTGGTGATGACACTTCCGGCAACAATGGGGTTTGCCTCGACTTTGCCCCGAAGCACATCGATGATGGTACTGTCGACAGTTAAGTGATTCAATCGAACATCCGCCTGGGAAATCTTGTCCGTAATGTCGAACATGTACTGGGAAGCCACCTGCTCATAGGACGTGATCGCCACTTTCCGGGCCATGCCGAGAAAGATTCTGAATATTATCGCCGCACCCACCGCAATGGGGATGATACTGATAATAAGGGAATTGACTACCAGCTGCCTGAATATGCTGTTGGAGGAGGCTTTCTTTTTGCTCAAATCGGCTCCTAAACTGTTTCTACGTTTATTTCGTTATCTATGAATCTGTAGGTGATCTTCACCACCGTATTGTCGTGAGGGATCGTTAGTTTCCTTTTATGGGTCGACCCGCTTCTGGGAAATCTGTCGTGGCAGTAGGTGGCGGACAGGGTTCCGTAGAGGGATACCGCGAAATTGTATTCCCCCGCATAGGGCATTATAAAGGACAAAGAATAGGTATTGTCACCGACATAGTACATTCTGGTGATCTCACTGTTGGAGTCGTTTAATGCCGCTCCCACGAAAGGCTGGAAGCTTCCGTACAAAACCACCTTCTCGGGAAGCTTAAGGCCCGTCTTCAGATCGTATTTATCAAAGGCACCGTATCTTATGAGGTCCTCGGGATTTGACATGCTGTTTCGAAGCTCGTCGTCACCCTCCCGCCAGAGTCTTTCTACCGTATCCTCCTGACCGAAGCCCATGGGGCAGGCTGCGGAAGGATTGTTTATCTGGTATCTTTTCTGGATCCCGTACTCACCGTTATCCGCGCGTTTAACGATCATCTTGGCGCTGCTTAATCTCCTGCAGAAAGGAACCTCGAAATAGGCATTCTTGTTGTTTATCGCAACCCACCTGTAGGTGTACTCAAGAAAAGCGTCTCTCGATTCTTTGTCCTGATTTGCAAACCAGGCGATCTGATCGTACCCCCACCAGTCCATACCGGCTCTTTCTTCAACGGAAACCGTGGAGAAATCCCCGATCGTCTTGCCGCCCCAGTTATCGTATTCCATAAGATAGGGCATGGTGTTGGCGGACCATCCGTTGGGATTTAACCCCCCTTCGCTGAAGCCCTCCCGGACAAGTACCAGCTTGTCTCCCGGGCGGTCCCTTAAGGCAAATCTCGTAAAGGGCATTGCATGATAATCAAAAAGGAGCTTCCCTCCAACATTTACGCCGTGGGTGTGTGCATCAAGCAAAACCTTATGGCGGCGGGCATGAACCCTCGCATATTCCCGGATCATGTCAAAAAGCTTGTAGGTTTCGGCATAACCTCTGTCATTTGCGGTGTAAAGATGAATCTGTCCCATGTGCAGTGCTTCATAGCCGCAGTCTATATAACGGGTAGCTCTGTAGTAAAACCACATCTTGGTTTCAGGACGGGTAATATCGGGGACCCCGCCACCGTCCGCGTCCCAGTTAAAGCCGTGGGGCTGTTCCTTAAACAGGATATCCGAAAGCCTGAAATTTCTGTCTTCCGGTTTAAGTCCGAAGGCTTCAAACACATATTGGGGAATCTTTATATCGTTAAGTTCTTTGAAAACCGCTTCAAACACGCAGGCCTGAAGAATGATCTCAGGATCTGCCGCGTGCACTCGGTCTGCCAGGGACTTACTCATTTCAAAGTGCGTGTCGTCATCCATTATCACATACCAGATGCCCGTCGCGCGACCCAGAAATTTGGCCCCGATCTTCTTTATCACTCTGATATCGTCTTCGAGAGTATCGCTTAAGTAAAGGTCTGCTGCCGTAACCGACCGTTCAAGGTAGTTACACAGTACCTCTTTCGAAATTGTTCCGTCAAAAGAATAATCCTTCATGTTACCCCCTTAGAGTTCAATAAGCGGAGATACGCAGACCAGGTTCTCCATTATCGCTTCCCCTCTGTAAAGCTTCGGGACGATTCTCTTACCCATTATACCGCTTTTTGCAAGGGTAGCACAATTTCCCGAAACAACGATTTCTTTTTCCTCGGATTCCGTGGTAAGAACAATCCTGAAAGGCTTGTTTGAAGCCTTGTATCCAAGTTTTCCGGTATCGATTATCTCGAATTTGAGGTCGCTTCCGGAAGCATCGCACTTAAGGATGGGGCTCTTTGAAATCCATGTTTTCTGAGTCTTTATTGCTTTCGCAAGTTCTTCTTCAATGTTTGAATTGTCGGCAGTCTCGGACTCGATGTAGGTGGCGAAATTATCGGAAAAATCCCAAAGTCCGTGAAGGTCCATTCCTGCGGTGGCCGCAAGCTTCTCTCCCTTAAGTACCAGATCCTGCCAGTATAAAAGACCCCGCTCATTAACCTCGTGCAAAGGCTCCAGATCGTTTGAAACCTCAATAAAATCAACGTCCGAATAGTCAGTCAAGGTCATGTCGAACCTGCATCCCCGTGCAAAGGGCGCGCCGTAGGAATAAGGATGGGCAACGCCCGCAAGGGCTCCCAAAGCTTTCGCACGTTTAAAGAGCTTCTCCGGATTGTGAAGGTCGATATCTTCCCAGTCCACGTACTTTGTCAGGTTAAGACAAAGAATGTGTCCATAGTAGCTGGTAAGTTCCATTCCCCTGATAAGTCCTATGGAAAGGCCCTTTTCTTTGATGATGTCCGCTATTTTCTTCTGTCCCGAAATCGTGTTGTGATCGGTGATTGCAAAAGCATCCACCTTGTCTTTCAGCATGTGCTCCGTAAGTTCCCATGCGGTTATTGATGCGTCGGATTCGGTCGTATGGTTGTGTAACTCAAGTCGTTTAAACATGTCTGCCCCTTCCTACTCGCACTCAACGGTCACCGAATATGCCGTTGCGTCCTTGATAACGTTAAATACCTGCACCGTGACTTTCAGCGCACCGGTTATCACGTCCGTCGGAAGGCACCCTTCCGAAACCGTGTCTCCGAAGGACATTGTCCTCTTTGCAAGCTGTTTATGGATATTTCCGATAAATTCGCCGTTTAAAAAAGCAGAGATATGGATTTCGGTCTTGCAGTTTCCCTTGACCATTTCCGCCACTTCTTTATCCGATGCAGCGTCGATGTTGTATTCTCCGTTGCATTCGTCCCTGAAGGCTTTGATGATCTCGGGAGTGATCTCTTCGTCACGATAGCGACGTTTTGCTTCGTCAAACTCGAGTGTGATGTTCATATTTTTGTATATGCGGTTTAAACTGACATTGTAGGAAATCTGGCCGCAAAAGCCCTTGTCAAGCTCGCCCCTTACGGTATAAATCTTATCCATGTTGCCCTCCTTTATGCATAAACTCTCAGGCTGATTATCCCAGATATAACCTGCAAAGAAAATCTATTATTCTACGAATTATTGTGTAAAATTGAATGCTTTTTGATTATAACACGAAACAACTTCGGGCAATGAGTGAAATGTACACCGTATTTTATTGTTTTTTCCATTTCGGATTTATGAAAAAGCAGGCATAATCATATTCGGAACAGACAGGAGATAACATATATGATATTTAAAGAAGACGGAACTCTTAAAATTCTGCAGCTTACGGACATCCATTACACCGACGGACGTCCCGAAGACCGGCAGACTGTGGAAGTGATCAAAAAGCTGATCGAAACGGAGATGCCGGATCTTATAGTCCTTACCGGCGACACCGTTTACGGAGACAAAAACATCAGCGTGGTTCCCGACAGTTTCGGGTTCATTGACGGCTACAACATCCCCTGGACCTTTGTGTTCGGCAACCATGATGATGAGGATATCGGGAACAAAGCAGAGCTTTTTAAAGTCGTTGAAAAGCTTCCCAACTGTCTTGCCTATGATGATGTGAGCGCAGGCGCCGGTGTCGGAAATCACGTAATCGATATCAAGGATAAAAAGGGCGATATCGTCTGGCGGCTCATGCTCATCGATTCCGGCAACTACATAAACGGCATTTCGGGAGATTACGATTACATCAAAGAATCCCAGATCAAATGGTACGAAGAAAAAGTTAATGAAAACGTGAAAGGCGCCATAGCCTTCTTCCACATTCCTCTTCCGGAGTACGACAATGTCTGGGCAGGAAAGCATATCGGCGAGAAGAATGAGGATATCTGCCCCAGCCGTATAAATTCAGGCTTTGCGGATCGCATGGTAAGTGACGGTATCACCCGTGCGGTCTTTGTAGGTCATGACCACATAAATGACTACATCGGAGTTTATAAGAATGTTCTTCTCGGATACGGACGTGCCGCCGGCTATAACACCTACGGTATGGACGGCTTTAAAAAAGGCGGAAGGATCATTCTCCTAAATGAAAACGACCCCGTGAACTTCGACACGTGGGTTCAACTTGAAGACGGAACTCTCATAAATTCTTTCAATACCTCCCAACTCAGAAGCTGAGTTATTACACAGAAAACGCCCGGCAAATGCCGAGCGTTTTTTGTTGTGTTTTAATATCTATTTTTGCTTTTTATAATGCTTTGAATATATTACCAGGCTGTCGCCGGCTTTTATCACGGTGTCGCCGTCGGGAATGATTATCCTGCCACGGCGTTTGATCATAACGATCAGCT
>Ga0129306_1003267_pt1 | contig 12459 bp, 14 predicted proteins | sample P827metagenome_FD_94438 | JGI IMG/M metagenome (GOLD analysis project Ga0129306, IMG submission 94438) | Capybara group fecal microbial communities from Wisconsin, USA - P827 metagenome | ecosystem: Host-associated > Mammals > Digestive system > Large intestine > Fecal | place: USA: Wisconsin...
AACCGGGAAGCGGCCATCATCAGCCTGCATCCCCATAACGACCGGGGTACCGGTGTGGCCTGCGCGGAACTGGGGCTGCTGGCCGGCGCGGACCGGATTGAAGGCTGTCTGTTCGGTAACGGGGAACGTACCGGCAATCTGGATATCGTAACCGTGGCGTTGAACATGTACACCCAGGGCGTGGACCCCGGGCTGGACTTCCATGACATCCAGGCGGTAGGCAAAGTCTGTGAAGAATGCACGAAGATGCCGATCCCGCCCCGGCAGCCATACGCGGGGCAGCTGGCCTTCACGGCTTTCTCCGGTTCCCATCAGGACGCCATTAAAAAAGGCTTTGATTACATGAAAAACACCGGAACGGAATATTGGGAGGTTCCCTACCTGCCTATCAATCCGGCGGACATCAACCGGCAGTACGAGCCGATCATCCGGATCAACAGCCAGTCCGGCAAAGGCGGCGCCGCTTTTGTATTGGAAAAGGCAAAAGGCTACCGCATGCCCAAGGCCATGCAGCCGGAATTCGGCGATATCGTCAAGGCTGCGGCGGATGCGTACGGCGATGAACTGAACGAATTGCAGATTGTGGATCTGTTCCAGAAAGAGTTTATCGACCAGAAAGGAAAATACGAACTGATCGAACGGCATTTCCATCAGGCAAAACAGGGTGGGGACAGTCCGGAAAACCCGACAGTCTTTACCGGTGTCATTGCCGTAGACGGACAACAGATGGATGTGATCGGCAGGGGCAATGGTCCTATCGACGCGTTCTTCAATGCGCTGTCAAAAATCGGCGTGACCGGTTACAAGTTTATCAACTACGATGAACACGCGACAAGCGGCGGTTCCAATGCCAAGGCTATCTGCTACATCGAACTCCAGAAACCGGACGGAAATCATATTTTCGGCGTCGGCGTGCACAGCGGCATCGTTGTGGCGTCCCTGCTGGGTATCCTGTGCGCCATCAACCGGGCAGAAAAACAGAAAGCATAAAATTCAACAATTTCAATTCTTTATGAAAGGCTGCGGCAACCCCGCAGCCTTTTTATATAAGTAACAAAACGGATTTGTGTTGCGTAAACCTTAATAATGAGTATCTGTGACATGATTATCTGATTTTATCAGGAATCATTCTCAGTGTATTTTGTATACATTAAGAAATTTTTATGATATAATTACTTGGTAATGTTTTGCAATGATAATTGTATTTTACACAATTCAAAATATGGTTTTTATGAAGTTCAGTAAAGGAGTGTTAGGATGACAGAAGTAAAACCCCTGAAGATAACAGAAACAGTTCTGCGGGACGGCCCGCAGTCTCTGGTTGCGACCCGGATGCGGGTGCAGGATATGATCCCGGTGCTGGAAAAACTGGACAATGTTGGTTACCATGCCATTGAAGCCTGGGGCGGCGCGACCTTTGACGCCTGCCTGCGTTTTTTGGATGAAGATCCCTGGGGCCGCCTGCGGATTCTGCGGCACCGGATGCCGAACACGCCCATCCAGATGTTGCTGCGGGGCCAGAATCTATTAGGCTACAATCATTATGCAGATGATGTTGTTACGGAGTTTATTAAAAAGAGTGTGGAGAACGGTGTCTCCATTATCCGCGTTTTTGACGCGCTCAACGATACGAGAAACCTGGAGACCTCTTTCCGGGCAGGTAAAAAGGCCGGGGCCCATATGCAGGGCGCGCTGGTCTATACAACCAGTCCGTATCACAAACCGGAGGACTTTGTGCGTCTGGCGAAGGAAATGGTTCAGATGGGGGCCGACTCCATCTGCATTAAAGACATGGCAGGTCTGCTGAGCCCCTACGGCGCGGAAAATCTGATCAAAGCGCTGAAAAAAGAAATTACGGTTCCGCTGGAACTGCACAATCACTGCACCACCGGTCTGGGTCACATGACCGCGTTGAAAGCAGCGGAAGCCGGTGTGGATATTCTGGACACGGCGCTGGCCCCCTTCTCGGGAACCACGAGCCAGCCCTGTACGGAAGCCATGGTGGCCACGTTGGCGGAAAGCCCCCGGGATACCGGACTGAATCTGGAAACGTTGAATGAGCTGGCGGAATATTTTACCGGCGTCAAGAGCAAAATTGTCAACGAGTTCCATGTGAATCCGAACTTTAACGTAAATCCCAAAGTACTGCTGTACCAGATTCCCGGCGGCATGCTTTCCAACCTGCGCAGCCAGATGGCGGGCATGGGCATCGGTGACAAGCTGGACGAAGTGCTGAAGGAAATGCCCCAGGTGCGGAAAGATTTAGGTTATCCGCCCTTGGTTACGCCAACCAGCCAGATTGTCGGTTCCATGGCGGTCATGAACGTGGCCATGGGCCGTTACAAAATGATTCCCCGTGAAGTAAAAGAACTGATCCGCGGCCGTTACGGCAAAACCGCCGGCCCCATCAATCCGGAAGTGCAGAAACTGGCCATCGGAGACGAGCCGGTCATTGACCACCGTCCTGCCGATGACATTAAGCCCCAGCTTAAGACCATGCGGGACCGTCTGGATGAGGCGGGTTATCCCGGCCTCAGCGTGGAAGATGTTCTGTCGTACGCGCTGTTCCCGGATGTAGCGTTGAACTATTTCCGCAGCCACAGATAATTGACAGGAAAACACGATTTCGCGTTATTACAGAGACGGTTTTTCATTATTACAGAGATAAGAACCAACCTGGCTGATTTTTTCAATAGCCGGCGGATAAGCCGGAAAGGAGACGTTGCATGGCTAAAAAGATTACCGATAAAGTAACCTGGGTAGGGAAAATCGACTGGGAGCTGGTGTATTTTCACGGACATGAGCTCTCCACCTACAAAGGCTCTTCCTATAATTCCTATCTGGTGCAGGACAAAAAGACAGCGCTGATCGATACCTGCTGGAAACCCTACGATGAGGAATATGTAACGAATTTAAAAGAAACGATTGACCTGAAGAAGATCGATTACGTGATCATGAACCACAACGAGATCGACCACAGCGGCGCCCTGCCTGCCCTGATGCGGGAAATTCCGGATGTGCCCATTTACTGCACCAAAAAAGGCGAAAGCATTATCCGGGGACACTATCATCAGGACTGGAACTTTGTAAACGTAAAGACCGGCGACACCCTGGACCTGGGTGACTCCAAGCTTGTTTTCATCGAAGCGCCCATGCTGCACTGGCCGGACACCATGTTCACCTACATGACCGGAGAAAATATTCTCTTCAGCAATGACGGCTTCGGCCAGCATTTTGCCAGCGAAGAACTGTACAATGATAGAGTAGATGTTCATGAAATGTACAGCGAAGCCATGAAATATTACGTAAACATTTTGAATCCCTACAGCCCCATGGTGACCCGGAAAATTAAGGAAATCTTGGCCATGAACGTGCCGGTGGACATGATTTGCCCCAGCCACGGCGTCATCTGGCGGGATAATCCCATGCAGATTGTGGAGACCTATCAGAAGTGGGCGGCCAATTATCAGGAGAATCAGATCACCTTTGTGTACGATACCATGTGGGAGTCCACCCGCCGTATGGCAGAGTGTATAGCGGAAGGTATCCGGCAGGCTGACCCGGACGTGGTCATCAAGCTGATGAACGCGGCCAAAGAAGACAAGAGCGATATTGCCACGGAAGTGTTTAAGTCCAAAGCGATTCTTGTGGGCTCGCCTACCATCAATTACGGGTTCGCCTATTCTATCGGCGGCATGCTGGAGCTGATCCGGGGCCTGAAGTTCAAAAACAAAAAGGCCGCGGCGTTCGGCAGCTACGGCTGGAGCGGCGAAGCGGTAAAACAGATGACGGAACTGCTGCAGGGCGCAGGCTTCGCGATTGTCAATGACGGAATCCGCTGCCAGTGGGTGCCGGATGAAGCGCACATGGAAGAGTGCCGTCAGTATGGCCGGGCCTTTGGGGAAGCTGTAAAATAAGCATTGCTGCGTTTTCGGTGTTGTAGTAAGAGAATGCGGCAAAAGGATTGACAATCATTCCGGCAAGTGCACAGAAAGTTTAATGTACGGTTTGTTAAGGAAAAATGCAGGTGGTTTTCCTGTTTCGGGAGAATCACCTGCTTTACTGTAATTCAGGCTGCGTTGCGGGAGAAAAGGATTATTGTATGAAGACAACAGTCATATTGATTCGTCACGGGGAAACAGAGTGGAATGTGCTGCACCGGTTTCAGGGCCTTTCGGACATTCCCCTGAATGATACGGGAAGGCAGCAGGCCGGTTTTGCAAAAAACGGTCTGCAGAATATAACATTGGACGCCATTTACACCAGTCCGTTGCAGCGGGCGGTGGAAACCGCGGAGATTATCCGGGGCGACAGAAGGATTCCCGTGTATCCCACAGACGGGCTGCAGGAAATGGGCGTGGGAGAGTGGGAAGGTCTGCTAGTATCGGAAATAGATGAAAAGTATCCGGGCTGGTATGATGTCTGGCGCACCGCTCCCACAAAAGTCAGACTCAAAGGCGGAGAACCGTTTACGGAAACACAGAAGCGGGCCTGGAAAACGTTTTGGGAAATTGTAAAAAAGCATGAAGGAAAAACCGTGCTGATCGTATCTCACATGATGTGTATCAGCAGTATCCTTCTGACCATTGCGGGCATTCCGCTGGATGAAATCTGGCAGCATCCCATCGGCAATGGCGCCTTAAATATTGTGGAAGTGGATGGGGATCGCAAAGCGGTCATTACAGACTGGAGCCGGGACGATCATATTCCGGAAGAATTCCGATTGAAACAGCCTTTTGGCAGACCGAAATAGCCTTTTAATCAGCGTGGAAAAGCAGGAGACTTTGCTTTCGGAAGTCTGTTGAGTGTAACTTCCTGTACAATCTGTCAAAGAATTCGGATTCGCTGGATAAAATTGTTAACTGATTCACAAATTTTATTGACAGAACAGTAAAGTTGGTTATAATTTGAAATAATAGTTCTATATCATACTTTTTACATATGATATGAGAAGAAAAGGAAATTGGAGGGGATTTCATATGTTTTTGAAAAAAGTTTCACTGATTCTGGCGACGGCTCTTCTGGCGTTCAGCCTGACGGGCTGCGGTGGCGGAGACAAGAAAGAAGAAAAGAAAGCACCGGCAGCAGATAAGCCGATCAAGATTGGCGTAACCGCTGGACCGCATGCAGAAATCATGGACAACGTAAAGAAACTGGCGGAAAAGCAGGGCCTGAAGATCGAAGTGGTGGAATTTAATGATTTCGTAACGCCTAACGTAGCCCTGAACCAGGGCGAACTGTTTGCCAACAGCATGCAGCATGCGCCGTATCTGGCGGCGACCCTGAAAAAGGAACCCAGCTTTAAGTTAAAAGAATGCTTTAAGACCGTAATTTTCCCGATGGCCGTATATTCCACCAAAGTGAAAAAGGGCGAGACCATTCCCGACGGCGCAACGGTTGCAATTCCCAACGATCCGTCCAACGGCGGCCGCGCGCTGCTGATGCTGGACAATGCGGGACTGATCAAAGTGAAAGATAAAACCAATTCCGTTACCGCATTAACGGACGTGATCGAGAACAAACACAACTTTAAATTCCAGGAACTGGACGCAGCCGGTATTCCCAGAAGCATCAAGGACGTGACCATCGCCTGCATCAACGTTAACTACGCGCTGCCGGCCGGCCTGAATCCCCTGAAGGATGCCATCATTGTGGAAGGCGCGGACAATCCCTATGTAAATATTTTCGTTACAACAGAAAAGAATTTCAACGATCCGCGGATCAAACAGCTTGAGAAAGTGTACCGTTCGGAAGAAAACAAGAAATTTATTCTTGACCACTTTAAGGGCAGCATTCTCAGCGCATGGTAATCAGGACAGAGCTTTTGTCTGACAAACAGGACAAAAGCTCTTTTTTCTAAACTAAACATACTATTCAGGAGTGTATTTATGCGTGCCGTTGTAACCAGAGTAAAAGAAGCGTCAGTAGTGATTGAAGGAAAGACAACAGGGAAAATCGGACAGGGTTTCCTGATCTTGTTGGGGATCGGGCCGGAAGACACGGAAGCCATAGCAGATAAAATGGCGGAAAAAATCTGTAACTGCCGGGTTTTTGAAGATGAGAACGGAAAGATGAACCTGAGCCTGGACCAGGTGGGCGGTTCCCTTTTAGTGATTTCCCAGTTCACCCTTTATGCCGATCTGAAGAAACGCCGCCCCGGGTTTTCCCATGCGGCCAAACCGGAACTGGCAGTTCCCCTGTATGAGAGATTCATGGAGACCTGTCGTGCCAGGGGTTTTGCCGTGGAACACGGGGAGTTCGCCGCTGACATGCAGGTGTATTCCGTAAACGACGGACCGGTCACGCTGTTGTTCGACAGCGCGGAAATGTAACAGCAGATTCATAAAAGAAAAACCGGCATCAGTTCAGCAGACTGATGCCGGTTTGCAGTTACAGGATAATTCTGTTACGCTTTTTCTTCTTTTTTGCTTTCTTCAAATTCTGCGTCGATGGTTTCGCCGTGTACTTTCTGTGGCTTCGGGTATAGCAGTATCGCATCGTGGATCACCTGTTTGGCAATTTCCCGGTTGCAGTCGGCAACCAGGCTTTTCATGCGGAAAAGATCAAAAACCCACCAGATGACGCCGATGTAAATACAACACAGCAGCCACAAAAAGATGTTTTTGAACGGCTTGTGTAAATAAAAATAGTGCGCCCCGAACAGTACCCAGAATATATAAGCGGACGAAAGGGATTTTTCTTTTGCGGGCAGCGTCTGTATCACATACTGCTGCTGCTGTTCGGTCAAATTCTGAATTTCCAATCTGGTCTGTGCGTCCATTGTTGTTCCTCCTGACTCTATACAACTTGCGGAAAAGCGGCTGTGGATTGAAAACTCAATGCAAAGATGCTGCAGGCTGCCGCCGTTTTCCGTGCGCCTGTGCGCATACGGCCATGTTTTATCGAGAGGGACCGGACAAGCATCTCTGCCGGACCGGTTTTATTATAAGTAAAACGCAAACAGAATTTGTAACGAAAGTCGGGCAAAAATGTGAAGAAAGTATGTACCAGGGGATGACGGCAGAAGCACAGGTAATACCGGTTCTTTGTAAAGAGTTTTTGTTTCGCGGGGTTTTGTGATACAATGAAGTCGATATGAATGTGAAAGCTTCAACAGTAAGATTTTTTTGAGCGCTGCTGAATCAGTTGACGGAGGAGAAAGACGTGCACATTTATGCCATCGGGGATCTGCATTTTTCCGGAGTACCTGAAGCCAAACCCATGACTGTGTTCGGGGAACACTGGCAGGATCACCGGCAGCGTATTACAGAAAACTGGAAACAGACCGTCGCGCCTGAAGACATCGTCGTACTCTGCGGGGATATTTCCTGGGCAATGAAACTGCCGGACGCAGTGCAGGATGACCTGCGTTATATTGCGGGATTTCCCGGTAACAAGGTTATGCTGCGTGGCAACCACGATTACTGGTGGACCGGCCTAGCTAAAATGAAACAGGCCACAGGGGGCGCGTTCTTCTTTTTGCAGAATAATTTTTACCCGGTGGACACGGAAGGCGCAAAACTTGCTGTCTGCGGTTCCCGGGGCTGGCTGACGCCCGCCTGCGAAGGGTACAATCCGGAAACGGACGACAGTATTCTGCGCCATGAAGAATTGCGTATCAAAGCCTCGCTGGATGCTGCAAAAAAAGAAGGATTCGAGGACATTATCCTGGCGCTGCATTATCCCCCGTTTTATTCGGCGGAAGAGGATTCCGTTTTCAAACAGATTATCGACGAATACGGAGTGAAGACCTGTGTATTCGGGCACATCCACGGGGAGGAAGGCGCTGCCGCTGTTTTTGAAGGGGAACTGGATGGCTGCAGGTATAAGCTGGTTTCCTGCGACACGCAGGATTTTACGCCGGTAAAGATATGCTAAAAAAATCCTGAAATTTCTTTTAAAAACAGTTGACAATCCCGGTCATTTTAGTTATAATAGCTTTGCTGTTGAAAAACAGCTTACTGTGACTCCGTAGCTCAGCTGGATAGAGCGTTTGGCTACGAACCAAAAGGTCGGGGGTTCGAATCCCTCCGGGGCCACCAATTAAAAATCAAGACGCCATGCAGGTTCTGAGCCTGCATGGCGTTTTTGTTTTTTGTGTTGGTTTCCATCTTGTGATAGTTTTTGTGATAGTTGTGTGATAGTCCTGTTTGTGTAATGTTTAAAAAGATAACCTAAGCCAATGAAATCATCCGCCCTAAAGCATAGAGAACCGAATATCTGTGAATCATTAAAACAGCCCTGCCTCCGTGGAATAATGTCATTAAGTTAAGCTAAATTGTTGTTTTTCTAACAGCCGTAGATTTTTCTGCGGCTGTTTTGTTATAATAAAACAAATCAATGTTAATCGTACAAATCGAAGTGTAGTGTCTAATACTGATTGTTCAATGAGAAGAAGGGTTAAAATTGAAAGAATTAGATGTTGTAAAGCTTAAGAGAGAATTTAACGGACTTCCTTTGGGTACTGAGGGAACAATTGTATTGGAATATGACGGTACACATTTTGAAGTTGAGTATTATAATGCCAATGGAAATACCATTGATGTAGTTACAACTCCAGCAGATATCATAGAACTTGTTTCAGATTTTGATGAATGATACGGCAAAAATGGAGTATCGTATAACTGTAACAAAAGAGGAAAAATATGGCAAAATATTTGGGTGGAATCAGAAATCCTGATATTGAAATTTACAACATCAAATCCCCTGGCTGGTTTGATTTCGATTTTTACATCAAATATGCTGATTACGGTGCCGACGGGAACATGCAGGAACTTAGCATCTACGATACCATTCTCCGCTATGAGGAGCTTACATCAGATTCGCACCGGGATTACAGTTTGGCCCTAGGAGCAGCCGGTTATATCTTAACCGGTCCGGTCGGTGGGATCCTCGGTGCTGTACTCGGTAGTGAGAAAAAAGAAAAACACGTGGTGCTTTGTGAATTAAACAACGGTTGGCAGCTGGTCATTGAACTGGATAAGGATGAGTTTAAAACTTGGGACAGTTTTATGGCCAAGGCCGTGAAGGGCAATACGGTGGCTGCGTCAACATAAAAAACCGCTCCGGAGAACGGCAGAATTTAGAAAAGCCCCTCGGGCGGGAGGCTTGGAAGCTAAAAGTTATACGATACGGCGAAAACGGAGTATCGTATAATCAAGAAAACCAAGTAAAAGAGAGAGAACGAAGATTGATAAGGATGGTACAACATGGAAAATTCGAGCCAATATAAAAACGTGAAGATTTTTTGGGGTTATGGAACTCTTGAGAATCTTGTCGAGGACATGGATAGATTCAGGTTGGATTATGACTTTGAATATAATGGTATGCACTACTGGATCCTTTATGAGTATGAGCATATTCGTATTTATTGCGAGAAGATAGGTACGACAATAAAAGATCCTGATTATTATGATACGTGGAATGATGTAAGGTTCAAGACTAATACTATTCGTGATGTAGTTGAGAAGTATGTTATGCATGACGGGGTTTCGTTCTTGGATGCACTAAAAACTCCTGGCGCAATAGAATGATTAAAAACTGAAATGCTTATAAGGCACTCACTTGTGTGGGTGTTTTTTATTGGTGATATTGTGCATCTTGTATCTTGTGCAGATGCGGCAGGATTATCCCTATGGTGAATGCCCCACACCCAGGCCCACATATAAACAAAAGGAAAAGACCGATATACAAAAGTGGAGAAGCTCAGCACAATGGCAACGCAAAGCTGGCATACGATAGGATGGAAATGGAGTACCGTATCGCCGGCAAATTCGTGTTTTTCTAACAGCCGTGGATTTTTCCGCGGCTGTTTTGCTATAATAAAGTAAATCAATATTAATCGTACAAATCGTGATTTAACAGAGTGACGGATGGGATGGTATTATGAATCTAAATGCACTCAACATTCTGGCGGATGCCATATCTGATGTAGGGTCATGGCATTGGTGGTATGTAAAAGAAGACATGGTTCATGTGCAGTTTTGTGATATTCAACTTTACGATGAAGCAAAACCGGAAAAGGAAACACATACGACGGATGTTTTAGCTGTACGGTTCTATAACCATGCCTTTGCGGTTTTTCTGGATAATCTGGCTGAGGATAATTGGTATGAACGTCTTAGAAATGATGATTCTGTAATTTATCCTGTCGATACGTATGATCTGGTGTTTGATGACAGTAAAGAGGCGGAGTCATTACTAAATGATTATAAGAATAAAATCACTATTAAAGACTTTAACGGTTCAGAAACGCTTTCAGCCGCAAAACATCTCCTCTGTGCCAGATGTGGTGAAGTTGGCTTTATCGTTGGAGGAGACGAGATAGTAGTTGTAGGGGAAAAAGGAAAATATACGGGAGAGGAAATAGAAACTGCTTCTAAGAAATGGTGGGAATATTGGAAGGATTACTGGAAGTTGAGGAAAACAAAGGAAGCATATCTGGAAGATTATGCGTGTGAAATAACGATTCCCGTAGACAAAAATGATCCGAAGGGAAACTGGTAATCCATCCGGGATTTGTTAACATTTCTTACAGAAGGTTCATCGACAAATCGTTGTTTAGCGAGGGTGTTATGATTATACTGATAACAGGCGCGACCCATACGGGGAAAACCCTTCTTGCACAGCGGATGCTTGAGAAATATAAAATTCCATACATCTCTGTCGACCATCTGAAAATGGGATTGATCCGCAGCGGTAATACAAAACTGACGCCGGAAGATGATGAAGCTCTTATTGAATATCTCTGGCCTGTGGTTCGCGAAATCATTAAGACAGCGATTGAAAACCATCAGAGTCTTATTGTTGAAGGCTGTTATGTTCCATTTAACTGGAGAAAGGATTTTAATGAAGAGTATTTGTCTTCAATCCGGTTTATTTGCCTTGCTATGACCGACGGATTTATTGATAAGCATTTCGACGATATCAAAAAACATAATTCTGATATAGAGTCCAGGCAAGATGATAGCGGATGTACCATTGAAAGCCTGAAAGCAGATAACCATGACATCATTAAGGGTTTTCAGCATTTTGGTGAACAGATAGCACTGATTGATGTTGATACTGAATACGAGCAGAAGATAAAAGAACTGCTGGACTGACAAATTCCCATTTATACAAGTAAATATCGAGAGATTAAAAAGACTCTGCTTACTATAATGAATAAGCAGAGTCTATTTTTTTGCCCTGAACTTCTTAACTTAATGACATCTCTCCATGGAAGCAGGGCTGTTTTTAATAGGGAATGGTATAAATTGGCAGATCGACTGTTCTCCAGATAAGCCGTTGGAAATCACCGAACATATTCTTTTTTCGTAAATAGTCAAACATGTAAGAACCGTACTGTTTTTGCTGTGCGGCAAAGTCATCTGTTTCAAGAAGACCCTTCTTTATTAAGTATTGTATATAGGCGTTGGTCAAGCCTCTGCGCTGATGGTACAGGACTATAATGTTAGCCCGTACTTCTAGGTCCGGATAGAATTTCCGCCGTGAGGACAAATCCTTATACTCCTCCGGGAGTTCATTCCAAAGCAACATTTCAGGCGCATCACCGTGAATTTTAGCAGCGTCACTCAACAATTCTTCTTCAAGCTTTTCAATAATGAAGATATTGTACTTCTGTGTATCACGACCGGTAAGCCAATCAAGATTAACGGCAAAGAAGTCTGCCAACTCCACTAAATTATCCGTGACAGGATAGCGTTTACCTGTTTGCCATTTTGAAAGGGTATTTGGCGATATTCCCAGCATATCCGCTAAGTTTTTTAAAGATATGCGGTACTGAAATTCGAGAAGTTTAATCCTCGATGCAATAGTTGACGCGAGTTCCATAGTAAATCCTTAATAAACCTAGTAACCTTAATAAATCCGAAAAAAAATATAATTGACAAAAAAACACAAACAGACTATAATAATACTCAAAAGAGTATTGACAATACTCTTTTAGATAATTTTGAGACATAAAGAATTGTTTGCCTCAAAGTTATGTGTACATTTAGTATAATACAATTCACCGAAAATGGAAAGGAGGATTTTGGTGATGCAGGAAAAAAAACCAAAAGGCTTTAGGACAACCAAAGAGGTATTGGAATTGTTCGGTGGTGGTATGAGTCACACACAATTACTGGCACTCATCCACGGTGGGAAAATAAAAGGAATCACCTTCGGTAGGCGCATATATATTCCTAGTGCAGAGTATCAGCGTCTTGTCAGGATGACTACCTTGACGGCTGAATGATGGGAAGTCGTAATAAGAATGGGGAAGGCAGCACTCCGGCACGTGGTAAAGATGGACGTCTTCATATCTGGCTATCTTACAAGTCTCCGATAACCGGAAAGACGTGCCGCAAGCGCATCAGTGGTAGAACGCTAACAGAGCTCTATCTTAATAAAAAAGCGTTTACGGATGAGTTGGAACGAGGCCGCGATCCCAGCAGTTCGAAATGGACGTTGGGCAAG
>Ga0129306_1003269_pt1 | contig 12443 bp, 10 predicted proteins | sample P827metagenome_FD_94438 | JGI IMG/M metagenome (GOLD analysis project Ga0129306, IMG submission 94438) | Capybara group fecal microbial communities from Wisconsin, USA - P827 metagenome | ecosystem: Host-associated > Mammals > Digestive system > Large intestine > Fecal | place: USA: Wisconsin...
AAAGCCGTTAAAGACCTGTGCGACTACAAGGATTACTCCATTACGTTGGATATTCCTCCCTATTCTGCATTTGTTTTGGAATTCTAGGTTAAGAAAAGAAAAAAATATGCCGAAATAAAAGATGAGTGAACGGAATCGCTCATCTTTTTTAGTGCGGCAAGGATGCGTTTTACAAGGTTAAATAAAACGCGAGGTCTTAATGAAGATTACATTTGATACCCCCAACCTTCAGAAATTTCAGGAAGCAAAAAAAGCATATTCGTCCGATTCTTCACAGAATATAAGAGGAATCGGTTCTTCTTATGATATAACCGCATCTCTTACGGATTCTAAGGCATACGGCGGCGAGAAGATGTCCGTCAACGATTTGAAGAATTCCGTAAAGGCACGCGACGTTCAGGTATGTCAGGATTACATGACCGTTATGTCTAACGCCATGTCCGAGGAAGACTTTGGCAAGCTGGTAGCTAACGGTGGCAATCCCGGCAGCATAGAGATTAAGGACTCCGTAACAATTGTCGATAAGATTAAGCTTGCGGTAGCCCGCTCCGGTCAGGACATCAAGGGCTACACCGATACCCTGGACAAAGAAACCATCAAGGCTATGACCGGTCTTGAATCCATGGAAGCGGCAGCAGGACAGGCAGACATTACACTTAGCAAAGACCTGTGCAAAGAAATATCTGTTGCTGTCCAGGAAATCTCCGAAGTAACCGAGATGACTGAAGGCATGATGAAGGATTTCGTAAGTACCGGCAAGCCCCTTACAATTGATAACCTCTATCTTTCCAAACATACAAATTGCCAGGACACCAGAGAGCAGGGCGGTAAGTACTTCACAATCGAGGCACCCGGTTACCTTGCCGAGAAAGGTGCATCGGTCAATGAAGAGTCACTTAAGGGAGAAGTTACAGACCTTCTTTTGAACTTAAACATAGAACCTTCGGTCGAGAACGTTGAAGACGGAATCTGGCTCGTTAAGAATTCTTTGTATGTTAACGAAGAAAACCTTGAAAGCTTAAAAGAAGTTAAATCGATATCCCTTCCCATGAAGGATGAAGAAATCTCTAAGGTAATTTCAAGCGCAATCGCCGACGGCAAAGAGCCCAAGGACGCGCTTGTAACGGCCGAAGAAAGCATCTACGACGAAGCTGTTCGTATTACCGACGAACTTGAGAAAGTAATCGACACACCTTTTATCAAGGCAGCAAGAGTACTTGAAGAAACAAGACTCAAGATGACTACCGAGGCGAACCTTCTTTTGCTTAAGAGCGGTTTCCATATCGATACCAAGGGTATGGAAGCATACGTGGAAGCGCTTAAGAAAATCGAGCAGACGCCCGAATTCAAGGAAGCTGCAGAGGTTGTTAAGGTAAGCGATACCGTTGAAGCCATCAAGAGCATGCCTGTAAACTTTATCGCTCCCTTGGCCGATAAGATTGCTACGGCGTCCCTTGAAGAGATTCACGAGACCGCAGCACCCATCAAGGCAAGACTCGAAGCCGCAAATATCGCTTACGAGCAGGTGGGAACAGAAGTCAGAAGAGACCTCGGTGACTCTATTAAGAAGGCCTTCAGAAACGTGCCTGAAATTTTGGAGAGCATGGGTCTTGAAGATACAGCAGAAAACGAACGTAGCGTAAGAATCCTTGGATACAACAGCATGCCTATTACCAAGGAATCCATTGAAACTGTCAAAGAAGCCGACAGGAAGCTCCAGGCAGTACTCACAAGACTTACTCCGGCAGATACTCTTAAACTCATCAGAGAAGAAAAGTCTCCCATCAGAATGAGCGTTGATGAATTGAACGAGTATCTCGACAAGAAGGACACTTCCGAGAGCGAAGAGATAGAGAAATACTCAAAGTTCTTATACAAACTTGAAAGAGACAAAGACATTACTCCCGAAGAAAGAGCAGATTACATCGAAGTATATCGCTTCATTCACAAGCTCGAGAAGACAGATTATGCGGCAGTCGGAAGCGTTATCAATGCCGGCGGAGAAATGACTCTTTCAAACCTTAAGACAGCTATGAAGACCGCCAAGCATCGCGGAATGGACGTTACAGTCGGCGAAGTATACGACACACTGGTTAATCCCGCAAAGGACGATCCGCTCGAAGCAGAATGGATTTCACACAAATTCGCAGAAATGCGTCAGGCACTGGGCGCTCCCGAGGAAAGCGTAACCGAACTTATTATGAGCGCGGTTCCCGTTACCGCTGACAACCTCGAAGCGGCTCTTATGTTACGAGCTAAGCGCGGAGACGCATACAAGAAGGCTACCGATGCCAAGGGTGGCGCCGCCAAAGAAAAAGCATTGTCCCTTACAGACGCTTTCTTTGGCCGAGAAGAAACGATTGATGCTTACGAAGATATGGCAACTGCCTGCAAGAGTGCGGTATACGAAGAGTGCATGAGCAAGGATTCGTACCTCGACGTAAGAGCACTTCAGCTGGTTCACAGACAGCTCAATGTGGCAAGAGCATACGCCGACGCGGAAAACTACGAAGTTCCTATGGAAATCGGTGGACAAGTTACCTCAGTTAACGTGAAGCTTGTGCATAACTCATCCGAGGAAGCTAACGTTGTGGTATCGATGGAGACAGACGATCTTGGGCGCATAAGTGCAAGATTTAGTGGTACCGAGAAAGATATTTCCGGATATATTGCATGTAATTTTAAAGATACCGTTAAAAAAATGGAGAAAGTAGCCGATAAAATAAACAGTAAGGTCAGTGTGGTGTTAAGTAAGACTTCCGACACCGACACGACACTTTCCAAAATCCCTATGAGAGACAATACCGAAGAAGTCTCTTCCAAAGAACTTTATAACATCGCAAAACTTTTTTTGGACAACTTGAAAGGAATAACGAATGAGAATTAATTATAACGTTTCGGCAATGGTTGCAAACGGTGCTTTGGCAAATAACGACAAGGCTCTTTCCAATTCAATCGAAAGATTGTCATCGGGACTTAAAATCAACCACGCCAAAGACAATGCATCAGGTATTGCAATGGCTAAGAGAATGAGAGCCCAGATAAGAAGCTTAGAAACCGCCAACCAGAATTCCAATGACGGTGTGTCCGTTATAGAAATCGCGGAAGGTGCGCTTTCCGAAATCGAAGAAATGATTCAGAGAATGAACGAGCTCGCAGTTAAAGCCTGCAACGGAACCATGAGTGACGAAGACAGAGCGTTCATTAACGACGAGATTAAGCAGTTAAAAGAAGAAACCGAGAGAATCGCCAATACAACAATGTATAACGGCTCCGTTCTTCTTAACGGCGACTTCGATGTTAAAGGCTATACAAACGTTGATGATTTAAAGGTTTCCACATATTCCGACGATGTAAGAAGCGGTGATTATGTAATTACTTCCATCGCAGCAACTTTGGATGAAGAAGGAAACGTAATTGTCGATAAGGTTAAGAACTTAAAGCCTGACGGAACCAAATACGACGACACTCTTGAGGACGACGCTATGGTTCCCGCTCCCGATGATATGAAGCTTAAAATGCAGTTCGGAGCAGGTTTTGAAAATCCCGATAATCTTAAGTATACCGCTAAGGGCGATACCATTATCGTGACCGGCGAAAAAGGCTTCGAGATGGAGTTCCAGGTTAGAAAGAACCTCAATGAAACCAACGTAAAGGTAGACATTACCGGACTTGGCGCCATGAACGTTCAGATCGGAACAGGCGAAGGTCAGGAGCTTGGTGTAAGAATATCCGCAATCAACTTAAGAACTCTCGGAATCGAGAAATTTGACTGCACCACCAAGGAGAAATCCGAAGAATTCCTCGGTCAGATGAACGACAGCTTATTATATATCAATCGTGCAAGAAGCCGTCTCGGCGCATACCAGACCAGACTTGAGCACACCATCAGCACTCTTGATATTTCCGAAGAAAACATGACCGGCGCATACTCCAGAATCATGGATGCCGACATGGCTGACGAAATGACCGAGTACTCCAAGAATCAGGTACTCGTACAGGCCAGCACCAGCATGGTAGCTCAGGCCAATGAAAGACCTTCATCGGTATTACAGTTATTACAATAAGGTGATATATGACAAAAGAACAAATACAGGCTTTTACCCTCCGAGTAAGCTCAGCCAACAAAACTGAGATGATAGTGATTCTATACGACATAGCAATCACATACCTCAATGATAGTGTATCGGCTTTAGAAAACGACAACAAATCGTTATTCAGAGCTGAGCTTAATCGGACTAAAAGTACAGTACAAGAGCTTATGAATTCTGTGGATACGTCTACGGAACTTGGGGCTACGCTCCTTAAGCTCTATGTGTACTGCAATCGTGAACTTACCGAAGCTTTTATCAATTACGACGAAGCGCCCGCAAGGCATGTTATTAAAATTTTCGGTGAGTTAAGAGAAGCATACAAGGTAGCAAGTTCACGTGACAAAAGCGCTGCAGTTATGACCAACACTGAGACCGTTTATAACGGACTTACTTACAACAAAAATCTCATGAATGAAATTCTGACAGACAGAGCATCCAACAGAGGTTTTCTGGCATAACACTAAGCATAAGAAGAAAAAGTTTGAGTTTTAGATTCTTTTGACACATATAAATTTAAGAAAATCAAGGACTTTCGGATTATCCGGGAGAACTTGATTTTTTTCTTTGTGGAGATTTAACAAAAAAAGAAATTTTGGAAAAAAGGGGTTTACAAATTTCCGGGAGCGGATTAGAATCCATTCTTGCAGCCGCGTAAGGCGGTGATTAAATGATTATGACTGTCGGTACCGTAGCGGTACTTATATCGGCAGCGATTACTGATGTTCGACGAGGCAGAATACCGAACATTCTTGTTATTATCCTGATTTTATTTCAGACTGTTTTTTTATTAATATCCCAAGCAGTGCTTAATAAGCCGTTATTGTCGGGTAGCGAGATTTTGCATAGAATTCTTGCGGCTGCGGTAGTGTTTATATTTTTGTACCCGTTTTTCAAAATCGGCGGGCTTGGCGCGGGAGATGTAAAGTTACTGACGGTAACCGTTTTATCAGTTACAAGTCCGATTTATTTTTTGATGGCCGTTTTTGCAATCGGCGCATTCGTATCTGTAATCAAGATTATTTTCAAAAAACCTGTTAACGACAGAGGACAAAGAATAGTGCACATGGCGCTTCCGATTCTCGCGGGATACTGCGTGGTTTCGTTACCCTTGTGGCATTAAAGAGGACCAAATATGAAAACTCTTGCTATATGCGGTTTGGAAAAAGAATATGTGACGAGGCTAGCCGAAGCTTTGAGAAGAATGTGCGGAAAAGATACGGAAGTACTTCTTTTTACAGATTCCGAGGCAATAAGTGAGTATCTGGGAAGCAGAAAGATAGATATTTGTTTATCTCTTGAAGACTTTAAGATACAAGACCTAAGCAATGTGGGAAGTCTGATATACCTTAGCGAAGAAGAAAACGTACCCAGTAAAGTTTTCAGGTATATGTCCTGTGACAGAATCTACGGTGATGCACTGGCACTTTGTGCTGAAAAGAGCGGGAATTCGGGGCATATATTTAATTCCGGAGAGAAGGAACTGATAGGAATCTATACTCCGATAAAGAGAAGCTTCCAGACAAGTTTCGCGTTGACTTTGGGACAGGTGCTTTCGAGAACCAAGAAAGTGTTGTATCTGAATTTCGAGAGTTTTTCGGGATTCGATAACATGGCGGGTAAGCTTGGAGGAAGCGACCTAATGGATCTTTTGTATTTCAGCGAGTGCGATGATGCAAATTTCGCTTACAGAGTCGATTCCCTTAAAGAAAGGTTGGGCGAGCTTGACTATATTTCGCCTACAAAGGCTTTCGTGAAGTTCTCGCTTGTAACTGCGGAACAGTGGGAGAAGCTGCTTAATTCGATCATAGAAAAGACGGATTACGAGACGGTTATTCTGGACCTTTCAGAAAATGTCAGCGGGCTGCTGGATATTTTGAAAAAGTGCTCCGTGGTCTATACCATTACGGATTCCGACAAAGTAGCGACGGCGAAAATTGGCCAGTACGAAAGCATTTTAAGAGAAAGCGGATACCAAGACATTCTCTCCAGGACAGAAACGATTAAGATACCTGTACTTCGAGAGATTCCACACAACTATGAGTTATTACCGCATACAGAGCTTGCGGATTTTGTAAAGAAGCTGATTCGGTACGATTTGGGCGGTGAAGGCAATGAGTAGTGTGACGGAAAATATCAAAGTAAAAGCATGTAGCATCGTGCTAAGTAAGATTGACTTTGCCGATGAAATGTCCAAAGAAGAAGTTCTGAAGTTAATAGATGATGTAATTACAGCGCTGCCTGAGCGTAAAGAATTAACCCTTGAAGAGACTCTTATGCTACGAAAGGAAGTCTATAACTCAATCAAGAAATACGACGTTATTCAGGAGTACCTTGATGATGAGAGCGTGACGGAAATTATGATAAACGGTACCGAAGCGATTTTCATCGAAAAGAACGGGAGGCTTATTAAGACAGATAAGCATTTTGCATCACCCGAGAAACTGGAGGATGTAATTCAGCAAATGGTAGGTGAATGCAACCGAACCGTTAATGAAGCCTATCCGATAGCAGATGCAAGACTAAGTACCGGTGAGCGAGTAAATATAGTGTTGTCGCCCGTTTCTTTGTCGGGCTCAACGGTGACAATCAGACGGTTTCCGAAGAATCCGATTACAATGGAAAGACTCATAGAAATCGGGTCGATAACTGAAGATGCGGCAGCATTTCTTAAAAGGCTGGTGAGAGCCAAATATAACATTTTCATATCAGGCGGAACAGGCACGGGTAAAACGACGTTTCTTAACGCGTTGTCGATGTACATTCCCTTGGACGAAAGAATAATCACGATTGAAGACAGTGCGGAGCTTCAGCTGCTTGGGGCTGAGAATCTCGTTAGACTCGAGACCAGAAATAAGAATACTGAGGGATGCACACCGATAGACATACAAAGCCTTATAAAATCAGCCCTTCGTATGCGCCCCGACAGAATAATAGTCGGTGAGGTCAGAGGCGCCGAAGCGGTAGATATGTTACAAGCAATGAATACAGGACACGATGGGTCACTTTCAACCGGGCACGGGAACTCCTCCAAAGACATGATTGCGAGATTGGAGACCATGGTGCTTAGCGGAATGGACATACCGCTTTACGCGATAAGGGGCCAGATAGCAAGCGGAATAGATATAATGATTCACCTTGCAAAGCTGCGAAATAAGCGAAGAGTGGTAAGTGAAATCTCTGAGATTGAAGGACTTAAAGACGGAGAAGTAAAGCTTAATCCGCTGTATCGTTTCGGGGAGGGCGTACTGAAACCTGTTGGAACACTTCTTAACGCCGACAAATTAAAGGCAACGGAAAATGGATTATAAAATTTACGAATTGTCTAAAACAGAATATTTAAAGGGAGCGCTGATTTATATAAGTATGTGTGCTATCGTGGCATATTTCTTTTACAGGTCGGTGGTCGTATTTACGGTACTGCTCCCGGGATTCGTTTTCTTTGGCCGGATTTACAAGAATTATTTAAACGGGAAGCGAAAGAAAAAACTTTTGGAGGAATTTTCCGAAACCCTCAACAGCGTAAGCGTAAATATGAGGGCCGGTTATTCAATAGAAAATGCGTTTCTGGAAGCCTATAAGGACATCAAGCTGTTTTATGGCAAAGAAAGTCTCATGGGAGAGGAAATCTTACGAATCAGAAGGGGACTGGAAATTAACATTACCCTGGAGGAGCTTGTAGACAATCTTTCCAATCGAAGTGGGGCTGAAGAGATAGAAATGTTTTCGGATGTTCTTAAAAGCGCTAAAAGAAACGGCGGAAATATCACGGAGGTGCTTGCGGATACAGCTTCAAGGATACGGGAATCGATTTGTGTTGACGCGGAAATTGAAAATATTATGGCAGAAAAAAAGCTGGAGTTACGTATCATGGAGGGGATGCCTTTTTGCATCCTGATGTATCTGAATATAACCTCCGTCGGATATTTCGATGTCCTCTACGAAGGCATCTTCGGACGGGTATTTATGACAGCCGCGCTTATTGTGTACGTGGCCGCTCTGATGCTCGGAAGAAAAGTTATGAGGATTAATGTATGAAGCAGGAAAAGAAAAAGACAATTGTATTGTCGGTGGCTCTGTTTTGCTTTGGCATAGTATTGTTTCTTACCTCGGGGCGAAGTCCTACAGAGTTAACGTCCGCTGAAATAAAAAGAAATGAGCCGGGCAAGGGATCCAAGAACCTTGAACTGGGCGCGACAATTGAGGATGTTCATATCGACGGAATCGATGTCAGGGTCGAGGAGCGAGAATACACGACAGAAGAGTGTGAGTCGCTTTTTGATGAGTGCAGAGACAAGATTATTAAGGCGGTGTTATCGACCAATGCAGATTTAAGCAAAGTCGCGGATGATTTGGATTTTGTAAAGGAAATAAAGGGGTACCCGTTTTATTTTGAGTATGAGACAGATTCTCCCGATAAAATAGGCTCCGAAGGAACGATTACGTATGATAAGCCTTTTCAAGCGATAGTAAGAGTCACAGGAACTTACGGAGATTTCAGCAAATTCTACACTGTCAAAATAAATGTGATGCCAAGTAAAGCAGTCAGAGAAAGGGTATATAAAAGAAGACTGCTTCAGAAAATCGGAGAACAGGGGCAGGCAGATAAGGCCGTTTTGCTGCCTGGAGAAATCGATGGGGAAGCTGTTAAGTATACTACTGCGGGAGCAAAGCGAGAGCCGGCATTCCTGTTTCTTGGAACAGTGGCGGCGGCAGCAGTATTCCTAGGCGCGACAAGAGATGAAAAAGTTAAAAAGAAAGAGTACAAGAAGGCTGTGTTGAGAGAATATCCGACTGTCCTTAGGAAGATTTCTTTGTACCTGTCCTCCGGCATGAATCTAAGAAACATCTGGCAGGCGGTATATGAGGAAGGTGTTAAGAAAAAGGGAAAAGACCACCCGTTTTATAAAGAAATGGGTGTGTCGGTTAATGAACTTTCAAGCGGAATATCGGAAGGTCTTGTCTACACCAGGTTCGGCGAAAGAATAAACGAACCCGAACTCATCAGATTTACCGCACTTTTATCGCAGAATCTGAAGAAGGGCAGCAGCAGGCTCAAAGAGCTGTTAAACGAGGAGGTATCAAAAGCATTTATGGATAAAAAACAAAGAGCAATCAAGGAAGGTGAAGAAGCGGGAACAAAGATGTTACTGCCGATGATGCTTCTTTTGATAGACGTAATGATTATCATAATTATTCCCGCATTCAGGGGGATATAGAAAGGAGAAAGAATGAAGACGTTTAAGGACTTCTTGAAAGAAGAAGACGGAATGGGAACTGTCGAGGTAATTTTGATTATCGTAGAAATATATATATATTATATCAATGTATTTAATGTATTTATCATGACTTAAGATATAAGAGTTATTACAGCATATACGATAGATTGTGTTATTGTGTTTGGTGTAATAATCCTTACGGAAAAAGGAGTTAATTGGTGTTGCAGTAAAGATAGTATGATAGAATGAAGATATAAATTCAGTGATGTAGGCTTTAAAGTAACTATTTGGTTATTGTAGGGGGATAGGAATGGAAGCTACAGAAAAGAAAAGTTCCGAAGAACAAAAGAGAATAAATTCGATTAAAGAAAATGGGGGAAGACATTTACAAAACTTTAAAGAAAAGAATATTACTTATGATATGTGCCTAACTGCAGTGGAACTCGATGGAGAAGCGCTTAAATATGTTCCAAAACAGTATCTTACTAAAGAAATATATGAGGCGGCATGCAAGAGAACAGGGATGATGTTGAGCAAAGTCCCTGAGAAATTTGTGAGTAAAAAGATATGTGAATATGCAGTAACGTCTGATGGATTGGCACTTGATTTTGTTCCTGAAAAATATAAATCGGCAGAGGTATGTTTAAAGGCAGTAATAAATAATGCTCTTGCCTTTCAACGTATGCCGGAAGAACTAATAACTGTAGAATTCGTTGTTAAGGTAATAAAGAAGAATAGAAGCGGAATAGAAGCTATTTCTTCGTTACCCAAGAAGTTTAAAACGACCAAATTTTATATGCCGTTAGTTGAAGCATGTCCTGATGTTATATGGAATCTTCCAAAATCAGCACATACAGTTGCTATTTGCAACGCGGCAATCAAAGCCATGAAATATTCGGGGGCGGCAGATGCTATCAAGGTAAACCCTGAATTGCTTAGCCAGTTACATACATCATTGTATGATCATGATGCTTGCTTAGCTTTCGTAACCTCGGATTTCTTTAAAGATACAATAGATAAAAAAGATTACATAGGTACATATTGTGGATTTAATACAAGAGATGATGAGGAAAACGGTTTATTCTTTATGAACAGGCAATATTACAGTCCTTATTCTTTGTTTCATATGATGAAGTGGGAGGATGTTTGTAAAGAACTATTAGCCGTGCGTCCAAGCTTTATTAAGTATGTTAAGCCAGAATGTATTACAAGGGAATTGTGTGAAGTAGCAATAAAGAATGCATGGCATGGGGATGTGCTGAAATATATTCCAGACATATTTAAAACCAAAGAGCTATGTAATCTTGCTTTTGAGCGGAGCCCATATAGTATCGAGTATATCCCTGAAGAGTATATAACAGAAAGACAATGCTTACAGGCTATAAAATGCAGTGGATATTTGTTAAACGATATTCCAATGAAATACCGGACAAAAGAAATATGTATGATTGCAATGCAGTCAGATAGCAGCCCGGATTTTAAGGATATTCCAAAAGAATTCTTAGATAAAGATATATACCTTTCATGGTTAATGAATTCATCATTTAAAATAGATCCACTAAAAAAGATTCCAGAACAATTTTACGATTATGACATATATTTGGCGGCTGTAAAGGCTGATGGAAGAGAACTTAAGTATGTTCCCAAAGAATTGATTAGTAGTGAGATGTGTTATGAAGCTATTAGGAAAGATTCCGAAGCGGCTAAGTATATTCCGCCGAATCTTTTTTCGGAAAAAATGGCAAATGCATTGGTTGAAAAAGGTGATTATTATTTTGAATATATACCAAAGGAAGTACTGAACGAAGAAATATGTATAAAAGCAATAAAAAAGGGAGATAGATTCCGTGGAACTGTTTTGAAGCATATCCCAGATGAGATGAAAACTCAAAAAATGTGTGACGTGGCGATAGAAGTATCTGTATGGTCATTGGCAAGTGTTCCAGAAAAATATGTTACGCTTGATATGCTAATATATGTTGCGAAACAGGCTCCGGGACGACTTGAAGACAACTTTCCGCAGAAGTATCGTACACAAGAATTCATTAAGAAAATAGTTGAACAAGCACCGGGCGCAGAAGGCTATATAAAAAATAATATAATGAAGTAGAAAAATACCGTCGCAAATTGCGGCGGTATTTTTGGTATACAAGGCATTATTTTAAAAGCACTGATTCGTTTGTCTATACAAGCATATTATTATGATTCTTCTTTCTTAATGAAAGCAAGCGATTGCATATTTCCGGTAAAAACACATTTCGCATTTCTTTGTCATTAAAGAGTTCGCCATCATAGGCTAAGTCAGCGGGTGAATTCAATTCAAAACTAATAGGCTTTAATACAGAGCAGAAATTAAGTCTTGTATAGAACGGTAAATCAGATAAAAAATAAGTCAAGTTTGAAAGCAAATCGTTGTCGGATATTATTAGGTCTAAAGCTGCAATTATTCGTGAAGCGTAGGCAGGAACAGATTCATCGAAAATGAACATCGACTTGGTGTATTTTGATAATTTTACATAAGTGTCTTCAGATAAACCCAAAACATGGATAGGAGAAGGTAAACTGTTTATTTCATTGGTATCACCAAGTAAATAGTCAAAGCTACAATTGAGACAGCTTTGGAGCATCTTTAAATCCTGTAGAGAAATTCTAACCTCTTTAACGGAATCATTTTTTCGTTCCCAGTTCTGGTAAGTGCGTAATATGCTTTTCTTATCAGATGTGGGAATGTTGTGCTGCTTTCTATAGTCTGCGAGTAAATCTGCAATATCGCTTTGGGTAAGCCCTTTGATCCGGCGGAAAAAGCGTAATCGATTACCAAAAGAATCACACATCATATCTTGACCAAGAGGAGACTTCTTAATAACAGGGATGTCTGAGGTTGAAATATTAATACTCTCACGGAGCTTACATAGCTTTGTAGCTATCGTGGTAGTAAAAACTGAAAGCTGCTTTTGGACATCTAAAATAATAGATTCACCGTCTAAAATGGAATCTTCATCGACGGAACCATTTGCTGGTTTAAGAATAGAGATTGTATTAAACTCCTCATCATCAGAGTCTTCTTCGTAGAACAAATTAGTTAGGAAATAACTCAGATAGCATAATAAATCATCATCAGAAATAAGAGCAT
>Ga0129306_1003272_pt1 | contig 12437 bp, 11 predicted proteins | sample P827metagenome_FD_94438 | JGI IMG/M metagenome (GOLD analysis project Ga0129306, IMG submission 94438) | Capybara group fecal microbial communities from Wisconsin, USA - P827 metagenome | ecosystem: Host-associated > Mammals > Digestive system > Large intestine > Fecal | place: USA: Wisconsin...
GTCGAGCATTGCATCGCCCATGCCATTGAGGACAATGATACCGCCATGCTGGAAGAATTCAGAAAAGCCATAGACAAATTCATCTGATCATACAGAATTCCCTGTTCCTCTTCGAAACAGGGAATTTGTCTTTTTGGGTGATTGAGAAATCCGCCGATACCCGTTACAATACATTTATATGATTATAAGGAGGTGTTTCCATGCTTGCAACTGCGATTACTATCTGCTCCATCATCGGACTCTGGAAGATTTTTGAAGCCATCGGCATTGAAGGATGGTGGGCAATTATACCGTTTGCCAATATTTACAAACAGATTTCCTTCTTCTGGGGAAAAGGCAAGGCGATTGCCGCTGTTGTTTTTGGGGCCATAGGAACGCTCATCCTGTTCATTTCATTGTTCATGTTTGCGGGGGCCGCCTCTTCGGACTCCGGATTCTGGGCTGTCATCGGTGTGCTGGTATTCATGCTGTCCTTCCTTCCCATCCTGGCAGCCGGCATCATCAGCTGTGTCGCCAACTACAAAATGGGACAGTATTTCGGCAAGTCCACCGCTTTCTGTGTCGGCCTGATACTGCTGAACCCGATTTTCATGATTATTCTGGGATTTTCCAAAGATCTCGGTGCCCAGGCTGCAGCCGCAGCCTCTGTCCCCGCTGCATCACCCGCAGGTAATGCTGTGCAGGCGGATGCCGCGGAAGAATCCCAGGGCGCCGCTCCGTATATGCCTCAGAACACCTATACCAATCCTTATGAATCCGCTCCCGCAGAGTCTTCTTTCCAGGACCAGGCGCAGGCAGTCGGAAACGCACAGGATGGCCGGGCTCCATCGGAAAACGCACCGCGCCCTCCCAGACGCTGCCCTTCCTGCGGCGCTCAGGTGGCGGACGACGCCTCATTCTGTACCGTATGCGGACAACGGCTGGGATAATCCTGTCAGAGCGGATAATTACAAACAGCAGGCTGTTTTTTCAAATGCCTGCTGTTTTTTTATTATTTATGCTTATTGTTTGCCGCTATCTCTTCCGTTGTTCCTTACGAATAAGCAGGAGCTTTCTCAGGCCGCGGCTCTGGCGCCTTCTTCATCCCTGCGAATCATATAATACAGCATGATATTGACCAGGCAGGCAGCCAGCAATGCGTAAGTGCTCATGAAAGAACACAGCAGCGTGGCAACAAAGGATCCTACGGAAAAACTGATGACCAGCAGCGTGTAGAAAACGAAACGGTTCTTCGATCCTTCTGTACGGTCATAGACCGCGCTGAAAAGATACTGTCCCACAGAACGCAGATTACCGGTACAGATCGTCGTATTATGAGCACCCCACTGGCAGGTGCGGAAAAGACACAGCTGATATCCGACAATCAGGCAAAGAATCCTTGTCACGAGCACATCAGGTACCGAGAGAGGAAGAAAAGCCACCATAGCCATTAACATAGCCTGTACCAGCAGTGCCGTCCTGCGCCAGTCCTTCTTTTTATCCGCGCTTACCCTGATCACTTCGCTCAGGACCGCGCCTGCTATTGCGCAGAGTACGGGAGTTAATGCGTCAATAAATCCCCCGATGTTTCCCTGCCCCAGGGAAATGCCCATTTTGGACATGTTGCCGGTCATACCGTTGCAGAGAAATTTATTCCTTGTCCCATAGCTGTAGGCATTTAAAAAGCCTCCTACAAACGTAATCCAGGCGAGGAAATGTACACTTTCCGTCAGTTTGCCTTTTTTGTCTGCCATTTTACCAAATCCTTCCTTCTGATAAAGGAGTCCAAACTCCCCATATTCTGTACGAATACGACATCAGTTATAAACAAAAATCTGTCCTGTGTCAAACCTGATCCTTGTTTTTATTTCCGTCCGAGAAAGCCATAAAACCAGGCAGAATACAAAACCAGCCCGCGGAGCATTTCCTGCTGACTGTATAAAAAAGAATGGACATTGTACTGTCCATTCTGATGAAAAACCATATTTGCAGATATTGCCGGTAAATGCCTACACCAGCAGCATCGCATCCCCGAAGCTGAAGAATCTGTACCTTTCCCTGACGGCTTCCTCATAGGCTGCCAGCACCTGCTCTCTTCCCGCAAGAGCTGACCCCAGCATAATCAGGGTAGACTGAGGCAGATGGAAATTGGTGATCAGTGCCTGTACCAGCTTCCATTCGTAGCCCGGGTAAATAAAGATGGAGGTCCAGCTTCCTCCCGCCTGCAGGATATACTTAGGCGTATAGCTGCCATCTTTATTACGAAGCATGGTAAGGCCGTGAACATTTTGGATCTGTCCTCCCGGCTGTTCTGTACTGTCTGCGGTTTCTTCCTCCATTTCCCTGATTCTTTCCTCAAAGGCAGGATTCAGGATTGCCGCGGATTCCAGGGTGCGCGTGGAGGTAGTGCCAACCGAAAAGACGCGGTGACCTGACGCCAGTGTCTCGTTGACAAGCGCCGCCGTTTCTTCCGTCACCACATAGTACTCGGAATGCATATGGTGGTCTTCCACCGTTTCCGCCTTCACCGGACGGAAGGTGCCAAGGCCCACATGCAGTGTGACCCTTGCAATCCGCACGCCCTTTTCTTCAATTTCACGAAGCAGTTCTTTTGTAAAATGCAGTCCTGCCGTAGGCGCCGCAGCAGATCCTTCATGGACAGCGTATACTGTCTGGTAACGGTTTTTGTCCTGCAGTTTATGTGTAATATACGGCGGCAGCGGCATCTCTCCCAGACGGTCCAGCACTTCTTCAAAAATCCCCTGATAGTGGAAACGGACAAGGCGGTTTCCCTCCTCTGCCATATCCACAATCTCCGCTTCCAGAAGGCCTTCCCCGAAGCTTACCCGCGCACCGGCGCGAAGTTTTTTGCCCGGGCGGACAAGGCATTCCCAAAGATCCGCTTCCCTGCGCTTCAGGAGCAGAATCTCCACATGGGCTCCGGTATCTGCTTTCACGCCGAGAAGGCGGGCTGGTATTACTTTGGTATCATTAATTACAAGGCAGTCCCCTGGACGGAGATACTCCATGATATCCCTGAAGTGCCTGTGGGAAAGCTCTCCCGTCTGTTTATCCAAAACCATCAGCCGGGAAGCGCTCCGGTCTTCCAGGGGATCCTGGGCAATCAGCTCTTCCGGCAATGAATAATCAAAATCCTTAACTTGCATGTTTTATCTTTATTCCGTAGTTTCTTCTTCAGCAGCCGTTTCCGCCTCAACAGCGGTCTCTTCTTCTGCAGCGACCTCGTCTTCCGCAGCGGCCTCTTCTTCCGCGCCGGACGTCTGGCCGATGCCAAGTCCCTGATAAAGCTCTTTGTCGATCAGAATGGAGTCCTCCGGATCCAGGAAGAGATCCACCTCCTGTTCTTTATCCACTTCCAGTCTGGATTCTTTATAAATCTCTCCATTCCTGAAAGACGTATAAATCAGCGCGAGGGTACTGTCCCGGTCCAGCGCTTCCTTCAGCCTGCTGTCCGTATCCTGAATCATGCTGCTGACAGACGGGTCTTCCAGTTCTGCCTGGACATAGTCCATTTTGTCCTTCAGCAGATTTTCCATCAGGGTGTATTCCCCCTCCGGCTGCTGCTTGGCATAAAAGTACATAATGCCGGGAGCCAGGGTGTCTGTCCTGCGGAAATCGATAATATAGCGGACGATGCAGAAGCGTTCATCCTTCTCCGCGCCGGGGGCGTCGTATACCTCAATGTCCTGGAAGCCCTGGATCCAGGAAGCCTGGGCCTTCAGCTTCTTTTCAAATTCGGGATCCGCTGCAGTGTCTTTACGGCCGAAGATTTCAAAAATCCTGGTGCTGTCAGCGTTCATTCTCGCATCGAAATATTCCTGCACCAGCATCGCCAGTTCCGGAATATCGGTACGTGTTACCGCCTGTGCTTTGGGCTTAAGTGCCTCCAGCGCCTCTGATTCAGCAATGGAAGCCTCAATGGAAGCTTCAATAGAGGCGGATTCCGCTTCTGCCGCTTTTTTCGCTGCATGGCTCCGGTATAGCCAGATGCCGCCCAACACAAGCACAAGCGCAATCAAAGCCCACAGGATATACCGTCCTGTATTCCTGCCGGAATATTCCGGTTCGTTCCTGACAGGCTCTTCGCGGCGCCTTCTTTCTTCTGAATGCGCTTTTCTTTCAGGAATATATAGTGATGAAGTGTCCTTTGCGTCCCCTTTCTCCGGTTTTATTATCTCCGGAGCCGGGTCTGCCTCCATCAGTTCATCCAGGGATTCAAATTGTATTTTTTTATCTGCCAATCACAATTACCCGACTTTCTTAACATAGACGCCGTTCTCATTGACCTCATACTTGCCGTCAACCACGGTGCTGGTGGCCATCACGCCATTGCTCTGCAGGTAGTAGGACTTGCCGTTCTGGGTAACCCACTTGCCCTTGACCATAGCGCCGTTTTCTGGGTTGAAATAATACCAGGAGCCGTTGGTGAACTGCTTCCAGCCGGTGCTCATCATGCTGTTTCCGTCAAAGAAATACGTATTTCCGTTAACGTCCAGCCACTCGTTGGTACAATATGACCCGCTGGATTTTTTATATTTCCAGCCGGAAGCGGTCTGTTCCCACTTGCCTGCGGAACTGCCGGAAGAAGCAGTACTGCCGGTATTCTGCGTGTTGCTCTGGGAAGCCGCAGCCGTCCCTCCCAGTCCCAGTGCTTTCACGCCATAATCGTACAGTGCTTTCGTATCCGTGTACTGCGTGGTGTTGGAATGGAATACCACCGCTACAAGAAGATGGCCGCCTCTCTCAATGCCGCTGGCCAGGCAGCTGCCTGCCCTGGAGGTATATCCGGTTTTGCCGCCTACAATGCCCTCATAATAATCCGCGCCGCCGCTTAAGAGACGGTTGCTGTTGCTGATGCTGAGCGCGCCTCTGGAACCGGTTGCCGGAAGAGTATAATTTTTAGTCTGGAGAATTCCGCGTACGGTGGCATTCTTTAACGCCGCCGCTGTAATCAGTGCCATATCCTGGGCTGTTGTATAGTGGTCATCCCCGTTCAGGCCGGAAGCATTGGAAAAATGCGTGCCGGTGCAGCCCAGTTCCCTTGCCCTCTGATTCATGAGTTCCGCAAAAGCAGACTGGGATCCCGCGACTTTCTCCGCAATACCGTTTGCCACTTCACAGGCAGAGCGGAGCATCATGGCATACATCGCATCCTTCACGGTCATTTTATCCCCGACTCTCATATCCGCTGTGACCGCGCCGCTCTCCAGGTGGTTGACAGCCGCATCGGAGAAAGTGATTACATCATCCATGCTGAGACGCTCTGCTGCCAGCAATGCTGTCATCAGCTTCGTCGTGGAGGCCGGGAACATGGCCTTGGTCCCGTTCTTCTCAAAAAGAATCTGGTTAGTGTTGGCATCGTAAAGGAGCGCTGCTCCTCCGTTGATGACCGGCGCAGCCACACTCGTATTCAGATTGGCCTTAACCGGGGCTGCTGCCTGCTGTGCGGCAGCCTGTGCCTGCTGGGCTGTCTGCGTCTGCTGCGGTGCCTGGACCTGCTGACTGGTCTGTGCTGCAGGAGCCCCCTGCTGCACAGGTCCGTTCAGGGAAGAATTCTGTGCCGCTGTCCCATAGCCGGGAGAAGTCACTACCTGGTTATCTACAGCATTGCTGTAACCGGGCGTGATTTCCGGCTTCTTGGAAGTCACCGTTCCCGCGGTCGTCCCCTGCGTATTGGATGCCGCACCTGCTGTCGAACCGCCGCCGGGACCTACTCCGTTATTGACTCCGGAGTACTGCCAGTTGCCGCCCCCGATAACCAGGTAACCTTTCTCATTGATCGCCTTGGTTTCCGTCGGTCCTGCATAGTAAGTATTGGCGGCGGGACCGTTGCTGCCTGCATTGGCAGGGGTCTGTGCCGTTACGACGTTATCTGCAAATGCGGTCATATTGAAAAGCAGTGCTGCTGCCAGTGTCATTGCTGTCACTCTATTCATTTCCGTCTGTAACCTCGCTTTGTTTATAATCTGATATTCTCTATCTTACTACAGATAACTGCATCTGAATCTTTACAATTCTCTGACAGATTCCTGATCCTGATCCGCAGCAGATGCCTGCTCCTCCCCGGAAACCTCCTCCGGTTCCCTTACCCGGATTCTTTCCGCGCTCTCTTCCGGGCTCTCTTCCGCACCGCCGGCTGTCTCCTGACGGAAAAGATCCATGAATTCCTTGCCGGTAATGGTTTCTTTTTCGATCAGGTAGGCTGCAATCCGGTGCAGCGCATCATATTCCGGGACAGAATGCTCTTGGCTTCTTCATAGGATGCCGCCAGCATTTTCATGATCTCCCGGTCAATCTCGGTAGCCGTTTCATCCCCGCATTCCAGCACTGTACGGTTGCTCAGGTACATATCCTGCACCTTGGCCAGTCCCATCAGGCCGAATTTCTCGCTCATGCCGAAACGCGTAATCATATTGCGGGCAATCTCGGTAGCCTTTTCAATATCATTGGCCGCCCCTGTGGTCACGGTATCAAAGATCAGTTCTTCCGCCGCGCGCCCGCCCAGAGTCGTTACGATCATTGCTTCCAGCTCTTTCTTGGTGTTGAGGTATTTTTCCTCCTCCGGCACCTGCATCACATATCCCAAAGCACCCATGGTCCTGGGTACGATCGTGATCTTCTGCACCGGTTCAGCATCCTTCTGCACCGCCGCGATCAGGGCATGTCCCACTTCATGATAGGAAACAATCCTTCGCTCTTCCTGGGACAGGATACGGTCTTTCTTTTCCTTGCCCACGAGGACAACTTCCACCGCTTCAAAGAGGTCCTTCTGGCTGACAGCCTCCCTGCCATGCTTTACTGCAGTAATCGCCGCCTCATTGATCATATTGGCCAGATCTGCGCCTACTGCGCCGCTGGTAGCCAGTCCGATCTCGTCAAAATCCACGGTCTGGTCCAACCGGACTCCCTTGGCATGTACTTTCAGAATATTAACGCGGCCTTTCAGGTCCGGTTTTTCTACAATAATGCGGCGGTCGAACCGTCCTGCACGGAGCAGTGCGGGATCCAGGATCTCCGGCCGGTTCGTGGCGCCCAGCACCATAATTCCCTTGGCCGGGTCAAACCCGTCCATTTCACTGAGAAGCTGGTTGAGCGTCTGCTCACGTTCATCATTTCCTCCGCCGAAACGGGAATCTCTGGATTTACCGATGGCATCGATTTCATCAATGAAAACGATACACGGCGCTACGGCCGTCGCCTGCTTGAACAGGTCCCTCACGCGCGACGCGCCGACGCCCACAAACATTTCCACGAAATCCGAACCGGTCAGGGAAAAGAAGGGGACTTCCGCTTCTCCGGCCACAGCTTTCGCAAGCAGCGTCTTGCCGGTTCCCGGCGGTCCCACCAGCAGCGCGCCTTTGGGCAGCTTTGCTCCGATGGTACGGTATTTGGCCGGATTATGCAGGAAATCCACGATCTCCACCAGGGATTCCTTAGCTTCATCCTCGCCTGCCACATCCTCAAAGGTCACGCCGGTATCCTTCTGCATGTAAACCTTGGCATTGGATTTGCCAACGCCCATAATACCGCCGCTTCCCATACGCCTGGTCATCAGGTTCATAAAGAGGAAAATGGCTGCGAACGGGAGAACCACCCCGATCAGGATGTCCCATATATATCCCGTTGTGTCGGGCTTTTGCTGGAAGATTTCCACCCCGTGCTGCAGAAGCATCTGCGTCCGGTCCGGATCCTCCGCTGCCACCGTATAGTAATGCAGCAGCGGCGAGTATTCCGCCTGGTCCGGCTTGGGAATGATCGTAATCGTACTTCCTTCAATCCGCACGGTTTCCACTTTGCCCTGCTCTACCATCTCATAAAAACGGTCGTACGAAACTTCTTCTGTAGAACGGCTCTTCAGCAGGTTGCGCCCGTAGCTGGTGATAAAAAAGGCCATTGCCGCCACCACCAGCATAATAATCACATTCTGCCAGAGATTCTGTGGATTCTGGTTGTTGCCGCCCGGCTTTCCGCCTCGCTGGTTATTTCTCTTGTTGTTGCCGTATGCACTCATTTTCTTCCGGGAAGGTCCTGCCTTGCTCCTGTTTTAATATCAGTGTTTGGCTGCCTTGTTGACAGCTGCTATGATTTTAGCCTTATCTTCAAATACCGGCTCACTGGTGAGATCCATCTGCAGTTTGCCGAAAGTTTTTTCATCCGTATGAGCCAGCAGTACGGAGGTATGGACCGGGCACTTGATGAGCCTGGGCAGCTGTTCCATCGCCAGGCGCGCGTTCTCGTCCGTAGCCGCGCTCACACTCAGCGCGATCAGTGTTTCATCCAGATGCAGCGCCGGATTCTGTGAACCCAGGTAATCAATTTTCAGCTTCTGGATAGGTTCGATCGCCGAGGGCGCGATCAGCTTAATTTCATGTGGAATCCCTGCCAGTGTCTTAAGCGCATTCAGGAGGGCTGCCGCAGAAGGCCCGAGAAGCTTGGTCGATCCGCCGGTAATCATTCTCCCGTCAGCAAGCTCAATCGCGGTAGCCGGCAGTTTTTCAGCGGCAGCACGCTCTCTCGCCACTTTTACTACCTGACGGTATTCCGGATCAATCTCCGCCTGCTGCATCAGAAGCTCAATTTTGTATTTTTCTTTTTCATCGCCGGTTTCCCTCATAATGGCGTCACATGCCCTGAAGTAACGGCGGATGATTTCCTGCTTGGAAGCCTCCTGGCACACCGCGTCATCGCTGATGCAATAGCCCACCATGTTGACACCCATATCCGTAGGAGACTTGTACGGGCTCTCCCCGTAAATGCTCTCGAAGATGGCGTTCAGCACCGGGAAAATCTCCACATCCCGGTTGTAATTGACTGTCGTTTCCCCGTAGGCTGCCAGATGGTAAGGATCGATCATGTTGACATCATTCAGGTCCGCCGTGGCCGCTTCATATGCGAGGTTGACCGGATGCTTCAGCGGCAGGTTCCAGACCGGGAAGGTCTCGAATTTCGCGTAGCCTGAACGGATTCCGCGTACACTGTCCTGATACAGCTGGCTCAGGCAGGTAGCCATCTTGCCGCTGCCGGGACCGGGAGCTGTGACAATCACCAGCGGATGGGTGGTTTCGATGTATTCATTTTTCCCGTAACCGTCCTTGCTTATAATCAGAGGGACATTGTTGGGATAGCCCGCAATGGAGTAATGCTTATATACCTTGATTTTCTTTTTCTTGATGCGCTGCATGAACTGCTCTACCGCCCTGGTTGGAGCATAACGGGTAATGACAACGGAACTCACGGTCAGTCCCGCATCGCCGTAACTCTTGATCAGGCGCAGCACATCTTCATCATAGCCGATCTCCAGGTCACCCCGCTTTTTGTTGCGTTCAATATCTTCCGCGCTGATGGCGATGACCACTTCAGCTTCATCCTTCATCTGCAGAAGCATGCGCAGCTTGGAATCCGGCATAAATCCCGGAAGCACGCGGGAGGCATGGTAATCGTCAAACAGTTTTCCGCCGAATTCCAGATACAGTTTGCCTTCAAAATGGCCGATGCGTTCCTTGATGTGTTCTGACTGGATCCTGAGATATTTTTCATTGTCAAAACCGATCTGCATATCCTTTTTCCTCCCGATTCTGATATATAAACGCGTTTCCGCCGGATCATTGCAATAACTTAATTATTTTACCATAACTGTCCGCCGATTGCCATAAACTGACTTATTTTTTATGTGCAAATCCCTATTTTGTGTCTGATTTTCCAAGATAACTGTCGTGCAGATATTTTTGCAGACGGTGCAATACCAGACCTCCCAAAATGCCCGTTACAACTCCGGCCGCACAGCCGGCAGCCAGCAGGACGGGAAGATAGGATAATACATAGCGGTTGGTCAGTACCAGAGCCATCAGCAGCTGCCCTATATTGTGGGAAATGCCTCCGGTGACGCTTACTCCCGTAATTCCCAGGCGTCCTGATCCGGCTGTCCCCAGCATACATAGAAAACTCAGGAGAAAGCCTGCTCCTGCATAGGCGATGGAAAACAGGTTGCCGAAAAGAAAGCCCGACAGTATCACCCTGAAAAGGCCTGTCACAAACGCCGGAACCGGTCCCGCCGCATACAGCAGGCAGAGGGTAACCAGATTCGGCAGTCCCAGCTTGGCACCGGGAATGCCGAGCCGGATCGGTATGAGGCTCTCAACGTAGGAAAGCACCAGTCCAAGACTGATGCCCAATGCGCAGTATACCAGCTTGTATATATGTCTGTCTGATCCCATGGGCACAGTATATCACATCTGCTGTCAGGACAAAATACAATTCTTGGCGGCCGTTTACTGTCAATATAAATTCATTGACTTTCCTGTGGAAGCGTGCTAAAGTTTGTTTACTGCGAAAGCAGAGGAGCGAAATGATTCTAGGAGGAATTTATGAAAGGAACAGTTAAGTGGTTTAATAACCAGAAGGGGTATGGATTTATCTCTACCGCAGACGGAACTGACGTCTTTGTGCACTATACCGGCGTTAATATGGACGGTTTCCGCAGCTTATCCGACGGCCAGGAAGTGGAATTCGAGGTGATCCAGGGCGAAAAGGGACCTCAGGCAATCAATGTTACCCGCGTTTAATTGGTTATTAAACTTTTGGATATTTGCTTATAACACCCTGAAAAAAAGAGCCGCTGCCCCGATGGGACAGCGGTTTTTATTATGCCGATTTTCTATAAAGAGTCACCAGTAAAGCTGATATCTTATGCATTTCTGCCGTGGCACTTCTTGTATTTCTTGCCGGATCCGCAGGGACAGGGATCATTGGGGTAAATCTTCTTGCCTTCCCGGCGCACCGTACCGGAGGCTTTGTTTTCCTTATAGAGTTCATGTCTTCTTTCCTCTGTCAGGATCGAATCCCACTCCGGAAGTCCGTAAAGCCACTCTGCCTTGGCGCCGACCATATTGTAATACAGACGCTCCGGATCGATTTCGATCTTTACAGGAGTATCCTCTTCCATGGTTTCAATCGGATTCTCATATCCCTTCAGGGATTCGTTGATGCCGTCCAGGAATCCGGTCATGATCTCTATATCCGTATCAAATTCTGCTGCCAGTTCCTTCAGGCTTCCCTCGTATACATGGGAAGGATCCTTCAGGATCTTTTCATAGATACCCTTTTCAATCGCAAAATACCTGTTCCAGAGCTGGTCTCTGGACTTCGCATCCAGTTCGTCCCCGTATGCCTTGATTCTCCACTGTTCTAATAATGTCATGTATCTTCTCCTTCCGTCTCCTCGGCAGTAAGCGCTTCCTGCACTGCCGCCTGTGAGGCTTTTCTCCTTTTCAACAGCAGCCATGCTGCTGACGCAAGCATGCAGCCAAAGCTTCCGGCCGTAACCGCCAGTCCCGCTTTCAGGCCCCGGGGTTCATAGCGCATTTCAATATGATGCTCCCCGTCGCTTAAATAAAAGCTCAAAAAGGTGTCCAATCCTTTATATATCATAACCGGCTCGCCGTCAACCTTTACTTTCCAGCCTTCATCATAGGGAATACTCATAAACATCATTCCCCGGTTGATGGAATATCCGCTTTCTCCGGTATTGACGGTGATGTCCCCCTCCAGGCTGCTGTCGGTAAAAGATGTCAGCCTGAACGGGCTTTTTCCCAGGATCTCACAGAGTCTTCCCAGGGCTTTATAATCGAAACGGTAGAACTGCACGTCCGGATCGACATTGTTCTTTTCGGAAGTGATGCGGACCAGGTCGCCTTCGCGGCAGTCCCCCAGCTCTACCAGATAGCGCCGGTTGATATTGTCAAAGGTCTTTTTGCGGTCCGGCCAGTTCACCGTCACGCCTTCTGCCTTGGTATTCCTGACAAAGGCGTAATACTCGCCCTCCTGCGGTATGGTGATGGAGCACGTGCCCTTTTCCACACTTCCCCTGTAGTTGAGCGGCTTCAATACCTGGGGCACGCCAAGCTGGTCACACAGGGAATTCTGCACCAGCGTGGGGTCATCCAGCTCCAGCATCCAGTCTTCCGTCATGGCTTTGGGCATCAGGAATCCCAGCGGCAGGGTATAGAGATTGCGGTACAGACAGACATCCCCGCTCTCCGCAATTTTTTCCCTGCCCTCCCCTTCTCCGGGATCGGTATTATAGAGGGCGTATTTCACACTGAACAGCATATCAATCAGCGGCGTGGACCCAGTGATACTGTAGGCATTGGTCGAGGCTTCACATCCCAGCTTCTCGAAGAGTGCCGAGCATTCCCGGTTGGCCATGGAGCTGAACAGGGAAACCGAACGGAACCCCAGCCACGCCCCGTCATTTTTGGTCTTGCGGCTCTTTTTTTCCACACGGTAGAAGCTGTCGTCCTCTATATTGCGAAGGAGCGTGCGCACATCCGCATTATCTTTGGTGTAAGCCGTCCTTGAAGTAGTCGAAAGCGATGTGACTGCAGTATTGACAGAGAGCTCCCCGATCAGGAGGATCAGCGTCAGCGCGCCTGCGGCCA
>Ga0129306_1003274_pt1 | contig 12430 bp, 11 predicted proteins | sample P827metagenome_FD_94438 | JGI IMG/M metagenome (GOLD analysis project Ga0129306, IMG submission 94438) | Capybara group fecal microbial communities from Wisconsin, USA - P827 metagenome | ecosystem: Host-associated > Mammals > Digestive system > Large intestine > Fecal | place: USA: Wisconsin...
TGCAGTATTTGCAATGGCATTCATTCCTACAAAAATAGAGGAGGAGCGTCTTGTCTGCAGATCATATTTTTCTTCCAGAAAACCTGGAAGAGTTGTTGCATTTGACCTGCGAAGGTGCCCGCATAGCAGAACGAATCCCCACCAGCCAATGTAAAAAGCAAAAGAAGAAGCGAGACCTGACATGCCTCCCCTGTGAACTATCTCATAGTTTCCAAAGACAATGGTAGCCCCCATGCAGGATGCCGTCGTCGTGCCTACAATCGTCCACAGGCCCATGCTTTGACCTGCAGTATTGAAATCTGCAGCGGTTTTTACTTTCTTTTTATTGATATATATGCCTACTAAAATGAATGTAAGACAATATACCACAATGATCAAAAGATCAAATGCAGAAATATTCATATTTCACCTCCTGAAACTTAAACTATGGCTGTGCAGATTTTCCGGCCGTGAAAATCCTATATTTAATACCAGTTCAATTTCTGAGATAATCAAAAGCGAACTGGGCATAAATACCAGAAGCGTAATAAAGCGACTCTTCGTCTACGTCGAAACTCGGGTGATGCGCAGTATAAATCATCCCTTTTTCGGGATTGCGCCCGCCTACAAATGCGAAAATACCGGGAGCTTTTTTTTCATATTTGCCAAAGTCTTCACTGGCGCACCAGGCCGGACAAACAGCGATTGCTTCATCTCCGCCCAAAGTGCGAAGGCTTTCTGTGGCAATCAGAGAAAGCTCCGGATCATTGACAACAGGATCCAGGAAGCCCTCGATTGTCACATCACACTCTGCCCTGTATGCCGCAGCTGTATTCTTGGCAATACGGGTAATACTTTCTTTTATAGTATCGGAAAGGGATGCGTTGAAAAACTTGATGCAAAGCTTTAATGTCGCTTCTTCGGCGATAGCATAAGGAGACGTGCCCGCATTGAACATTCCTACAGTAATTACAGCATCATCCTGGATGTTCAATTCCCTGCTGGCGATCGACTGAAGATTCATTACAATTGCGCTGCCGACAAGAACTGCATCTACACCAAGGTGCGGTGATCCGCCATGTGCTCCAACGCCATGAACCACAATAGAACCACGAAGAGAGGCCGCCATTCTTGTCCCCGGCTGGACGCTGACCGTTCCCGCATCAATATTGTTATACATATGAACGCCAAAGACGGCATCCACTCCATCCATTGCTCCGGATTGAATAATCTGTTGGGCATCACATCCTCCGGGCGCCTCTTCGGCCGCCTGAAACAGTAAAACCACTTTTCCGTTAAAGCCGGCTTTTTCTTCATTTAGAATTCTTGCTGCTGTCATCAAAGAGGCAGTATGGCAATCATGCCCACACAGATGTCCCGCACCTTTCACCTGAGAACAGTAAGGTTTATCTGATATTTCTTCAATGGGAAGCGCATCCATGTCTGCCCTTAAAGCGATGGTCTTTCCCGGCTTTCCGCTGTCAATCTCACCGATTACGGCTCCCCCGGGTAATTCATAATAAGGGATTCCCCATTCACTTAATTTTTTTGCAACCTGTTCTTTCGTGTGTATAATGCTGTCACTCAGTTCGGGGTTGCGGTGAAAGGCTTCGCGCTGTGCAACGGTATCTCCAAAGTATATCCTTGCCTTTTCTTTGATAGTCATTATGCTCATCCTCCCTGTTTGTAAAAAACCGTCCAGATTCAGGTTTCTGTTCTTTTATGATTATTTATTTCACTCTTATCTGATTTCGTTTAAAAAGCGAAATTAATCGGAAATATCAATTAATACTTTTATAATAGAATTATAAAATGCTATAATATTGTAGTCCAACAGTTCTTTTCTTTAAATTCAATCGGAAAAATCGATAGGTTGGTGTGATGAATACTGAAACTCTTAATACATTTCTCACTTTGGCAAATAATAATAGTTTTACAAAAACTGCAAAAACACTATTTATTTCTCAGTCAACTGTAAGTGACCGTATACAGAATCTGGAGTCAGAAATCGGACGCCCCCTGTTTCATCGCACTGCTGCGGGAGCTGTACTGACTGCTGCAGGCTATACGCTGTTGCCTTATGCCCAGCAATTGGTTGAACTGTCCAAACAGGCAATAGAGCAAAGTGCACTTGTAGGGCATTTTAACGAAAGCATATCCATCGCTACTGCAGAAAACTTATTTGATACAGCCGTGGCGTATATACTATCCGACTTTGCCTCGAAGCAGCCAGGCTGTGCTTTAAACATTGAACTAGGGCATTCAGAGGAAATTTTGCCGCATATCCGGAATTATGATATAGCCTTTACGTATTTTCCCTGTTTTGACAACAGATACATCTGTGAGGAATTTCTTCTTGATGAAATAATCCTGATTACTGATTCACACAATACTGATTATCAATCAGGTATTCACAGCAGCCAGCTTTCAGATATCCAGCTGATTAATGTAGAACTTTTGCAATTATCGGATGTAATTCAGTACTCAACGCTGCGCATATTTCCGCTGCAGATAAACATTATTTCAAAAGCAATAGCCTTTTTAGAGAATTCAAACCGCTATTGCTTTACTTTGAAGCAGGCTGTTCTGAAGCAGCTGCAAGACGGTTCTTTAATTGAAATCCCTCTTTTAGATATCGTGCTTCCCAGATCGCAAACTTACATAGTTTACCGGAAAGACTATCAAGAGGATGACTATTTGCGGGAATTGGTCCAAAAAGCCAAGAAATATGTCATCGATAAATTTTCATGAATGAATCCTGTGTTCATCAATAAAAAAAACTGTCTGAATAATGACAGTTTTTTTGATCGTATCCATGTATCGTCTGGTTTAGTTCTCTATGGAATTATTCATCTCCGGCATCCATACGAACAGCCCTTCCGCCTCTGCCAGCCTGCGCAGCAGCCCAAGGCATTCTTCCGAAGGATTATACACCGTCATAGACAGGTCTTCCGCCTGCAGCACAGCCATCGTACGGCCTTCCCAAGCCAGGACATGGACCGTGCCGCCGGGCAGGCAGCCTTTCCTTAAAACCCATTCTTCCAGCAGCGCAGGATCCGGGTTCTTTGTCCATGTTTCCGCGCAGTCCGCCGAAACATACAGGTCGTCATAGCAGTTCCATTTCAGCAGCAGCCGGAGATATTTCTGCCTGATTTCCCCGATCCGCGGTTCCCGCAGAAAATACTCCTCCACGGCAAAGAACTGCCCGGGGGAATCCGCCGGCACCTGCATCGGAAAAACATCCACAATCCAGTAAGGCTTCTCCAGCAGGGCTTCAATTGTCCTTTCATCAATGGTCATCATTTTCTTTCTTATATCTCTCTTCCCGGCAGTATCACCAGGCTGTCCGGCTCCACGTGGCAGGGAAGAGGGAGAATGCTGACGCCGGCCAGTTCCGCCTCTCTCAGCGCCTCACCGAATTCCGGATGGGTAACGACGTTCGGCCTGACTTCCGTCACGCCATCCATCTGGATCACAAAAGCGGCAATTGCGTGAATGCCTTCCGCCGCAGCCCTGCTCAGCTCCCGTAGATGCTTCACTCCCCGCTCTGTCGGCGCATCTGGAAAATATCCGATCCCCCCGATTTCCAGCGTGCAGCCCTTGACTTCCATCAGGTAACGCTTTTCGTCGCGTTCCATGTAAAAATCGATCCGTGAACTGCCGTAACTGTATTCAGGGTAAATGAGTTCAAAGTCCTGCTTCTCCAGCCACTCTTTTACAACCCTGTTGGGGGCCTGGCTGTCAATGTTAAACAGCACTCCGTTTTCCTTCTGTACCGCAACCAGGTCATATTTCGTCTTCCGGCCGGGCGTGCCCGGCTCTGTCAGCCAGACTTTTGCACCGGGCAGCAGCAGCTCTCTGCATCTGCCGGTGTTTTTGACATGCACGGTTTCTCTCCTGCCGCCGGTTTCCACATGTGCGATAAACCGGTTGGTCCGGTCGATAAATATTCCCTCTGTTATGTTATCATATCTCATTTAATTACACATCAGCCTTTCCCGGCGGCGCTTCTATCCCGCTGCAGATTATCCGCTGCAGATTATCCCGTTTCAGATGTACCGGCCGGTGACGCTTTCCTGATTCCGGGCAATTTCCTCCGGCGTCCCCGCAGCCACAATCCTGCCGCCGGCTTCGCCTCCGCCCGGTCCCATGTCGATGATATAATCCGCATTCCGGATCACATCCAGGTCATGCTCTATCACAATGACAGTGGCACCGTGGCTGATCAGATTGCGGAATACGGACAGGAGGGTCTGTACATCCAGAGGATGCAGGCCGATCGTCGGTTCGTCAAAAACAAATACCGAATCGGACTGCAGTTTGCCCATTTCACTGGCCAGTTTCAGTCTCTGCGCTTCCCCGCCGGAAAGGCTCGGCGTTTCTTCTCCAAGGGTAAGGTATCCTAGCCCCAGGCTCTGAAGCACGGAAAGCCTTTGATAAACAGTCTTCATCTCCTTACAGAATTCGAGCGCCGTGCTCACGTCCATATCCATCAGGTCCGGAAGGGAGCAGGTATTGCCTGTTTTATTTGTATACCTTATACCGTAGGCATTTTTCCCATAGCGGGATCCCCTGCACTCAGGACAGGGGATATTGACGTCCGGCAGAAACTGCACATCAAGGCTGATCTGCCCGGTCCCGTCGCAGACTGGGCAGCGCAGGTCTCCGGTATTGTATGAAAAGTCGCCGGCCTTATATCCTTTGGCTTTTGCGTCCGGAGTCCTGGCAAAGATTTTCCGCAGCTCATCATGGACATTGGCATAGGTTGCGACCGTGGATCTTACGTTGATGCCGATGGGCGACGCGTCAATCAGCTTAACATGTCCGATTCCTTCCGCCGTCAGTTCCGAAACGTGTCCCGGCATAGGTTTTCCGGCATTTAATGCCTCTAACGCAGGCACCAGGCTCTCCAGTACCATGGTTGTCTTTCCGGAACCGGATACCCCGGTTACCACCGTCAGCCTGCCTTTGGGAATCTCTGCCGTGAGCGGCTTCACGGTATGGATTGCTTTTGTAGTAAGGCGGATCCTGCCGGGCTTAAACATTTCCCCGGAAGGCATGCCCTTTTGTATCTGCACATCTTTCAGGGCGGAAAGGAAGGGGCCTATGCGGGACACCGGATTCCGAATGATCTCCTCCAGTTTGCCCTCCGCGATGACTCTTCCGCCGGAAGCGCCTGCCCCCGGCCCCATCTCAATGATCCAGTCCGATTCCCGGAGAATCTGGGCATCATGGTCCACCAGAATCACCGAATTGCCATCTGCCACAAGATCGTGCATCACTCCGTTGAGCCCCGCGATATTGGCAGGATGCAGGCCGATGGAAGGCTCATCCAGTACGTACAAAACGCCGGTGGTCCTGTTGCGCACTGCCCTTGCCAGCTGCATGCGCTGCCGTTCCCCGGTGGAAAGCGTGGAGGCGGCCCGGTCCAGGGTCAGGTAAGAAAGCCCCAGGTCCATCAGGCGCTTTGCCACATTCTGATAGGATTCACAGATGCTCCTTGCCATGGGTTTCATTTCCTCCGGCATGGAATCCGGTACGCGTAAAACCCAGCCGATAGATTCCTCCAGGGTCATGGTGCAGGCTTCCGCCAGGGAAATGCCCATCAGCCTGGGGGCTCTTGCCTTTTCAGACAGCCTCGTTCCCTTACAGTCGGGACATATATCCGACCGAAGGAATTTTTCCACCCGCTTCATCCCGTTTTCGTCTTTTACTTTGGACAGCGCATTTTCTACGGTATAGGTGGCGTTAAAATACGTAAAATCCATCTCTCCGGCCGCGCCGCTGGTCCTGTTCTGGTAGATCATATGTTTTTTGACCGCAGGACCGTGGAACACCATCTCCCTTTCTTCCGGCGTCAGGTCTTTAAAAGGAACATCCGTGCGGACCCCAAGGTCTCTGGCAATATCCTTCATCAGGGACCACATCAGTGTCTGCCAGGGAAGGACAGCGCCCTCATCAATGCTGAGGCTCTCGTCCGGCACCAGCGTGGATTCGTCCACCACCCGCACAACGCCTGTCCCGTCGCAGCGGGGACAGGCTCCCTGGCTGTTAAAGGCCAGTTCTTCAGCGCCGGGGCCGTAAAAATGCTCACCGCATTCCGGGCATATCAGTTCCGTTCCTGCCGCCACTGCCATGGACGGGGGCAGGTAATGGCCGTTGGGACATCTGTGGCTGCCCAGCCTGGAGAACATCAGCCGCAGGCTGTTTAACAGCTCAGTCCCCGTCCCGAAGGTGGAACGGATTCCCGGTACCGCCGGCCGCTGATGCAGCGCCAGGGAAGCCGGAACATACAGAATCTCATCCACGTCAGCCTTGGCCGCCTGTGTCATTCTCCTCCTGGTATACGTGGAAAGAGACTCGAGATATCTTCTCGAGCCTTCCGCATACAATACCCCAAGGGCCAGGGAGGATTTGCCTGACCCGGACACGCCGGCAATACCGACGATTTCATTCAGCGGGATATCCACATCAATATTTTTCAGATTATGTACCCTTGCTCCCCTGATTTTGATAAATCCGGGAATGTTTTTCTTTTGTTCGTTCACTATACGGCAAACCCCTTCAAGGCAATTCTGTTTTCCCTTCACCTGCGGAAAACAGTTTTATCCAGTTAAATACTCAGCCAAGCAGCTTCAGGAATCTCTTATCATTCATCTGTTCATTTGTAATGTATTCCCCGTCATGGAACAGCGCATAGTTCGTAACCGGCGAGGGAGCATTCTGTGCCGCTTCCCTGCTGTCAATCCTGATGGCCTTAAAGGGAACGCCGAGCTTTGCTGCCGTTTCCTCGAGGACAGGCACATATTTCGCATTAAACGGGCACTGATGCGTATAATACAGGACATATCCGCGGTCGTCAATGTGAGGATGCCTTGCGCATTCTTTGAAACGGGGGACGGCAGCGTCCTTATCCAGAGGCAGGTACCAGAGCTGGATCCCGTTATCCGCTTCATCGGCTACGCCAAAGCCCTTGTACTTCAGGAATTTCGGATCTGCAAGGAACGGCTTTTTCTTTGCCGCGCAGAGAATACACAGGCCTTTTCTGCCCTTTTCCCTGCTGTCTTCGATGCAGGCATTCAAAAGATCTGTGGAATATCCGTGTCCTTTCAGGGAACCGGATACCCACAGACAGTCAATGTACATGTAACCGTCTGCTTCAACAGGAACCCAGGCATTTTCCGCCGGGATATACTCGATAAAGCATTTGCCGCGCTCCACGCTTTTCAGAAATACCAGGCCCTCCTCAAACCGATCTGCAAGCCAGGCTTTTTTGGATGAAACCTGCACGTCATTATTGCTGGAAATGGCGCAGCAAATATGTTCCTTTTCCAGGTTTTCCTTTGTAACCCTGATATATTCCATAAACTCATTCTCCTTTTGCCCTGATTGGATGCCGGATTACCGTCTTTAATTTCTCCGGCGCGGTTTTTCTCGGATCACTCAGGTATATTTCATGGTGCAGCCGCCTGTCCGTAATATCCAGGACATATCCCTGCTGCTCCATAAAGCGGTGCATCTTCTCAACTGTCGCCGGCTCATCATCGTAGGAACCGATATGCATGCACTGGACGCAGAGGCCTTCCTCCACCGTCATGAATTCCGCTTTGGAAAAATCCTGTTTTTTCTTTTCTGCTGCCTCCTGCAGAGCCCAACGGAAATCTTCTTTCGTCACAAAATCGGGGAGCCTGATGGCAGAAATCCAGTGGAAATCAGCCTTCCTGCTATAATCAATGCCTTCAGGGCCTGTGCGCCTTATTTCACCTGCAGCCTGCACCGCCTCATCCGCCGTATGCTGTTTTTCCTGCCGCCAGAATCCTTCCAGCGGCGGTACCACATAGTCGAAATATCCTTCGATCCTGCGGCTGCCCTTCTTACTCATTTTAATGGTATAGGCGATCGCATACAACTGCTCAATCGCATTTTTGTATGCTCCGCCTTCCGCGTTCGGGTCGCCGCAGCCCCTGACGGCAATGTAGTTCATCTTCGGGACATTCACGATCGAAGGCATTTCCTTCGGCACGTAGTATTCCTTATATTCTTTCCTGTAATCGAATGCCATACTCCTCACTCCCTGTATATATCGGCCATCCTGTGGATGATCTGTGTTATTCTCTGCCTTGCCTCCGCCGGTGCAAGGACTTTTGCCTTATCGCCGAAGGTCATGAGCCAGGTGACCAGATTTTCCATATTAGTGTAATCCGCCGTGAAAAGCAGCCTGCCATCCTCCTGCTCTGTAAAGCATTCCGGCCCGAACTCCTCCACCAGACGCCATTTCTGATCCGTTTCAAACAAAGCCCGGACTTTAATTGTGCCCGGAAAGATCTTCTCATTTGAAAGATCCGGCAGTGCTGTCTCCCTGCATTGAAAGGTCTCCGTCATTTTTTGGACATTCTCCATGCGGTTCAGTTTAAAGAGCCTGAAATCCTGTCTGTCACGGCACCAGCCCCAAAGATACCAGCTGGACCACCGGAACACCAGATAGTACGGCTCCACCGTCCGGTCCCTTTCGCCCGATGGCGCGTAATAACGGAACCTGAGCACCCGCCTGTCCCCGATCGCATCCTGGATGGTCTCTATTTTGGGTGCCAGGGAATCCCGATACCAGGAGGACAGGTCAATCAGGATGGAATCACGGCCGCTGACAAATGCAGAGGATCCCGGCCGGATCTTCTCCATCAGCCGGCTGTAATAGCTGCTTCCGCTCACACTGTCGAGGCTGCGCAGGCCTGCAAGGATCATCTGCATATCCTTTGATGTCAGGAGCATCCGGTCCATCCTGTAGCCTTCCATGATGCTGATCCCGCCGCCGGTTCCCTGGACCGTACGTATGGGAATGCCTGCTTTGCACAGATCCTCTATGTCACGGTTAATCGTCCTCTTTGAAACCTCAAACTTCTCTGCCAGTGCAGGCGCAGTCGTTTTCTCTTCCTGAAGCAGCACGGACAGTATTCCTATCAGCCTGTCTGTCTTCATCTTTTCCCGCTCTTTCCTTTCCTGTCCGGCAATTCCTCCCACATGCTCTCCACCAGTTTTTTCAGGAATTCCCGGCTGTCCACTTCACTCACGAGAAGCATCTGTTTTGCCCCTTCATACGGAAGCTCCATTTCCGCATCCGGCATCAGCTTTAACGCTGACGGAACCGGTTTTACCAACAGCCTGTCATCATATATACCGCCGAACACCTTTCCGCGATAGTACAGTATGTATTCACCCATCATTGCCCGGCAGCTGATTTCTTCCAATTGTGACAGCTGCTCAAGTATGAAATCCAGATAAGACTTTGTTGATGCCATACTGTGTCCTCCTGTATCTCTCCGTCATCTTATAACAATTTCGTTTTATTTCTCATCGTGTTCTTTTTGTATCTTACCATATCTAACACGTCATCTGTATGTCATGTTTGACATAATAATACGATATTTTTCTGTATATTTCAAACATTCAAAAAACCCCGGGGTTCTGTTCCCCGGGGCCATCGTCATGTATCGCTTTCAAATTCCGGAACATTCTGCGGACCTTTTATCCTCAGTTCCTGTCTTCTTCTTCGTTCATTTCAGCCAGACGCATGCCTGCAACATCCGTTACCGGCACGGAGAATGCAATCGCCTGAGCACGGGTATCCAGACCGGCTTTTTCTATGACCGCCTGCATGATCCGGTTTTTATCGCTGCTTTTTACAACAATGTAAATCATTTCTTTTTCACTGGCAAGCTGTACGCCGAAGAAGCGCTCTGAGCCCTGCACTCCGGTGCCTCTCGCATGGACTACCGTTCCTCCTCCGGCACCGGCCTCTCTTGCGGCATCCATAACCATGCTGCTGTATCCGATATTGGAAACAATCGTCAACAGTTCATATCTGGTATCTTTCAAAACCGATTCCTCCTCCCGGCGGATATTCTGCTCTCCAAACAGGTATTTCAGCTGTTTCATTCCCCCTATGCTGCTCATGGGAATTATATAAGCAATCCCGGCTCCCGGATAATCAATACCGAGCCGCCTTTCCAGTTCACGGCGGATCTCTTTCCATGTATCCCGGGTCACAAAAGATGTTGTGATTGCTTTTTCCGTCGCTTCCAGTCCAAGCTTTGAAAGAGTCTCACTGACCGCAGTCCCGTAGGCAAGAGAAATCTCCGAAACTGACGCGCCATGTTTGGAGAACACATTCAGGAAGCTCTGCAGCTGCTTCCGGTCTGTAATCGACCGCATAACATAAAACTCATTCATAATGATTCCCATATAAATGCATTAGAGTTCGATGATAACAACATCGTCCAGATCCAGGAGGCTGATGCTTTCCATTCCGGATGGCACGGATGTTTTCAGCTTCAGTATTTTCACAGCCAGCCCCAGCACCTGAATTGTGATCAGCGGCGTCATTGCAACCATGGCAACAACGCCGAAAGCATCCCGGACAATATCACCGCCGGCAGCCAGACAGGCGCCCTGTGCAAACGGCAGCAGGAACGCTGCGGTCATTGGTCCGGATGCTACGCCGCCAGAGTCAAACGCGATGGCTGTGTAGATTTTAGGGACAAAAAAGGAAATCCCTATTGCCAGGAGATATCCCGGAAGCAGGAACCACATGACGGATATTCCGCTCAACACCCTCAGCATGGCCAGCCCAAGGGAAACCGAAACCCCGACAGAAAGTGACTGTCCCATCATGCGGGCGCTGATTCCTCCGTCAGTGATCTCCTCCACCTGTTTGTTCAGGACATACACAGCGGGCTCCGCTTTAACAACATAATATCCCATGACCATGGCAACCGGAACGATTATAACAGGATGCCTGCCGGAAGCCAGAACCTGGCCCAGGTAGTAACCCGCCGGAAGGAATCCTACATTAACTCCCGTCAGGAAAATAACCAGTCCCACATAGGTATAAAGAAGTCCATAAAGGATTCGGATCACATCGTTGCCGGGAAGGCGGAAAAAGAAAAGCTGAAAGACTATAAAAAAGGCCAGAATCGGGCCCAGTGAGAAAAAGATCTCCCGGGCATACTCTGGAAGACCTTTACCGAACAGCAGTGCCAGCGCGGTTGTATTGGACACATCAGGCACTTCTGGGGCAAAGAAATTCCCTGAACCGGTGCCATAAAGGATACCTAACAGCATGACAGCAAGAATCGGTCCTACGGAACACAGGGCAACCAGGCCGAAGGAGTCGTTGCCTGCATGGGAATCACTTCGGATTGCGGAAACGCCAACACCCAGAGCAATAATAAAAGGCACCGTCATTGGCCCGGTGGTCACACCGCCTGCGTCAAAAGCGACTGCCAGAAAGTCTTCCGGAACAAAAAAAGAAAGCAGGAAGACCGCCCCGTAAAACAAAACGAAAAGGCGGTTCAGCGGAATTCCGAAAAGAATCCTCACCAGAGCGATAACCAGAAATATACCGACCCCGCCTGCGACAAACAGGATCAGGGTTATACTCGGGACAGACGGCACCTGGTCCGCCAGAACCTGGAGATCAGGTTCTGCAACCGTAATAATAAAGCCGATCAGGAAAGCGGCACTGACCAGCAGGGGAAGGCTTTTCCGTTTAGTAATGGTACTGCCTGCCTTTTCCCCAAGGGGCGTCATAGCTGTTTCCGCTCCCAGAGTGAAGAACATCATGCCGGCAATCAGGAAAACGGTGCCAAACAGAAAGCAAAGCATAGTGCCGGAAGGAATCGGGGCGATTGTACAGCTTAAAAAAAGCACGATCATCAGCATGGGCCATACCGCGTTGAAGGATTCCAGAAATTTGTCTTTTATTTTATTAATAAGAATTTCAGAGACCATAATATAATTCTAATGAAGGCAATTGACACGGTCAAGCGTACCTGCCCTCCTGATCCGGTTTCTTAACAGGAATATAACGCCGGGAGTTTTAACGCAAACTTAACAGTACCATTTGGGTGTATAGAGTACAATTTAAAGGATATACGCTTCGAGCTTCCTCTTTTCATAAAGAAATATTTCCCCGGATGCCCGAATTCAGAGGATTATTCGTATGATTCCAAAACTGCCTTTAAACAGAAAAACCATTAAAGATATCATTTTCACAATACTGACACTGTATATCGCCTGGCTGATCAGCGGGCTGCTGCTTCCAAATACGGGTGTTGAAAACAATTCCGCGCTGATTTTCGTGCTTGCAGTTGTCATTATCTCTTTCCTGACGGACGGATATGCCTGCGGAATTGCAGCCTCCCTCATCAGCACGGTACTGATCAACTGGTTCTTTATGTATCCGTATGGAAAACTGAATTTTTCACGTACCGGGTATCCGATTGCCATTATCAGTACGCTGACCAGCGCGCTTGTAGTCTGCACCCTGACTTCAAGGGCCAGGCAGCATGCACATATGGCGGAAGAAAGGGAACGTAAGACAGCCGAGCTTTACCGGCAGAACGCGATCCTTGAAAAGGAGAAAACCGCCATGGAAATGAGCCGTCTGAAGGCA
>Ga0129306_1003276_pt1 | contig 12417 bp, 8 predicted proteins | sample P827metagenome_FD_94438 | JGI IMG/M metagenome (GOLD analysis project Ga0129306, IMG submission 94438) | Capybara group fecal microbial communities from Wisconsin, USA - P827 metagenome | ecosystem: Host-associated > Mammals > Digestive system > Large intestine > Fecal | place: USA: Wisconsin...
ACCAACATCAACCTTCCTTTCATTACCGCAACAAGCGAAGGACCCAAGCACTTTGATATGAACCTGACAAGAGCGAAGTTCGATGAGCTCACAAGCGACCTTGTTGAAAAGACCGCAGTTCCCGTACAGAACGCTCTTAAGGATGCAGGACTTACCGCTTCCGATATCGGCAAGGTACTTCTTGTAGGTGGTTCAACCCGTATCCCCGCAGTTCAGGAAAAGGTTAAACAGCTTACCGGCCAGGAGCCTTCCAAGTCCCTTAACCCCGATGAATGTGTTGCCATCGGTGCTTCCGTACAGGGTGGTAAGCTCGCAGGTGATGCAGGCGCAACAGATATCCTTCTTCTTGATGTAACACCTCTTTCACTTTCCATCGAGACCATGGGCGGTGTTGCTACAAGACTTATCGAAAGAAATACCACCATCCCTACCAAGAAGAGTCAGATCTTCTCTACTGCAGCCGATAACCAGACAGCAGTTGATATCAACGTAGTACAGGGTGAAAGACAGTTTGCAAGAGATAACAAGTCCTTAGGACAGTTCAGACTCGACGGTATCCCTCCGGCAATGAGAGGTGTTCCTCAGATCGAGGTTACCTTCGATATCGATGCCAACGGTATCGTTAACGTATCCGCTAAGGATCTGGGAACCGGTAAGGAACAGCACATCACCATTACCGCAGGTTCCTCAATGTCCGACGACGAGATCGAAAAGGCAGTTAAGGAAGCAGCTGAATTTGAAGCACAGGATAAGAAGCGTAAGGAAGCTATCGATACCAGAAACGAAGCAGATTCCTTCGTATTCCAGACCGAAAAAGCACTTAACGAAGTAGGCGACAAGGTTGAAGCTTCCCAGAAAGAAACCGTCGAAGCAGACCTTAAGGCTCTTAAGGATCTTCTTGAATCCACCAAGGATCAGGAACTTTCCGACGGCCAGATCAATGACATCAAGGCTGCAAAGGAAAAACTCATGAACGATGCACAGGCACTCTTTGCAAAGGTTTATGAGCAGGCACAGGGCGCTGCAGGCGCAGGTGCACAGGGCTTTGCAGGCGGTGCGGGTCCCGACATGGGCGGCGCAGCCAACCAGGGTCAGGCAGCCGGCAACGATGACAATGTAGTTGACGGCGACTTCCGCGAGGTTTAACTCGTAGTACCGCATAGCGGTACTACAGTCGGTCCGCGTGACGCTTGACGCGGTCAATTCAGAGAAATCCGGAAGGATTTCAACATAGAGAAAATGTGGGACGGGTTCTCCCGTCCCCATTTGAGGTAAAAGCAAGACATGGCAGAATCCAAGAGAGACTATTATGAAGTCCTCGGCGTTGATAAAAACGCGGATGAGGATACACTCAAAAAAGCATACAGGCAGCTGGCGAAGAAATATCATCCCGACATGAATCCCGGTGACAAGGACGCAGAAGCAAAGTTCAAGGAAGCGAGCGAAGCTTATGCCGGTCTTTCCGACCCCGAAAAGCGTAAGCAGTACGACCAGTTCGGACATGCAGCCTTTGACGGAAGCGGCGGAGCGGGCGGTTTCGGCGGCTTCGATTTCTCGGGCGGAGATTTCTCGGATATTTTCGGAGATATTTTCGGCGATTTGTTTGGCGGCGGAAGACAGAGAAGTGCCAGAGGAGGCCCCATGCGCGGAGCGAACCTTCGTGTCAGTGTCAGGATTTCCTTCTTAGAGGCCGTATTCGGCGTGGACAAGGAGCTTGAGTTAAATCTTAAGGACGAATGTAAGACCTGCCACGGAACCGGAGCAAAGCCCGGAAGTAAGCCCGAGACCTGTCCGAAGTGCGGTGGTAAGGGTCAGGTTGTATTTACGCAGCAGTCCTTCTTCGGAACAGTCAGAAACGTTCAGACCTGTCCCGACTGTCACGGAACCGGTAAGATCATTCGTGACAAGTGTCCCGATTGCGGCGGTTCAGGCTATATTTCAAGCCGTAAGAAGATTTCCGTATCGATCCCCGCAGGTATCGATAACGGTCAGTGCGTATGCATAACCGGTAAGGGTGAACCCGGTGTAAACGGCGGTGAAAGGGGAGACTTGCTTGTTGAAGTTATCGTGGGCGAGCATCCCTTATTCCAGAGAAGAGACAGAGATATCTTCACCGAAGTGCCCATTTCCTTTGCAATTGCGGCTCTCGGCGGTGAAGTGCTCATAGATACGGTGGACGGTAAAGTGGCTTACGAGGTTAAGCCCGGAACCCAGACCGGGACCAGGGTAAGACTTAAGGGCAAAGGAGTTCCTTCCCTCAGATATCGTGATGTAAGAGGCGACCACTACATAACATTGGTCGTACAGACACCCGAAAAACTTTCCAAAGAAGCAAAAGAACTGCTCAAGCAGTTCGATGCGATCTCCGGAGACTCCTTAAACGCAGTTAAGAATGCGGGAGCCTCGGGCAAGGATTCGGGTGACGGAAAAAAGAAGTTTTGGAAATAGATCAGTTTTTCTTTCTGCCCGTGGATTTTCTTAAAAGGATTTCATAATCCAAAAAGGTTTTCACGGGCACACTTGCGCCCTGAATATACTGTATCAACTGACGGCCTATCATGTTACCCATTGTTCTTGCGGAGATATTTACGGAGGTTACCGTGGGTGTAAAGCATTCAAGGCTGTAGCTGTTGTATAGGGACGCTATTGCTATATCTTTTGGTATGCGGTATCCGGCGGATTGAAACTTTGACATAAGTTTTGTGCAGATTACGTCATCACCGCAGATCACACATTCAACCTTCTTCGCCATCACATCATCCATAACCGTTTCAAGCAGTTCAGAGCTTAATTTTCCCGAGTAGAATTCCTGGTTATCGCGGGAAAGGCCGCTTTTGAGGATCCCCCGGCAAAAGCCTTCGTATCGGGCCTGATTTACCATAAAGGTCATATTGTCCGTTACGATGGCGAATTTACGATATCCTTCTCCCACCAGTAGAGAAACCAGATTTTCCGCAGCAAGGGAGTTATCCGCATCTACCTGGATGACATCCGGGTTTTCGCAGCGTCCTGTCAATCCGACGGGAAAGTGTCTGTCGGTGAGCTGCTTCAGGAAGTGTTCATCTTCCATATTTCTTGTTAAAATCAGACCGTCTATATGTTTTTCATCCAGAAGTTTTTGAATTCCTGTCATATCATTTGCGGCTGCAGTCGTAACTATAACGTTATAATCCATGAGTGAAGCCGCTTCATATATTCCCAAGAGACATTCGTAGAAAAAAGGACTTCCGTTGAAATAAACGTCGGAAGGAAAAACCACACCCAGATTTCGGGTAATAATGGGTGATTCATTATTGTTTTCCGGGGAGATTTTCTTTGCGGAAGAAGAAACGGTTTTTTCCTCGGTTACGGTAACACCGTTTTGTTTTGCAAATTCGATGATCTCCTGCCTTTTGTTTTTGCCGATCCTGCCTTTTCCGGAAAGGGCTCTGGAAACCGTGCTTTTTGACACACCCAGACTTTTGGCGATTTCATCCATTGTCATGTTTTCTTACCTCTTTGCTTATGTTTTCAAAAAGAGCCGCTACCTTCGTAGCAGCCCTCTTGTCGACAGTGTCTGTTTAAAATGCGATTTCATATACGGGACGGGCTTTTACGGAATAAAGTTCACCCACCAATTCGTCAACATGCTCCATTCGCGCGGCCATTGCTGATTCGACGCTGACATTTGCCCCTTTCTTTAAGGGAGCTATATAAAGAGTCAATTCTCCGGTCTCAAGTTCTTTGGCATATTCCTTCAGGCCGATCTCCCAAACTTCGCCGTTTGAGAAGTTGTCATGGATCATTTTTCCGTTAAGGAAGGCACTTCCGATGTCACCGATGTAATCGATGACGAGTCGCATATTTTTCAAATCCCGCATAAAGTTCTGAGGGAGTTTTATTCTGTATTTTCCGAAAGAAACCGAAATCACTTCGGGAACTATGTTTATTTCCCGGGTCTTAAGCTCATAAGAGCCAAGGCAACCCTTATTGTCGGACAGCCTTCTGACATTTTTACAACCTGCCAAAGCATCGGCGGGATAGGAGTATATCCTGTTTACGGCATTTTCGGTTTCCAGACGAAACCCCTTTTGATCCTCCAAAAGTGCCGCATCGGTAAAGATAAGCCCACCGGATTCGGTGATAAAAAGATCATTTGCCATCCGGCGGTCTATTACAAGAACGTGAGCGCTTTTATCCGCCTTGGAAACGGTAAAACTTTCGCACTCGCAGTGTTCCAGACAATTGTATAATGCTTTGTCGTCACCGTCAATCTTTGTGCCTTCTTCAAACCAAAACTGTCCGCGCATGCCATCCGGAACGAAGAAGACAAAGGTTTCTTTATCGGATTCATGAAGGACCGTTATCGGTTGAGCCGTTGCTTTTATCAAATCTATTCCGTTCATGTCAAAGTGAAAGGGAAGAACAGCGTTTTCATCTCCGGATATTCCGAAATCAAAATCTAATGTTTCGTCTTTTAAAAGCAACTTTACATGCTCATCGGTTCTGTCCGGCATGCTTCTGTGATCCTGGAAATTGTTTATAAACAGGAAGCCGCGATTACCGTCGGTACGAACAGCAAATCTGAGGGTTTCCATATCTTCGGGATTTATATTGCTTGCACCTTCAGGCAATAGGGTAGGAAGAGGACAAAGTCTGTCGGCGAAGGAGGTTGCAAAGCAGTGGATGCTTTTTGCACGTCTGTAGGATTCCCGCTCCTGGCCGAATTCTCCCAAAGCAGCCTGATAATCATAAGTAATTTTCGGAGTCTGCCCTTCATTCATGAAGGTTCCGTGTTTGCCCACGGGATTTGTGCCGCCGTGGAACATATAGTACCCCAGGAAATTGCAGCCTGAGGCAATTTTGATGTTGGAAAGAGCGTCAACGGCCTTTCCCGGGAACTTAAATCGGTAGTAGTAACAGCAGGTCATACCTCCGCCCATCTCACAGCAGGCGTAGGGTCTGTCCTCCGGCTTGTAGGCCGGACGGAAATCATCCGTGCAGACAACATCATTGTTGTGATAATCCTGATAAATATATTCTTCCGTGGCGGGATGTTCACCCTTATGAGAGTAGAAGATCCAGGGTCTGTAGGCATATCCGCCCCACAGAGGAAGAAAAGAGTCCGGCGCCACCGCACCGCCCCAGGCGGTTGCGGTATATACTGCCGGGATAAGGCCGCATTCCATGGCCATTTTTTTAAGAGCAAGCATATATGCCTGTCCTTCGTTACCGCCGAATACCCACTCATCGGACACTCCCGCAGTCATTTCCCAGGGAGCGGAGGAGTGCATGTATTCGTTGTCAAGCTGGATCCCTATAATGGGTCCGTTATCCTTAAAGAACAGGTCTGAAACCTGTTCGGCTATCTTGGAATAAAACTTCTTTGTGCAGGAAAGAAAGCCTTCTTCCGTGGTTCTTACAGTAAAGGGTTTTCCGTAAAGCCAGTCCGGAAGCCCCCCGTTTCTTACCTCTCCGTGGTCGAAGGGACCGATCCTGAGGATGACGTATAAACCATGCTTTTCACAAAGTTTGACAAAACGTCTTATGTCATTTCTTCCGCTGAAATCAAAAATCCCCTCTTCTTCCTCATGATGAATCCAGAACAGATATGTGGACACCACATTTACACCGCAGAGTTTCATCTTGATAAGTTCATCTTCCCAATCGGAGGCGGATACGCGGCTGAAATGAAATTCGCCGCTGATACCGAAGAAGGGTTTACCGTTTTTTTCCGGGTAATAATTATTAAAAGAGATTTCGTCTCCGTTTTTGCTTTTTCCCCGGAAATCCGTCCCGAGGGAACGGATTTCCTTGTTATTTACTTTGGAGATGTCAAGACTGTAATGCATTTTGTACTCCTGTGTTTTTGTTATCCGCAATTCTGTTCCGGTACATCATTTAACAAAAAGTGAATCGGTAAAGCTGTATTGCGTTATTTTTTGGAATCTACATATTCCTTTGCCTGTTTTTCGAGCTCTGCGATAATGTCGCGGATTCCGGCACTTTCAAGTGCTGCTCTGAATTCTGCAAGTGATGCGTCAACGTCATCAACAAGACCGTTTGAAAGAGGATCGAAGTACTTACCCACTGCTGCTTCAACTGCTGCAAACTGAGTGGAAACGTTGGTAGAATCAAAGTTGAAGCCATCGTAAATATGATCTTTCTTTACATTGGCGTTGAAAGCATCATCCAACTCATCGTAGCGCTTGTCGACATCCGTCTTGTTTTCGATATATTCGGTTCTTCTGATGGTGGTGTTGGTCCAGCCCCAGTTACAGTTGGCATCCACTCCGTAACCGCTTTCGTCTATTACCTTATACTGGTCCGTGCCTACAGCTTCCCAGTGCTTTCCTTCTATTCCGAGGTAAGCAAGGTCATATACTTCGGGATTTGTGTAGAATTCATTGAGAACCATCATGGCTCTTTCTTTGTTTTTACTTCTTGAATTGATGGCTACACCGTTGTTTATGTAGGAATTAACCTTTTTGGGCATTGTGGCAACAGGGTCGATAAGGGTCATTTTCCATTCCGGATGTTCACTTTCGGCCTGTTTTGCATAAGTTCTGCAGGTTCCCAGGTTCCAGGTCATGGTTGCGGTTCTTCCGTTAAGAAGACCGTCCTGTCTTTCGTCTGTGGAATTAAGTACATCGGGAGACCATGCGCCGGCCACCGCAAGTTCCTTCATCTGCTTGCAATAATCAGTAAAGCCGTCCCAGTCAAGTACGTAGGTAAAACTTAAATCCGAAGGGTCCTGAGTGTTGTATAAGATCAATTCTCCGCTCTTGGGAGCTCCGCCGGTGGTTGTAAGTCCCTTGCTCTGGAAATACTGGTAAGAAGGGCTGCCCTGGCTTGCATAAATTCCGTCGTTCGCAGCCGCGCATGCTTTGTAGAAGGTCATCAACTCATCCCAGTTTGTAATTTGACTGACACCGTATTTTTCCATCAGATCGCCGCGGATTGCCATTACATCCTGACCGAATTGGTTCTGGTAGTTGGGAACCATATAGATGTTTCCGTCTATTTTTGCCTGATCCCAGGCCATTTCGGGAACAACCTTCCAGATGTCGGGTGCATAGGTTTTGATAAAGTCTTCGCTTAAAGCGTAGAAGCCCTTCAAAGCAACTGTCTGCTCATAGTGGCACCAGCTGGAAGCGGTGAAGATAAGATCGAAGTCTTTGTTCTGTGAAAAAAGAAGGGAATACTTCGTATCATGCTCACCCCAGGAAAGGAAATCCACGCTGAGGGAGCAGTTTAATTTTTTCTCGAGAATTTCGTTGATCTTTCCGTACACCTCATCAAAATCGGGCGTTCTGTCACCGATGAGATACATTTTTAAATCCACGTGTTCGGATGTGTCTACCACTAATTCTCCGTTGTCGTTCACTTCTGCATTCTTCTTGCTCGAAGAACCGCAGCCGGCAAGCATACTTACAGCCATTATTGCGCCGAGTAAAAGTGCCGTTAACTTTTTCATGTTCTTTTTCATAGAATCCTCCTTATTGTTTATCGATAAGCCCTCCGGTTCCGCGTTCTTGACGGAGATTTCGGCATGGGCCAGATCTTCGTTTCACAAATTATCCCTTGACCGCACCTATGGTGATACCTTGCACAAAATATTTTTGCACAATGGGAAAAGCAAGAACGATGGGTCCCGTAACGACGATGGTAAGGGCCATCTTTAAGGTTTGCGTCGGCAGTGACATGGATGTAATGACCGCACTGTTGACAGCGCTGTTGGAAATCATCTTTTTATAGGCTTCGATTCCGTTTACTTTTTCATAGAGGAAATACTGAAGCGGGTATTTTGAAGAATCGTCAATATAGAGCATAGCATTGTACCAGTCATTCCAGTAGGCAAGGGCGATGAAAAGTCCGACGGTAGCGAGAGCGGGACGTATCAGGGGCATAACCACCTTAAATAACGTCCCGAACTCACCGCAGCCGTCTATTTTGGCCGCATCCACAAGGGATTCCGGTACCGAGGAGATATAACTCTTCATTACAAGCAGGTTATAGACGCTGAATAGTAAAGGCAAAAGCAAAGCCAGATAGTTGTTTGCCAGTTTCAAGGTCCGAGTCATCAAAACATAGTAGGGAACCAGACCACCGCTGAAGAGGGTTGTAAAGTAAAAGAAAAAAGAAAAAATATTTCGCCACTCAAAATCCTTACGGGCCAGTACATATGCAGTCATGGTCTGAAGCAGGAGTCCGATCGTCGTACCGGCAAGAGTGAGTCCTATGGTAACCGCATAGGCTTTGAATACGACTCCGGGCTGCTTGAATACAGTTTTGTATGCATCGAGACTGAACTCCCGGATACGCAGACTGAAGCCGTTTTGAATAATGGCACCTTCCGAGGAAAAGGAACCGGTCAATATCATTACAAAGGGCAGCAGACATAAAAGGGCTACCAGTGAGCAAAACAGGTATGCCATGATATTCAAGGCAATCACATCGGATCCCGGTTTCTTTTTTTTCAAAGAGATTTCGCCTGTCATTCCCCGCCTCCTTAAAACAATGTGTAATCTTTGTCATATAATCCGACAAGTCGGTTTACTATGACGACCGTTACGAAACAAAGTACGGATTGGAAGAGGCCGACCGCAGAAGCCATTCCGAAGTCCTTGCTTGTAAGCAGGGCTCTGTTTGTCAGCGTGTCAATAACATCCGTGTAATCATAAAGCAAACCGTTGTTTCCGACCAGATTGTAGAACATATCAAAGTTTCCTTTGAATATTCCGCCGACGGCCATGAGGATCAGGATAACCATGGTCGGCATGATCATAGGTATCGTGACCTTAAATATTCTTTGGAAGACGTTTGCTCCGTCTATGGAAGCGGCCTCATATATAGAGGTGTCGATTCCCATGATAGCAGCCAGATACATGACGGAGCCGTATCCGACGCCTTTCCACAGATTGAAGAAAATTATTATGCCCGGCCATGCGGAGGGAGTTGTGTAAAAAGCAATTTTTTTGCCGCCGAAGAGCTTTATCAGGTTGTTAATGAAACCGTAATCCGAACTGAAAAGGTTGAAGGCCATTACTCCCACGATTACCCAGGAAATAAAGTAGGGAAGAAACATCATGGATTGTGTGATCTTCCGGAACCGTTTATTTCGGATCTCTGTGAGGAAGACGGCAACCGCTACCTGTAAAACCGTGCTTAAAAGGATAAAAGCAATGTTATATAAAACCGTGTTTCTTGTTACAAGTCCGGCCTGTCCCGATTTAAAGAAAAATTTGAAGTTATTCAGACCGTTCCAGGGGCTTCCCCATATTCCGTCGATATAGTTATATTTTTTGAAAGCCATGACTATTCCGAACATGGGGTAATAAGCAAAGATAAGGGTATAGATGATTGCCGGCGACAACATCAAAAGAAAAAATCTGTATTTGTATAGTTTTTTGAAAAATTTCTTTCCGGTTGTGCTTTTTTTCATTTCGATCTCCCCGATACCGACTTCAGCAGATATGTCGACGAATAACACGTTGCGCAATGTTGCGCAATTTCTTTTCTTGTCTGTGGATTGAAGCGAGAATGCTTTTGTTGATTTTTGCTGTAAAATCATTATAAAATTCGCGTTTTTTGTTGTCAATTTACAAAAGCAATAAGATATCACCGCGAATAAATGCAATTTCAACAACTTACCGCGCAACACACCGAAGTATATGCGCAACAAACTGCGACGTAACCTATATTCCCAAACTGCAGAGGACGTATAAGATTAAGGAAAGGCTTGACTCATTTTTGATTTTGTGGGTTAATGATAAGAAACGTGTATGAACGGACAGGTCCGGAGAGAGGAAGTTTCTGTAGCGGAATGAGCAAATATATCGGAGATAAGAAATTTTATAAGAAGGTTCTCGCGGTTGCAATCCCCATAATAATTCAAAACGGCATCACCAATTTCGTGAGCCTCCTTGACAATATCATGGTCGGAAGCATCGGAACCGAGCAGATGTCGGGTGTTGCCATCGTAAACCAGCTCATGTTTGTGTTCTATCTTGCCATTTTCGGAGCCATTTCGGGTCCCGGAATATTTACCGCCCAGTATGTGGGGCAGAAAAATCCCAAGGGTATCAGGCACACTGTGAGATTCAAGATCATTGTGGCAGTGGTGATCGCCATCGCTGCCGCTCTTTTCATGTTCTTTTTCAAAGAAACACTGATCTCCCTGTTTCTTCACGAGCAGGGGGAGGACATAGATCCCGTGGCTAACCTTGACTATGCCAAGAACTACATGAACGTGATGCTTTTTGGTATGCTTCCCTTTGCTTATACCCAGAGCTATGCGGGAACCTTAAGAGAGTCCGGAGAAACCATGGTTCCCATGAAAGCGGGCCTGGTTGCGGTCTTTGTAAATCTTGTATTAAACTATATCCTTATTTTCGGTCATTTCGGAGCACCGAAGCTCGGTGTTGCCGGCGCCGCCGTGGCTACTGTCATTTCAAGAGTTGTGGAGCTGGTGATCGTGGTTGCCTGGACCCACAGACATCTTGAGAAAAACGAGTTTGCCCGGGGCCTTTACAAACACTTTACAATCCCCAAAGAACTTGTTATTAAGATCATTGCAAAGGGTACACCCCTTTTCTTAAACGAGCTTCTTTGGTCCATGGGCATGACAGCCCTTACCCAGTGTTATTCCACCAGAGGTTTAAGCGTTGTTGCCGCCTTTAATATTTCGAATGTCATCACCAACCTCTTTAACGTGGTCATGATATCCATGGGTTCGGTGGTTGCCATTATGATAGGACAGATCCTGGGTTCCGGAGACATGAAGAATGTGGTGGATACAGACAGAAAGCTTATTGCCTTTTCCGTCTTTCTTTCTACGGTCCTGGGAATCCTGCTCATCATTCTTGCGCCGCTTTTTCCCATGCTTTACAATACTGAGGACGATATAAGAAAACTGGCGACTTTGCTTATGAGGATTGCCGCCCTGTTCATGCCGGTGGGAGCTTTCCTTAACTGTGCGTACTTTACGCTTCGTTCCGGCGGAAAAACTTTTATTACGTTTCTGTTTGATTCGGCGTATCTGTGGCTTATCTGCTGGCCTGTAGCCTATGTTTTGAGCCGCTTTACGAACATGACAATAGGGTATCTCTATTTTTGTGTGCTTTGTATCGATTTTATTAAAGTTCTGATCGGTGCCATCATGCTGAAAAAGAAAATATGGATACACGATCTGGTTGGTTAAAGGGGGAAATATGTATACTTTTGAAAGTCGAATTCGTTACAGTGAGGTTGACGAACACCAGCATCTGACACTGACGGCGCTTCTTGATTATTTTCAGGACTGTTCCACCTTTCAGTCGGATGACTCGGGTGTCGGAATGGATTATCTTAAGCCCAAGAAACTTGCCTGGGTCTTAAACATGTGGCAGATCGACGTTAACCGGTACCCGAAGGAGGGGGAGCGCGTCACTGTCGGCACGATTCCCTATATGCTCAAGGGACCTCTCGGATACAGAAATTTCTTTATGGACGATTCTGACGGAAAACGCCTGGCAGTGGCCCAGACCATCTGGACTCTTCTTGATATGGAGCGCATGGTTCCCGTCAATACTCCCAAAGAGGTTGCTGAGGCATATCCTGTGGAGCCTAAGCTTGAGATGGAGTACCTTCCCCGTAAGATAAAGATTGAAGGAGAGGGCAAAGCCCTGGATCCGCTCATTGTTTCAAAACATCATCTTGACGCAAATCATCACGTAAACAACGGTCAGTATGTGCGGATGGCCATGGAACTGCTCCCGGAAGAGATCACACCCCGCAGGTTAAGAGTCGAATATAAGGCTCAGGCCCGTCTCGGTAACGAGATCTGTCCCGTATACTACGCAGGCGCCGGGCTACACACCGTTTCTCTGAATGACCGGGAAGGACATCCCTTTGCAGTGGTGGAATTCACGGAAAATGCGAAATAAGAAGCCTGAAAACAGATATAATATAGGCCGATTCTTTTTGAAGACAAATTTTTCTTGTTATTTTATAACCTGAGGGTAGGCTCTTACAAGATTTCCTGCAGTTTAATCAGGATATGGCAGGCTCAGTTTTTTGAGTTTTGGGGAGATAATACATGCTTTTTTGGCATAGGGAACGGAAAAAGGAATGTCAAATTCTAAAATCGTCCATTGCCGTTATTTTGACGGGGGTGTTGATTACAGCTGCGCCTGTTGTTAAGTGTGATGCCGCTGTAACTCCCAACGCGGGGGTCTGTGCCGAGGGCGATTCGGTAACGGCTGCTTTTAGTGAGGCTCCGGTTTTACCCGATTCGGAATACTATGGAATTTTGAATCCCAAGCCCAGAACCAAGTATCAGAAGTATTACTGGAAGAACAATATTCTGACAACAGAGGAAGAGATTGTAAAAGAAGTTTCTGCAGGATTTGACGGAGCTTACGGTGCTCTTCGCCTGCTGATTAAGGGTAACTTTAA
>Ga0129306_1003277_pt1 | contig 12405 bp, 11 predicted proteins | sample P827metagenome_FD_94438 | JGI IMG/M metagenome (GOLD analysis project Ga0129306, IMG submission 94438) | Capybara group fecal microbial communities from Wisconsin, USA - P827 metagenome | ecosystem: Host-associated > Mammals > Digestive system > Large intestine > Fecal | place: USA: Wisconsin...
ATTTTAGGCTCTAATTTTTTTATTGCAAGTCCTAAAAAGACAATTATCATAGGGAAAAATACTGAATATAAAACCAATATCAAATCACCAGGTACCAAATCACCTATCACTACAGATGCTGCAAGAAGCATTGTCAAAAGAATGACCGGTGCTAAAATAGCTAAAAAGGTATAAATCATAACAAATGCATTCAACTTTTCACTATACTCCTTCAATTTCATTCTAATGTCAAAGTTTACATCATCTGCAATTATGCTTAAGGAATTGGATAAGTTTGCTCCAATCCTCAAGCTTGTTAGAATTTCATATATCACCCTTGACAATGCTTTCGAATCCGCTCTTTTTTCAAGATTTAAAAATGCATTTTCTGTACTTTCTCCATATTTGATCTCTTCAAGGACTCTTGAAAATTCCAAGGAAAGAATTCCATAATCTGAACTTGCAACAGAATCCAATGAATCGAATAAGCTTCTTCCAGACCTAAGTTCAGTAGCCAATTGCCTTAGGGCATATGGTAACTCCTTGGAAAATGAAGCATAATCGTTTTGCTTTTTAATCTTTGGATAATATACTATTGAAATTGCAATCAATAGAATGGAAATGAAAATAGCTAAACCTAATTCTAAAGATATGAAATAGCTGATTAAAGTAATGATTAGTGTTATAATAGAGAAAGCAATTGCAATTATTCTTAAAATGGAATTATAAAAATTAGATTCATCAATTTGAATATAATTGTTATTTAGTAAAACATCCATCAATTTTTCCCGAATAGCTTCTAGAAAATTTTCTTCATTTTGATTACTCCTATTTTCCATCATCTCTTCATTTTCATAACTTGTACTTTTCAAACTACTGAAAATATTTTGAGAATCATTAGATGAATTGAATCCATTGATGGATGATTCCTTTGAATATCTGTTTTCCAATTCCTCAAAGATGCTATCATTTTTTAAGAAATCATTAAACTTAAAAATTCCATTATCCATTAAATTGATTTTATCTTTAGAATCATTTTCATTATTTGAATCCATCCCATTATCCAAATTTCTCATATTATAAAATTTATCCAAAATGAAAACAATGAAATCAATGCCTTTTATGAAAAAACTGATTAAAAGATCACTTAATTGAATAAAAAATTCATCTAAAATAACAATCACCATCATCTAAAAATTAAGTAAAAGAATAAAGTAAAAAATGAAAAGAGAATTAACTATCAAAATATTAAAAATACGTCTAATTAAAATGAAAATTTTATAAGAACTATCAATCTAATCCAACGCCAATCTTATTTAATACATAGTCTGAATTGAGATAATAAGTTTCAAGTATTAGACTTATATCTTTTTGGGAAGATATGTTATTTTTTACCAAATAGTTCAAAACCATTTGTCTCTTTTTCCATTCATCATTCAATTTAGAGATATGAACTCCCTTGAGATTAGCCATTTCCTCTAACGTTTTGCTTACTATTGTAAGGTTTTTGAATTCATCTCGTTCACTATCCCACTGGAACAATTTGCTCAACTGAATTGTTCCCTCTTCCATACCTGTAACTTCTGCGATTTCTGTAATTCTCCTGTATGAAATTCCATCTGATCTGTAGATTCTCTTTTCCATGATAATGAAATCAATTGATGAGATCATGATTTTAGGAACGTTCATTGGTGCATTGGTAAGTCTTGTAATTGTTTCACGTGAATTGTTTGCATGCAATGTTCCAAAGCCTGAATGTCCTGTATTCAGTGCAGTGAATAGTGTGATTGCCTCATTTCCCCTAACTTCTCCAACAATAATTCTGTCTGGCCTTTGCCTTAATGCATTTTTAACCAAATCCTCAATTGTTATCTCTCCCTGATTTTCAATGTTTACAGTTCTTGCTTCCATTCTGATTATGTGATTATGTGGAATCTGAAGCTCCAAAGTGTCTTCAATTGTGATGATTCTCTCCATTGGATTGATGAATATAGAAAGTGCATTAAGAAGTGTTGTCTTTCCTGAACTTGTTCCACCGGATACTATGATATTTGCAGGCTTCACTCCCAATCCATCAACACATAGCCATAAGAATGAAGCCATTTCAGTATTCAATGTGTTGTATCTAATCAAGTCAACAATTGTTAAGGGCTCCTTTTTGAATTTACGAATTGTTATTGTAGGCCCATTTGCAGATAATGGGGGGATTGTTGCATTAACTCTTGAACCATTTGAAAGTCTTGCATCCAGAATGGGTGACTGCTGGTCTATTCTCCTATTTGTTTCACGGGCTATTGAATCAATGATATTTGTAATCTTTCCCTCATCTTCAAAGAAGAGGTCAGTTTCCATCATCCCATATTTTCTATGATAGACAAAAACTGGCTTATTGATACCTATAACCATTATCTCCTCCAGATTATCATCTTCAATCAATGCACTTAATTCCCCATATCCAATAAGTTCCTTAAGCATATTCCTTGCCAAATTTTCCTTGTAATCATAATCAAATCTATTCTGCAACCTATTTTCCAAAAAACGGATTATGTCCTTTAATATCAATTCCTCATTAAATGAAGACATCTTCTCTGAAATAGCTAAATCTATGAGATTTTCCCTTAACTCTTCTAATATGAACTTTTCCTCATCTGAAAAGTTGAATTTCAAGACATTGTATCTTGGAATCAGATTATCATTTTCATCTTCCTTAGCATTATGTATTGAATTCATTTCCATCAAATCACCGAATCATGTTAAAGAGCGAATTATCCATTTAATTCACTAAATGTACATCTGCATGTAAATTATTATAGCAGGCAAGATTAGAACTCCCATCAAATGTGATTTGCTTACTCCCAAATAATGTGGAAGCAAACCCATTGCAGTGGTTGTAATCAATGCAAGTGTCAGATATAAAATTGGTCCTTTGTAGATTATTGCAAAAGCGTACAGAATTGCTATCATCAATAAAATCACGGCTATTGAAAGCTTTCTATAATCTATTCCCTGCATGAGATTTGAAAAGCTATCTCCTAATTTCAAACAGATCATCAAAGATATTGAAACTGCAATTAAAGAAGCAAAAGTGAAAATCATCAGATGTGATAAAGTGAACTGCGAAATCAAATAGGACATATATACGGCAATTCCGCTCCGTGGATTACCAATCAAATAAATAGCTATGAGTGAGAAGAGAGTGTCTGAAGTGTTTAATCCACTATTAGCCAGCAAAAAATTCTTTGTATCATCACTGTCATCACTTGTTCCACATGCTCCTTGTGCTATAATGCTTCCTTGAGCAGGGCCGAATCCTGGCAAAAATCCTAAAATAGCTCCAGCAGTTCCTCCTGCAAATATGCTTTTGATTGCATCCATGTCAATTTCCAAATCATAGAATCTGTTTTGATGTGGAATTGAAGAGCTATCGTTTAAACTAAATAAAATTGTACTGATTCCAAACAAACCACTAAAGGTGCACATTAAAGAGATTCCTGAAGATATTGGGGTTTGAAGCATTATCCAACCTAATATGCCTGATAAAACAAAAAGGAGGAGGGACCATAGAAAAGCAATATTTCCTGAACTTAATTTGTGAATCATATATACCGATACTACAGTCAAGATAATCCAGGTATATGGCTTGGATATTCCCTGCAGAAAGGGGAGTGCCACTGCAAATATTGGCATCATGATAATCACTACAAGAATGGCTCCAAACCCACCAACAGAAACTATGCGAATAGCTTCCTTAGATCTTCCTTCTAAAACCATCCTATGACCTGGAAGAATGGATGTAGCAGTCCCTTCCTCGGGAACTCCAAGAAGCATTGATGGAACAAATTCGATTAGGGCATGGGCTATTGACATTGAAACAAATATTACACATAAGAATTCTGCAGATATGTAATTCAATAGAAATGCGGAGGATGCAAACATTATGGCACCTGCAGTATTGACATGTATTCCTGGAACCATCCCTGTACAGGTTCCTATTCCAATGCCAATAAAGCATGCCAAAACCAAATCGAACATATCCTTTACACCATACTTATTTTGCTTTTTTAAGCAGTTTCAATACAATAACTAATTTATATGAACTTATATTTAAATTAAGCAGTTAAAAATGGTTTAAATATTAAAATAAGATTGTAAAACTAATTTTAGATTAAAAAATTGATTTTAAATTGAAAAATTAAAATAATAATGGAAATTATAGTGAATTTGTAAAAAAACATTGAAAAAATTGATTTTGAAAGTAGCGAATATAATAACATAAAATAAAACATGCCAAATAAAATATAATAAAATAATATAAAAAAGTAAAAAAGTAAAAAAAGTAAAAGAACTAGTTAAGAGACTTACTCCCAACTAGTGATAAAAGTTTTGGTCCAGGTTTTGCGTTGCCGAAGGCAACGGAAAAGCTAGGTTAATCATCTAAAATAACAGCTGGTTTAATTAAGTCACGTGGTTTGTCTCTCATTAAAATCATAGCTTCTTCGATGTCATCAAATTTGTCGAATTTGTGGGTGATTAATTTTGATGAGTCGAAACGGCCATATTCAACAAGATTTGCTAATTTTTCCATTCTTGCACGTCCACCAGGACATACTCCACCACGGATAGTCTTGTCAGCAAGTCCTTGACCCCATGAAAGACCATCGATAGGAATGGTTTCAATACCGTCATAGTGTAATACGTTACCGATAATACCACCGACTTTAAGTACGGATAAAGCTTCGGAGAGGGTGTCTTTTCCTCCACCACCGATTACTACTTTGTCTACTCCTTTTCCATCGGTTAAGTCCATGATTTGATCTACAGTGTTACCGTTGTGGTAATCTACAATATCATGTGCACCATATTCCTTAGCTACTTTAATAGCTGCTGGACGACTTCCTACAGCAATAAGGTGGGAAGCACCCATGATTTGTGCACCAGCGAGTGACATAAGTCCTACAGGACCGATACCGAAACAAGCTACAGTGTCACCAGGTTTAATCTCTGCAAGTTCTGCAGCATAGAAACCTGTAGTCATCATGTCTGAAATCATTACAGCTTGTTCTAAGCTTACATGTTCAGGCAAGTGTGCTAAGTTTGCGTCAGCTTGGTTTACATGGAATTGTTCTGCAAATACACCATGTTTGAAGGTTACAAAACTCATACCTGTTCCCATACCGTAACAGTGTTGGGAGAATCCTTGTTCTGCTGGTACAGTTAACCAGTCAGGAGTGATAGCAGGTACAATTACACGGTCTCCAGGTTTGAAGTCTTTTACTTTGTCCCCTACTTTAACTACTTCAGCAGTAGCTTCGTGCCCTACTACACGGTTAGGTGCATCGCTCATGTATGCATGACCCCATACGATGTGTACATCTGAAGTACATGGTGCCATAGCTAAAGGTTTACAAATTGCATCGTAAGGCCCACATTCATCAAGTTCAATGTCTACCCAGCCAAGTACGTCTTGTTCGATTCTTGCCAATCCTCTCATTTTTATATCTCCTAAATAATTATTTAAGATTTGATCGATTTCTGGAATAAGCTGGAAATAATCATCTCTAATAATTAATTTGAAAAACAACTTATTTAAATCTTTATAAATTTTTTGAATGATTTTCAGTAAAACTATAATAAACCTAGTTAAATACTTAATAAAAATATATATAAATGAACATTTTTTAATTTTATAAAAAAATTATATGAGAATATTAAATTAAAATAATAAAAAAATAACAATGAATTAAAATAAAAAATTAGATTTGACAAAGTAACAAAATATGAAAATTTGAAAAAAAATTATTTGAAAAAAATTATTTAAATAAAAATAGTAAGTTAAAAAAATTAAAAATTAAAAAAGAAAATTTACCACAAAAAAGTGGTAAGATTTTGGTCAGGTTTTTAGCAGAATGCTAAAAAGCTGCTTACATTAATCTTCTAGAATCAGTAATTTCTGCACTAGCTACATCAGCTAAAGCGATGACAGCTTCTTCAGTAGGTCCAGTTCCACCTTCACCGTCTTCAACGATGAATACAACATTCAAAGCCACTAAACCGAATGCAATAGGTTCTTCAGTAATTTCGTGTAATTCTGCATCTGCAGGCATTGCATCAGTGATTGCTGCTTTTAATGCTTCTAAATCTACTTCTGGGCTTTCAGGCATTACTTTTAAAGTGTTAACAACTTCTCCCATAATCATTCCTCCAATAATTCTGGATAATTAATTAATGCAAATTAATTTAAATTAATCTGAATACATTTTGATTTTTTATACCAAATTAAACTTATGGTCCTTCAAATCCACATTCGCATTTGTAAGAGTGACCGAAAGTACGGCAACTTTCACATCTTGCGATAGGTTTACCACATACAGGACAGTTGAATTGAACATAAGGTTCAATTAATGGTATTTCTTGTTTACAAGATTGACAGTTTACTTTTTCCATATATATCACCGAATATATTAAAATATTTTATTTTATTGATTTATAAATTTAATGTTTAAATCATAATTTATTGAATGAACATAAATTCATCAAATAAACATAAATTTATCAAATAAATATAAATTTATTTTTTGCCTCTAAAAAAGATAGTGAGACTGTTATTTTTCATTGCGTATAAATGTATATTCAAAAGAGCAATCCTCATCGTTCATTATAGATAAGACTCTGTCTGGATACTCCCCATTTACAACATAACAATCCAATCCATACCCAATCAATAAAGTAGGCAACATCAAGTCAATTGATGATTCGTCAAAAGTCAGTAGTTTATTTACATCAATTTCATTGATCAGTTCCGCTCCACTTAAGGATGGATCTTTTGTATATATACCATTTACATTTGTTGCTATTAAAAGCTTTGCATCCAAAAGGCTTGCAATGTATGCTGCAATTGAATCGCTTGTCACATCCCATGAATGTGCAAATGGCTCGTTTTCCTTTAGGATATCGGAACAAATCATAATTGGTATCTTATTCAAGTCAGAAATACTTTTTGCTTCTTCTATAGTATAGCTGATTTCTGTAAATGCTAATTTATCATTCAGCAATTTAGCCAAGATGTCCATTGCATCAATAGCTGTTTCATGGGTTACATCCTCTGAGAATTCCATCTCATTATCATATTTTCTAATCAGATTGGCAAACTCTCCTCCACCAATAACAAAGAGGCAGTTTTCACCTTCCAATGCATTAGCAAGTTCAATAGCTTTCCTTGGGAATAAACTTCCACCAATCTTAATAACCCATTCAATAATACTATCACAACTGAATGATTAATATTTGAAAAATTTAATTCTTATAAAATTTTGATATTTCTAAAAATAATATTGAAAAAATGAAATTTTCAAAAAACGGATATTTTTAAAAATAAAATACTTATAAAAATAGCATTTATTAATTATTTATTTTTTACATTATATATAATTATGTTTTTTCAAATTTTAAAAAATAAATTATATATATTCAGCAATATAAAAATAAACATATAATTTTTGGAGAAAAATTGATGAGTCAAAATAGAATAGAATGGATTGATCTTGTAAGGGCAATAGCTATTTTAACTGTTTTGTACATCCATGCAACAGATGGAATCTATATCATATCATCTGATGCAATCATGAACTATACATTGTTTTCAAGGATATTTCAATTTGCATCCCTTTTCATTGGACGTATAGGAGTTCCATTCTTCCTGATGATTACAGGATACTTATTGCTTGACAGAGCTTATGACGATGAGAAAGTTCGTAAATTCTGGACAAATAATTGTAAAGGATTGATTATAGTAACAGTCATTTGGTCTGTAATTTATGCTGTAAGCATATTATATGTATCCCTTTTCAGCACAAATGTCAATACAATAGAAGCTGGAAACCTATTCTTTAGCCATATGTGGTATATGCCAATGATTATTGGAATGTATCTTTCATTGCCATTTGTGGCAAGTGCTTTAAGCCATTATAAACCAAAAACAATTGAGCAAGCTACAATAGTTTTCTCACTTTTAGCATTCCTATTGCCATTCATCTCATTATTGTTTGATATGCAAGGAATAAAAAACATAAACATACAATTCTGTCTTGGTTTTAGTGGTGGAATCTATGGTATTCACATTATTTTAGGATGGCTAGTTAAAAAAGGACAATTCAAAAAGTATTCAAGCAATAAATTCAGATTGCTTGCAATAGTTTCATTTATAATATGTGTCCTCTTCCAATACTATGCATATATCAGAGGATATCCTTTCCTCTTATGGTATGAATTCCCATTTATCCTAACTGGATCACTTGCATTGTTTGAATTATGTTCCAGAAGGAAAAAAGTCAGAGGATTTAAAGGAGTTCAATTCTTATCCAAATACTCCTTTGCAGTGTTCTTAATACACAACCTGTTTAGAATCCCACTGCTTCCACTGGTTATTTTCTTACCATTTACAGAACCGGTAAAAGCTATAATCCTTTGGGTTTTATTGATAATATTCAGCTACGCGGCAGCTGCCATTATTTACAGAATCCCACAATACGGTAAATTTATTTTATACATGAGATAATAGAGATAATATTTATTATCTCATAATTTTATTTTATTTTAAAAAAAAAGACGATTTTAATACTAATTTTATTTTTATTTTAAAAATTTAAAAAAAAAGATTATTTTTACAATATCACTTTAAAGAATTATTCAAACTCTTTTTTAAGTTCTTTAAAAGCATCCCATGCCTCTGGAGATGGGAACAATGGATAAATATGGAACATTCCTTCACCTACAATCAAGCGAGCATCCACACCATCCTCTTTTAACTTTCCATTATATTTTAAAATGTCCTTATAGAATATTTCATTGTCTCCTGCAAAAATAAGTGTTCTTGGCAAACCAGAATTGTCTCCAAAGAGAGGGCTCACTCTATAGTCCTGAGTGTCCAAGTCTCCAGCCCATGATTTTCCTATTTCCCTAAGTCCAATTTCACCAAGAATTGGATCTGAATCATTATCATAAGGAGGATTGCTAAGTGCAATGTCAACCCATGGAGAATATACAACTATATTATCTGGTTGAGGAAAATCCATTGCCTTTAAATGCTGGCAGAATGATAGGACAAAACCGCCACCTGCAGAATCTCCCATTAAAGAAATTGTTTGATCTTTTCCCATTTTGGAAATCAAAGATTCATATAAATCATCCATTAAGCCAAAGGTTTCATCACATAAATGCTTTGGAGCCAAAGGATAAACGGGAGCAATTACATAAGCATCCAATTTTTTAGAAATTGCTAAACAGAATAAGTGATGCTGATAGTTAATCTCATTTATAAAAGCTCCTCCATGGATAAAAACAATCACTCTTTTAGCATTCTTATCTCCAAAAGTGAAAAGAGGAGTTCCTTTAAAATCTATGCTTTTAAAGATGCTTTTTGGAGACTTTTCATCAGCATTTAACCTTTCTTTTAATAAATCATTTATTTTATCTTGTGAGTCCATGAAATCTGATTTTGACATCATTAAGATTCTCTCTTCAATTTTTGCAATAAATGATTTTGACATGACATATCCCCTTAAAAAAGAATAAAAAAGAAATTAATGACAATTCTGGAAATTAATAATATTTATGTCAAATAAACTATATAAGTCAATATAGTAAACATATAAGTCCAAATAGAAAATATATAATCAAATATACTGAACATATAAGTCCAAATAGAAAATATATATTAAAAAAGACATAAATATAATTGATAAAGTAAATCAATTTGGAAAATAAAATGCCATTAAAAAGATTAAAATACTCAGTTGATTATTGCAGAGCAAATCCCATAGGTTTTTTAATTATTTTGTTCTTAATCTGGTCTATAAATTTTATGAACAGCTATGCCGACACACATACAATCAAATATAAAGTCGTATTCTATACACTGGCATTATTAGCAACTATTTTTATGTATGGGTATGGGTTGGCAATTACAAAAGACACCATAAGAAATGGGGAAAAATTGCCAATAATAAAACTTAAGCAATGCGCCGTTTTTGGTATAAAAGCGTCCCTTATGATAACCCTCTATTCACTTATCGAAGGATTTCTTTTATATGACCTTTCAACCAGATTCTATTTGCCTGAATTTCACTTAAAATTTGCGGCATCCCATTTGATTGAAACATTGAAATTATATTATTGGCATAATCCTGTAAGCACAATTGAATTTATTGTTGTAAGCATTATGGTAACATATATAGTTGCATTCTTTATGGAAATTTCACTTGCAAGACTTGCAGATGGTGGGAGATTGCTTGGCGCATTCAACATACTTTCCATTAAACGCTGCATCGATACAATAGGATGGAGACATTATACTGCAGATTATACTAAAATTATGCTTTCAATTGCAATTTTGGCATACCTCCAATATGGAATTGATATGGTTGGATTCTTCAATGAGATACTTGATTTGATTATCGGACTTTTGATATTTGCCATCGAATTCATTGGAATCGGTAAAATTTATCAAGAGTATAAGAATAAAAAAGATAAAAAGTTTATAGAAATTGATTAAAATAATTAAAATTATTAAAAAATTAAATAAGCAAAATAATTAATAATCAATGATAATCAATAATAATTAAAAATAAAAATTAAAAATAAAAATTAAAAAATTAGTGAAAATTAATAAAAATAATAAATGATGGGATTATAATAACTTCAAATCACCAGTGATCTTATCTAAAACATCATCTTCATCAGGCCCTAATCCTAAGACTGTAACAGTGGATTTTGGCAATTGGGTTCTTCCTGCATCAGTTACCAAATAATATGCCACTCCATTCGCTCTTGCAAGCTCCCTTAAATTATAAAGGTCCTGCAAGGAAGGTGCTTTTAAAACCACTTTTGCATAGGCCTCATTTTCCCACTTTCGAATCTTTTCCTTGTCCGCCTGCTTATATGCACCTATGGCAGCATGGCAACATTGTGCAGCTATTTTTCCTTTTCCCATCTTGATGTCAGTTCTTACAATCATTACCTGTTTCATTTAAATCCCAATAAAATTAATTAAAAAAAAGCATTTTTCTACTTTTCTATATATCATTTTTATATTAAACTCAAAATTATTTAAATTTAACCAAAAAACAACTAATAAATATTTAACAAATGGGAAACAAATGGAATTTAACAGTATTACACAAAATTATTATAAACTATTAAAAACAAAATATATTTATTATAAATTAATTAATCAAACTTATTATATTATTATTTTAGAGGAAACGGAGATAAAATGAGTAGAATTTCTATTTTAGACAAGGACAAGTGCCAACCTAAAAAATGTAACTATGTATGTATGCACTATTGTCCTGGTGTACGTATGGAAGAAGATACAATTGTAATTGATGAGAAGAGCAAAAAGCCACTCATTTCAGAGGAATTATGTTCCGGATGCGGTATCTGTACCAACAGATGTCCATTTGGTGCAGTCAGTGTTATCAATTTACCTGAAGCTCTTGATGAGCCTATTCACCGTTACGGCCAAAATGCATTTGAACTCTTTGGTTTGCCAACCCTTAAGGATGGAACCGTTCTTGGTTTGCTTGGTCAAAACGGTATCGGTAAGTCAACCATCATGAGAATATTGTCTGGAGAGCTTATCCCTAACCTTGGAAACTATGAAGAGGAAGCAAGCTGGGACAAGGTTATCGAATACTATAAAGGATCAGCATTGCAAAACTACTTCAAATTGCTTCAAGCTGGCGAAATCAAGACAATCCACAAGCCACAAATGGTGGACCAGCTTTCCAAAGTTGTTAAAGGAAATGTAAAGACATTGCTTTCAAATGTTGATGAAAGAAACAAGCTTGACGAAATAGTTGATGACCTTGACTTAAGAAACGTATTGGAACGTGACATGCAAAACTTAAGTGGTGGGGAACTTCAAAGAGTGGCAATAGCCGCTACAGTTCTTCGTGAAGGTGATTTCTACTACTTCGACGAACCTACCTCTTGGTTGGACGTACGTCAAAGATTGAATGCTGTAAAGGTAATCCGTTCCCTTGCTGAAGCAGGCAAATCCGTACTTGTGATTGAGCACGACTTAGCTACATTGGATGCTATGAGTGACAATGTGCATCTCCTTTACGGTGAACCTGGAGGATATGGTGTAGTAAGTGGAAATAAAGGTGTGAGAGTAGGAATCAATGCATACATCAATGGGTTCTTGCAAGAGGAAAACGTAAGGATTAGAAAGCAACCTATCGAATTCAGCATCCGTCCGCCAACACCGGAAGATGATGGTGAAGTCTTAAGCGAATACAGCGACCTTAAGAAGGAATACGATGGATTCACACTTGAGGCAGAAGCGGGTAAAATCTACCATGACGAGATTGTCACTGCTTTCGGTTCAAACGGTATCGGTAAGACCACATTCGCTAAGATATTGGC